>Ga0099797_100480_pt1 | contig 25785 bp, 16 predicted proteins | sample Uncmet_Sort48C_1_FD_89871 | JGI IMG/M metagenome (GOLD analysis project Ga0099797, IMG submission 89871) | Marine eukaryotic communities from CALCOFI LINE 67, Pacific Ocean - C012_Sort48C_1 | ecosystem: Environmental > Aquatic > Marine > Oceanic | place: Pacific Ocean: Monterey Bay | collected... | reverse complement strand
ACATTATACAAAAATGTCTGTCGGGGTGTCTGACCATTCCTCGGGGACAATTGTATTCCGGTCTTTCATTATGCATTTAGATTGCATTTTCAGTTTTGCTTTTGCATCTTTCAGTTGGTTCAGACTATCCCGTGCAATGTACGCACACTTCCCAATCAACTTTTCAATGGCCGAAGCTACATCCTTTTGCAATTTCTGCACTTCATCTATCTCTTTTGAGAGCTCATCCACAAGGCTGTTCCTCATTGCGGCGTTTTCGTCTTCTGTACCAAACGCCATAATTCGTCCAAACCATTCTGTGGTGTCTTCGTCTTCATCCAATCTCATATTTTGCCGCCTTCTCCCAATTGCTGCCTGCAAAGACCCACTTAACAACCCAAGAACGTCTTGCATCTGACCTTGTTGATCTTTGGGTTTTGCACCTACTTCTTCCTCTCTTGTTGCTGGTCCATCATCTTCAGTTCTGGCAGCTGCTTCTGCTCCTGCTGCTTCTGCTGCTGCTGCTGCTGCTTCTGCTGCTGCTGCTGCTTTTGCTGCATTTTTCAACTTGAACGCTTCAACCCCTTTTGCTATTTGGTCCATGATATTCAACGGTTTTGGTCCAGATTCAATTGGTCGTTTAGAACCGGCAGGCGGTGGTGGTGGTGGTTCTTTCCGTGGACCTGGTGGTGGTGGTGGTGGTGGCGGCGGCGGCGGCAGCGGTGCTGGTGGTGGTGGTGGTTCTTTCCGTGGACCTGGTGGTGGTGGACCTGGTTGCACTTCCGAGCTACAATTTCTGAGCTGACTTTGGAGCGCTTCCAACTGTTCCTTCAGTTCTTTTTCGTTTTGTCTGGACAGTGTCAACTCATCGGTTAATTTGGTATTGGCTTCTTTTTGTGCGTTATGTGCAGAATGCACTTCTTCATGCAATCTGACACTTAATTCTTTTTCTTCTTCTAGAGCTTTCATCTTCTCCTGTTCTTCCAAATGTGCACGACTTGCATCAGCCTTCTGTTGCTCAATGTCTTTCAGCTGCCCCTGTAATTGAGCCATTTCACTTTTTTCTGCATTTTGCTTTTCTTGGAGTCCCTTCAGCTCTTTCTCGAGTGTGTTCTTCTGTTGTTCCAATGCTCCTTGTTTGTTTGCAAGATTATTGATGCTGGCATGGCACTCTAGCAATTTCGATTTGTTTGAGTTTTGTAGTGCCCTTACCTCAGCCTCTAGTGCTGAGCATGCACTATCTGCAGAAATCTGCAGTTGCCGAATATCTTCTTTTAGTTTCGCAATTTCGCTTCTTTCCTCATTTTGCTGTTTTCGGGTTGTCGCCAGCTCTACATTCAGCCTTTTCTCTTTTTCTGCCAACTCTGCTTGCTTTGCCTTTGCCTCATTGGCTGCCTGATTGGCCTTGGATTCCTGTTCGTCCATAACACTTCGAAGATTGGCCATTCTTGTGCTACTACTGTGCATCAGTTCTTCCAGGTGAGTACAGCATGTTTGCAGCTCGAGGAGTCTTTGGCCACTTAGTTTGGTTTCACGCTGGGCTGCTTCTAATTGTGCCTTTGTTTCTTTCTGTGCTGCTTGTAATTTTCGGTTCCGCTCGTTTTTGACTTGCACTTCATTTTGTAGTTCTCTAATCTGCCTATCTGTTGTGTGCCTTTGGCCATCCAGATTATGGCATTTGTATATAGTACTACCATTAATTACGGACCTTATTGACGCACGCTCTTTTTGGCGACATTGCATGTTTGCGTTTATTTTGTTGATTGTATGGTTTTGTGAAAGTGGCTTGGTTGGTTTGTGTTCTTTTCTTGGGAAGGGTAGTATTCTTGCCAAAGCCTGAGCAGGTGTTATACCAAATGATTGGCTTTGTGATTGCACATCACCACTCAATTCTCGTGCACGTGCCCTATGCTGTCTTGCCTTATGTATGTTTCCCATTTTCTCATACATTTCGGCACGATCCAGGTGCTTTCTCATTTAATATGTGATATACATATTTTTGTGGAAAGTGTCATTTATATTTTCTGAAGCATCACTTTGAAACAGACATACACAAAAGCAAGCACAACACAGACCCCTACAATTCCAAATACGATGAAGTACCACTCCAAATCAAAGAAATCTTTTATGCCGTCCCACACTTTCTCAAACAAGTTTCTTTCCTCCGAATATTCCTTGAATTGCACCCCATGCACTTGTTTCACAACTATTTCCTTACCATCCATACGTATGAGAAATTCGCCTGCTCGTAAGAGGTCTTCATCACGTGTATATCGAACTGTACGCTTCTGGGATTTACTTTTCTGCCAATGATCCCCATCTTTCACAACCTCAGTATAGTTGCCAGAAAAGCCTTCTCCAGGAACCCACACAAAACCTTTGGTGTCATCTATTTTGTAAATTGCACCTTCGCTTGACTTCGGCAATACCACAAACGACGGGTCTGCTGGTAGTGGTTGCGCTGGTCGACCAAATGGTGGAACTACTGGTTGCATGACAGGTTGTGGAACCACTGGTAGTGGAACTGCCGGTTGAATGACAGGTTGTGGAACCATTGGTAGTGGAACTGCCGGTTGCATGACTGGTTGTGGAACCACTGGTACTGGTTGTATGACTGCTGGCAGTAGCCTTGTTGAATCCATATCTATCCTCTGGATTTGAATCTCACGCCCCAGATCTGAGTGTATAAAGTTTGTTACTTGCCCGTATGTTTCATCTCCTAGATGTGCAGCCTGCAGAGGTTCTTGCAGTGGCCATTGTCGAATTTTTTCAAGAGATCCGCGGATCTCTTGGTATAGTGCTACAGTATATGGATCTGTATATGTGAAATAGAGTTCTAAGTTGGTACCCATCACCTTGTATATCTGAATTGTCGGATTATCACGATTACTAGATGTGTAAGGGAGTTGTCCTTGTGTAGGTTGTGGTAAAACCACTGCTGGTGCTGGTGGACCCTGTGATGGTGGACCCTCTGATGGTGGTCTGAAATCTTTGAAATGTTTAAACTGCATTTTTTGCATCTTGACTCGAAGAGTGCCAGCACTTCCACCGAAAATGTTTTGTATTGTATATGTTCCTCCTGCTTCTTTTGTGCCCATTAGTGGTGTCGCATATGCTTCTGGAATTGGAACTGGCATAAAGGTCATGTTTGATGTGTCCAGATTGTACAGTGATACACTTGTATTTTTATCATTTGTGTTTCTGTAGGTAAAAAAATAGCCAGTCCCAATCACCTGGTACATATCAAATGTTCCTTCCCGGGATTCAGGGAAATTTGTGAAAGGCAGTTGTTCCTGAGCGGGAACATTTGGTGTTGTGAATGCAGGTGGTGTGAATGCAGGTGGCACAAATGGTAGCAGTGGACCACTGGGATCACTGGGATCTACAGGGGCCGAGGAACCAGTCAATTCTTCGTAGAAACTGTTGGCAAGCCTTCGCATACCTTGTTCCTTGAAATGCATACCATCGAGAAACTCTATGTCGCCAAATTTGGGTGTTTCTACCAATCTGCAATTCCTTAAAGGAGGACGGCACACATTCACTAGTCCTTCGTTGACGTCATCACGATTGTCAGTAACTGTCTTGTCCCATGGATCACCATAGTGAAAATTAGAGACAAAGTGCGGAGGTTTAAAAACAATTGTGTTACAACGTGCAGAACATAGCTCAATTAACTCCAGTGCTTTTGCAAGAAAATTGGTCTTCTTGAACTGACCAATCACTTTAGTCTGGACGTCAGCCAAAATATCATTGGTACCCAACATAATCAGAAAATCAGTTACATGATTGTCACGATTTGTAATCCAATCTTTGTATTTACCTGAACAGGTCGACTGGTAGGACATATCTTTACCTGGATTGTGACCACCACAGTTTGCATCAAGATAGTTGGTCATGTATGTACCCTGATGTGCCAAATCTATTATCCTTGCATTGATTCCTGCCTTATCAAACAGCAACTTCAGTTCTGCAGGAACACTTGTTGTAAGACGCTTCGATTTTGCAAAAAATGAATCGATCAGGCTGTCCCCAATGCATACAATTACTTTATCTACTGGCCTATTAGGTACTACTGTATGAGGTGATGGTACATAGGGACCTGGTACATGGGGACCTGGTGCCCCTTGTTGAATCTTGTCAATCAGCTCTTTCAGTTGCCAATTAAATGGTTGCACTGCAACCACCTGTAATGCCATGGCTTGACTTCTGGGTTGGTTGTTTTCGCTTACAATGACTTGTCCTTGCCCCTTTCCCCACATGTGCATTTCTGTAATTCGAGGCGTTTCACCTTTCCACCCTGAAGGTGATGCAGGTGATTGTTCATGCACAACAAGTCTGCCTCTCCTTCCCGGAGGTGGCTCAATTGGAAACCATGAGTATGCATACAATACATGTCTGGTTGTATCCAACCACACATCTGCTCCAGATGCAGGGAGACGTGAGGAATCAGCTGGGTATTGAGTCACTGGCTGGGTTGGTGTCACGCGAGGTGTCATTGGGGTAGGTACAGGCACAGATTTCTGCTGAAAGATTTTGTTGTACATATCTTTTGCTATACTCTCAAGACCAAGCGTATTTGGGTGAATGCCAAGTCCTTCATCAACGAAATTTTGGTGAGGAATGTCAGTTGGTATATGCAGCCCAGTAAATCTTACGTTATCTTTTTTTAGTGCGGCTACTGTTCGCAGCGTTTCTACAAAAGCTGGCTGATTATCGTGTGGGGTTTTACGGTTGGGTGGGGCAAACAAATGCACACGAGTTTTCTTATTTCCAAGGAGTATGTCAATCATGTTTGAAAGAATATTGCCAATGTCATCGAACAAAGGTTGCGGTGAAAGTGTTATGTCATTTGTACCAAGCATGATGATTACATCATCAAATGCTTGTTCTTTAATGTAACCCAGCAAGTTGCTATCGAATGTTGCACTAAGATGATGATAAGATGAATGCGTTGGGTCATTGCTATCAAGTGTAATGTTCCTGTATTGTAGCTTGTATTTCGGAAGGTTTTCACGAAAGCCGGAGCCAATGTAGGCACCACTTATGCCAAAATTCTCTACTGTTGATTGCCTGAGCATTTTCTGTAAGTACTCATCAATGCCTTGGCCACCTTGCTGCTTGTTTTGTGCATCATGTAAGCCTGTTACACCTTGTGCATAGATCCGGTCTGTGATACTATCACCAATCAAGGCAATTCTCCGCATCTTGTGCTTTTTTTCTATGCAATCATTTTTTTTTGTGAAACTCAATCATTCATGGGATCTTTCACTTCATGGATGGAGTTCACACAAATAACAACATTGGAATGCTTTTTTAATGTTTCAGGTCATGCTTGTCATGCTTGAAGCTCATGGTCTTCACAATCTTGTGCTGAGCTGTCTTGGTTCTCTGTGCAATCTTCTCCTCAACCACACACAGATCAACCTTCGTCGTGACTGTGCGGAAGACAATCGAGCCTGCCAAAAGAGCATTTCAACACACTTGAACGACCGTGACATTGTTGCATTTTTTTAACCGGATGGTTCCGAGAGCAGCGTTTTCGGGACTGTGTGCTGAGTGGCTTCGTTTGCCTCAGTTGTCATTATAAGACAATCGCCCGGCTGAAGTGTTTCAGAGAAGAATGCTGCCTCCCCTGGCATTCGAATTTCAAATGGACGAGGAGCGCCGAACTTGAAGACAACAATCCAGCCTTCCTTAGCCAATGACACGGTCTTGTCAGAATGCCAGCCTATGTAGTGCATTCCACCCTTGTACCTCATTGCGATCACGTGATTAGGAGCAATTCCACCATTCTTCGTCATAAAATCCTTCACATGATGGAAGAATGCACCAACAAGAGGAGTCTGTTCCACACCAGAAGTCGCTGCTGTGACAGCCCACTGCCACCCTGCCATACGATCGATCATTACTTGATCATGCCTGCAGCTAACAGTGTTCACCTGTGTACCAGTATTTCAACAGGTATCCAGCCATGTGTGGCGGCATGTCTTGCAAAAACATTTTATCCCGAGCGAGATCATTCCCCTGCATTTGCAGCAATTGATGTGAACCTGGGACAACTATCAGTTCAAACTTCGGCAGTGGTTCTCCTTCAACTGCATGTGGTACACCAGACAGCACATCCTCCAAGAAACGTGTCAGGTCCCCAATCCTGAGAGTGCCCGCCAATCCCGCGAAAAGGTAAATGCCATGGGCGAGAGTTCGGCATCCATCCAACTTCTCGAGAGAAGGAACTCGCGATCCTGTCGGCAAAGGTGTCTCGTCCTTGGCATCCAAAGGCGTCTCATGCTTGACATCCATATACAGGTGCGAAATTCTCAATTGTGGGATCTTGGTTGGTTTTATACCGCATTCAATTTCGGCCAAAATAGACCCATTGCCTGTTCATCAAAATGTTATCAAGGCTATTTTCCCGAGGACACCATGGACGCGCGGCGGTGCAGCGGCGACCGGTATGGAGTTTCATCCCCCTTCTGGTTCTTTTGAGTTGACCTTCTGAGATGCGGAAGGCTGTGGGGAGTTGATGTTCATCCTGACTTATAATGACCAATGCGAGAGTCAAGAGCAGGAGATACGGACAGGCGTTGGCTTCTTCGAGATGTACGCACATCCTCAGGTCACAAGCATTGTTCTGCATGAAATGGACATCACAACTGATGCTGCAGTGGACATCATCAAGATGTTCAGCATGGATGTGCTCACATGCTTCGAGTACTGGCAGGCTTTTGAAGACACCACCACAGGTGCTCGCATGTTGTTGGAAGTGAGTGTGCGCTTCACTCTGATTCGGAATCTCAAGCTGGCACAATGTGAGGTAACAGATCTTTCCCCAATCAGTGCACTCCAGTTCCTGGAGTTCCTCCATATGTGCATCATATATGATGCTCTCATGACAAAGTGGGACATTCTCACAGCATTACCAAATCTGCGGAAGCTCACTCTCAAGGATTCCCCCAGTTCGCAGGACGTTGAGGACCTTATCGACCATGGCGCAATTGATTCATTGATCCGGCTTTTCTACAACATGTTCTCACTGTGCTTCAGGGAGCTGGCGTTTGGTTATCTCAAGAGTGCTGGAGCAGGTGTAATCACAGCATTGTTGCAAGCTCCAACAGTGCTCAGCATCTTTGAGTTCAACTTCTGCCCATGTGTACCCTTCGATCAACTTGCAAGTGAGTACTTCTTTCGCGGGGCACCAGCAAACAGCCCACTATCACCCTTCAAGGGATCACATTCCCTACCAACTACCTTACGCCAATTGTTCATATGCCAATGCCAGCAAGATGCACTGACATTGCATCTACAGGAGGTCACTGAGTTAATGCAGCTTCAGTTCGAAAAACTGAATATTCGTGTTCGCATTGGTTCGTGCAAAAGAGAAGACTGTACTGGGTACTGTTCTGGGTGGTCTTAATATCTTAATACATTCCCAATTGGATTTTGCTTCTCAGCAGGCTGTAGCTCTTTCGAATTGCCCTTGCCAGTGCCTCTGACCATCTAACATATATCTGCAAGTTTTTTATTTATATTGGTAGTTTTAATTTGCGCATGCCAATTGAATCGCAACCCAAACTTGTTGCAAACGAATCAATTGACACTGAGTACATTAACATTGAGTACAATACAAACCTGATCGTTACAGTGAACTCTGCAAATGCTGACATACCTTTCGTCTGCAACCAGTACCACTCAAAAGACACAACATACTTTAAGGACTTGTCAACTCAGAATTTCATCTGCCCGAAATTTCAATGCAATAAGACATCATTGAAATGCCTCCTTGATGTTCAAGAGTCTGTATTTTGCAACACCCTTGAAACACATGTTCTCACAGCACCTGAGGTGCATGCAGAGAATATTTTCTGTGAGAAGACAAAGGGGACAAGTCTTACTGTGGACGAGTTCGTATGCGACCAGGTCAACTGCATCAAGTTCAAGTCAGAAAACGTCAATGCACAGGAGGGATCTGTGCATACTATCCAATCAGGAAACATGCAGACAACAAACTCCTCATTCGGTGATTTAGCTGCTACTTCTACTGAATGTGATGTCTTGTTATGCAACACAATTGCAACTGCACATATCCACACCGGCTTTCTTGATACAAACCAGCTTCTTTGGCAAAAAAAACAAATTCTTCCTGCAAAACCTGGTGCGCTTACATGCAAAAATGGTGCACTTCAATGGACAGACACTTTTGCCGACATTCAATTTTCGAACAATATACTGACAATCAACAATTTACACTGCAGCTTACCAACCCAGCACCAATCTGCTAATGACCACGGCACGCAATTCTCCGATATCACAGCCGATATAGTCGCAGTGCTTAGATGCGACACCACCCATGTACATGCACAATCCATGGATGTCAGCAACATGTACACTAACTCTATTTCAGCAACAAATTGGACAACACAGTCCGTAACGGCAAATGTGAATGCTGACGAAATTACAATACAGAATCTCAATTGTAATTACAGCGGCATTAAGGTGTGTGTGGTTGTCAACAATACAGAGACGTATTTGGATGTACCTATTGAAAACCACGATGTAAATGCATGCAAGATCAATTATTCCAACTTGGAATTACTGGATGCCAAATTTGACCTAGTGCAGGTAGAGAAAATTGTATGCAACAGCACATACTCAGCCTCACTGAACTCAAAAACAGCAGATGAAATCATATGCAGCTGCTTAACAATTGACACATTGCCTTACCGCTCACCTGTACTCGCTGTAGATCACCGCAAGATTCATCTCATAGATGGAACCGTGAGTCTGAATCTCCCAATCCAGCATCAGTTTTGCAACAATGAAGGCACACACTTCTCCTCAGCTGTGAGTGCAGAAAACTGCACAGCAGACAAGTGTGAAACAGGGAAGATAACATGCAATGAGGCTTGCACTGTGAATGCACAAACACACGTATGTGCGAATGCATCAAACGCACACATAAATGACTTTGTCACCATACACTGGAAAAACCACCTACTTGTCGCACCTGCAGTTCAATCAATGATGCAATTCTGCAATGGAAAAATTCACTATCTTGCAACAAATGAGTTAGGAGCAAATTTGCGTTCCATGCTAGAAACTGAAATACGAAAGTGCAGGTGGCCATTTCAAAAGCAGCGTGCTGACGAATCAACAACATACTTTGACTGTGATGTCCAATGCAGCGACATAGAAGCACACAACATGAACACCAAGGTATTAACAGCTGATCTGATCAATGCTGCACATATACAAACACATGAACTCCACATTAAAGCATGTACCACCGACAAATTTACATGCAATAGGCTCAATCTAGATAACTGCACCGACTTTACATACAATAGTAGCCTGGAATACACAGATGGAATCATTACCTTCAAACTGGGAGGTGCCACTTGCAATTTGTATACACCTTTCAAAAACCAAACACATAATGAAAACAAAACTTCATTCACAAACACCATACTCAACAATGCCGCATGTAGTCATCTGGATTGCACTAACATTGATACAACAAAGGCAACCGCTGGCACATTTCATGCAGAGGCACAGGATTGCACAAGTGCATATGCTCAGAACATTACAACTGAAGACTTACAAACAACATCACTAAAGTGCAGGCAACTTGATGTATCATACAACTTGCAAAGTATACATGCGGATAAGAAAATTTGTCTTACTTACAACAACAACATGACAGTAAGTATAGATGGATGGCCTTTCAGGCACATGTCAGCATCAGAGAGATTAACCAATTTTGCAAACACTCTGCACATGGACAAACTCTCATCAGAAACAGTCAATGCTGATAATGCTTACACTGACTCTATTACCATCGATTCCTGTAATTGTGACAGCGTTCAAGGTATCACCTACACAAGTGACACTATCAGTGTCTCTCAGTTACTTAACTGTGTTCTACCACACAACATACCTATGAATGCACCAGATTTCGATGCAGTTCTGGCATGTGATGGTCACTCAGTCTTCTGGAAGGCATTGTAACCTACTCGCATGAAAATGTCCTTACAAGGCTCATCATAAATTCGAACTGGTTGTCAATTTTCTTCATCAGACAATGCAACTCAATTAACTGATCTTCACAACTCACCTTGGACCAATACCTGAATATGCTTGCATTGTGTATTTCTTTCTTGTACTGCATGTCAGCTACAATCACCCGTACATGCTTCATATTTTGCTCTAAGTGCTGCACAAGCACTTGCAATGTTTTGTGTTTCATCATACTATCCCTCTTCTCTGAAATAAACGCATCTATCACATCAAGGGTACCTACTGCATCTCCAATATCTATTTGCAATGTTGGTTCATCCGAAATACCAAAGAAAATGTAACTGGCAGTAGATGTAAAAAACACCAGGCTCCTTGAAATGGACCCAATGAAGGCATCTGTGAGTGTTATGGCATTATATGACAGCATCTGTTTTGTGTAATAAACAAGATATTTAATCTTTTTTTTTTACCTTACACCAGATAAAATGCAGGCGGTTGCAGTGTCAGGTAAATGCAAACTGGATGACGCCAGGGACAAAGATGGACACATTATGAATGCAACCATGATGAACAAGTACCGCCTTCCACCTTTGGTTGCACATCTTGAACACTTGAATGGTGTGTATTCACATGTAGAGAAACAGACATCACGGCAGAATGCAAACGCAGGTTTCGGTGTCTTTACGAGACAGGACATAGAAAAGGGCGCAATAATTGGTGAGATGCGTGGCCTTGATCGATATTTTACACAGCACGAATACAAAGCAATATCACCACAGGATAGCAGCTTCTTCTATCTCATGGACGGGAAGAAGCGTAATGGCTATGGTAAGAAGATGCCAGTGATGATGGATCTCAAATGGAGGGACGGACAGCAACGGTTGTGGGTTTTGGATTGTAATCCGTCCCACCATATGTCCAATGTGCTGTCCTATATCAACGCATATAATTATAACACAAGTGATGCAGAACAAACTGAGGTTAATGTTGAACTGGTTGAATACGATGGGGGAACCGATTCAACAGGAAGACCAGCGTCGCGACCAATCAAAGTCGTTGCACTCACTCATATTCATGCCAATACTGAACTTATTCTGGATTATGGCGATGAGTTTTTCACAAACGAAAGACAAAGATATCGCAAGCGGTACAATATACCACAGGCAGTGGATGATGAGATTCTCATGGAACATGTAGATGAAACATCGCCAAAATACACCGAACATCTGATATCATCTAAATGGCATGTAGGCACTGTTCGTTCATTACAAACAGAATCAAACCCTTTCATCCAGTCTAACTATGAACATGGTGTCCGGATGCATGACTGGCATGACATTCACAAAAACTTCAACTTACTTTCAGTAAAACCTTCTCACAACTGGTCCCCAGATATGATTGTGTCAGAAAGTGAAACAATGTTTGGATGTATTTTTAAACGCCTTGAGATGGGCACAGTGAATATGGACTTTCAGTGGTTGACAAAGGTGCAAATGAACACATATATACAGGGCCAACAAGACCAAATCGATCATATATTTGGACATTGGGAAATGCTGCAGCAATCTGGTGTGTTCAAACAGAGCAGACAGAGCAGTGTTGTGTGTCTGGCACCGAAATCACACTTAGGCAACCAATTGAAGGTTCGATTACAGATAGATGATGGCTTATTTCATGAGTTACTCACAAAACCTCAGCCAAACAAAAGACCTGCTTTGGAACGACCAAACAAAAGGGCAAAAGTCCAGACAGTGTTCTTGGTGACAGCTATGCGTAGTTGGCATGAGGAGATATGGCTGACTTGGGTAAACATAATACAGAACCCATCAGTGCATTTCATTGTTCACTACAAATCTGATTTGGCTGATATTGCCAATCCTAGTTCGAATGACAACAATGTTACTAATTACTTCAACCAAGTCTATAACGAATGGAGTCATCTCATCGATCTCCAGTTCTTCATGATGCATTGTGCATTGATGCAATTTGAATTTGAACACTGTGTGTTTATCAGTGGGACATGCGTACCTATTTGCCCATTTCCACACATGCTATCTCATTTGAAGCATGCAGATGGGGTGTCGTTTTTACAACACCATCAAATACCCAAATCACAGGTGATCTGTACAAGAGTTCCCAAACCCAAAATGTTTGAGGCCCCCAATTGGTTCATATTGTGCTATTCACATGTAAAGTACTTGCTACGAGATGTAAGCTCAGTTCCACACTCCAAAGTCGAAAAATATGCATATAACACATGCTACACTGAACTGTCAGGTGTTACTATCCGTATACCAATTGACCCCAAAAAAGGAACACTTCCACCCAACATCGACGAGTATGGTATTTGCACTATACTGGCACAATTATTTCCAATGGAAATAAAAAATACACCAGTCACTGATTACATCAGTATTGACGGACAACCCCACCCATTATGTTTCACTGAAACACATATGCCCTTTTTTCAGCATTTCGTACGAAACACTGATTTTGTGGAGGAAACATCCAGTTGGATTTGGAAACCATTGCCTAATTGGCCATGTCGTTTCTTCGGACGAAAAGTGAGTGAAAGTTTTGCTTCGGATGCACTGAAGTTCCTAAAGCAACATTGGAAAGATCCTGATCAGAGAGAACCGGCAACAACAAGTACAGTGCCCCATGCACAGGGTGGCCATGCACAGGGCGAACAAGTGCTCAATGCTGACGACTGGAATGAAAAGTTGAATGACGGACGAGCTCTGAAAGATACTGGTAAGGCATCACAGGCTCGAAAACCGAACATGTGTATTATCAACCGCTGCGCCGCCATTAATGGACGAACTTTCCAGCAACTTCAGGATCAAGAGTTTACATATACCACTAACCAAGGGGTAAGTAAACCTTACACCAAGGTCGATCTGAGATATGACCTGGCAGCAGGGTATTTGATGTATGACCATGCTACTGGTGACCAGGCCACTGGTCTTGGTGGTTCAGGTGGTACTGGAAGCAGACGTGTTTACACAATTGCTGAGCTATTGCGTCAACCTGCACCACCCGCATCTGGATCCATTGGCCTCAGAGGCCCCATAGATGACACAGATCACACACCACAGCCTACATCATCGCACAAGGCATCTAAGCGAAGAATTGAAGATCCCGATCCATCTGAACGCATTGCGAAGCAGAAACAAGCAGATGAGGATCATCAAATAGCAATGTCCATACAGCAACAATTTGATGAAGAACTTGCTAAAGAATTAGAGCGAGAAGGTTTCGGGAAGATCACACAGCACATGCAGCGTTCCCACACATCACATGGACCGGCCCACATACAACGCGCAAAACAATTGTTGAGTGAAAAAAATATGTACCCAAATGCAAAATGAACTACCTGGAGTTGTTGGATATGTTAGCAGGCAAATCCGCATGGAAGGCACCAAAGAAACCAAAGAAGCCAAAAACACCAAAAAAGAAACCAAAGGTTAAGAAGCCAAAGCCTCCCAAAAAGAAGACAAAAGCTAAGAAGCCAAAAACACCAAAAAAGAAACCAAAGGTTAAGAAGCCAAAAGCTAAGAAGCCAAAGAAGTCAAAACCGCCCAAAAAGAAGCTGGGAGCTAAGAAGCCAAAAGTTAAGAAGCCAAAGAAGTCAAAACCGCCCAAAAAGAAGCCAAAAGCTCAGAAGCCAAAAGTTAAGAAGCCAAAGAAGTCAAAACCGCCCAAAAAGAAGCTGGGAGCTAAGAACCTAAAGACAAAAACCAAGAAGAAGACACCAAAAACAAAGAAGACGCCAAAGACACCAAAGAAGACACCAAAAACAAAGAAGACGCCAAAGGCACCAAAGAAGGCACCAAAAACAAAGAAGACACCAAAAACAAAGAAGACACCCAAATCACCTGGTATCTTCTCAAAAGCAGGAGCCAAGAAAATTTACAACAGCTCGCTTCTTGACATTAAACTCAAATTGAAAACTGTCCATGATGTGATGGAAGGTGAAAAATATGAACATGCCCCAAAAGTTCCTGATAGTTTTGTATCAGCTGTGAACGATTGTGAAAAATCCATGTTTAGTTTGGAAAAGTACATGTACGGATCAATCGCCAAGGTGACACCCTGGAACGAAGATGTATTGTATATGCGATGTATAAATAAGATAGGACATACTGGTGTATATGTGCCCCCAAACACTCTCTTTATTATTAGAAAGTTTGCTAAGAAGGATACCAGTCCACTTGGATACAAGATAAGTAAGGCTGATATGAAAGCATGCTTGAAGTGCAGTGACCATACTGCCATAATGAAGACATTTGGTAAAGAATGCAGAACCCCAACAACAAAGGTCATAAAAGAATGCACAGATACAGTGCCGAAAACATACAAGAAAATATTCATACCAATTGTGGATTTCACAACTGTGGATGGATGTGATGCATTGATGTTACATGCAAATGCATTAGTAATTGATTTGGAGAAAAAGACATTGAGTGCATTTGATCCAAATGGCATCGTGAAACAAGTGCAGAAATGTTATGCCAATGTGTTTGGTAAGATTGCAACTGACATTAAGTATAAATATGTTGAGACCACTGCAACATGTAAACTTATGCACAGCGGCTTGTGTGCATATGCTGTAATTCCAACTGCTTTAGGATGGAAGCAGTCTGCATATGATTTCATGCAATTAGTTTTACATGTTCTACAATGCCGCGAAGCAAGATTGAAGAAAAAGAGCACCGCAGATATCCTTAAAAAGATTAAATAAAAAGTTCAGCTATTTACAAACCACTAATTCAGAACATACATGAAGGCATTGCTTGTGTGTCTTTAACTGCCTGTGCTACTGTTTGCAAGTGCTCCTTGGTAAGCTTATGCACTTGTGGGTTCTCGTCTGTGTGCTCATGCAGTCGCACATGCTTGATCGGGTACTTTTTCAACCATTCCGTTTCTTTGTTTGGTTTCTTGGTTTTACCAAGTAGCATCTTCTCATAAATACCAGCATATGTACACAGGCAGATTTTGCCAACAGATTCCTCATGGTTATCACTCTTATGTCTTACCATCTTGTTCTTGATCAGTTCGTCCATTCCAATTTCACAATATAACATGAAGTACCACTCTTTTGTTGTATCTTCTATTTTCACTAGGCACTTGATGATACACACGAAACAGAATACATCTATTGGATCAGTTGAATCATATGGCTGCCTTCTTTTGGAACCATTTTTTCGTTTACATAGCCTTGCATTTTCTGCTTTGACAGAATGTAGTTTTACTTGGACTCGTCTTTTGTCAAAAAGACAATCAAAAATTTGCTGATTTTGTCTTGGCACAACAACATTGTAAACTGTTTGTAGAGCTTGGATACAGCAAACCTCTTTGAAATGGTCTTTATTAGGTACATTCATCCAAGTATCTTCAAAGGAAACATGATATTGTTCTTCTTGTATTGTGTCATGAATTGCAGTGATCATGCCTTCAACAGTGACTTGAGGGATTTTTTGGGGTCCCAAGGTCCCATCTGCATTCTCATGTATTGTCTCTTTGGTGATTTCAGATCCATTAGCTACCCAAATGTACCTTATCAGAACACCATCAACTTCTCTTGTTTTAACAAATATCACAAGCATGCCATTGTATCGTGACACATGGTAGTACATTGCACGACCGGCATCATCTTTCTTGTGTGTACTGTTATCAGGTTTTAGTTTTCCATTTCTATGCAATATGCCATCAGTCTTGAGCTGGATTTGGATGTAATTTTGCATTATTTCATATTTTACTAACAAATCACAAAGACGAAATTCAGGCATTACTTCAGTTACGAACATTGATAGTGCTGGTACCAAGAAGGTATGCATTACTTCATCTTCAATTTCGCCACCTGATCGGCATGCTTCAATTGAATCTACATTTGCCCTGTTCTGTTCTTGATGTTTTTGTTTTTGCATTTGTGATTTCTTTGTATGACCATTCTTTTCACATTCTTTGCAGGATGACTTCAATCCCCTTTTTTCATTTCTAATACTTTTGTCAAATTCCCTTGCATCTTTGACAGGGTGTTTGCACACCAAACATGAACACACTCCAAGACCGAAGATGGAAGCTTCTTTCCTCAGTTTCATGAATTCAGGCATCTGACCTAAATTGACATATGTCCGCATGTTCTTGCGCAAATGCATGACATGCTCCATCATGAACAGTATAACTGACATGATAAATGAAACTTGCCTTACAGCGTCGATATTCTTTTGCAATTTGGAAACGATATTTTAAAGCTATTTAATGAGTTTTTTTCATTAAAGAGCTTTTTGCGCATATGAAACCCTTTCTGCAATGTTTGGTCACATTTTCACGGCTCATTTTGTGCAAGGTAGAGCAGCCTCCATGATTGACTGCCATCATAAAGATCTTGAAAATTCGTGTTCGCGACACTGTTAAGGTTTTGTGAATGACTTGTTCCAGCCCAGAAGATGATGCCATCATTACCTGTAACATCTGTTTTCACACCATCATTGTAATGTGACCAGAGATCAGAGGTCCATGAGGACCACGTTGGAGTAGTCCATGTTACATTATCAGATGAATAAGAAGTGGTAAATTGATCTCCTGTTCGTGCAAACTTTACATACCTTTGATAGCTGTAGTTCAGCTTTACCATTGCGATTCTGTTGTTCACATTGTCTGTTGTGAAAGCAGAGTTTGCAAATGAATTTGTCCATTGTGCGGACGAACTTTCCCCAGCAGGAAGCACCCAATTTGTTTTGAGATCACCTGCAATACCAACCCCATCTGAGCGTGTCATCATTCCTGCAAAAAAATATTCATTCATGTCATATGTCCCTTCGGGGTAGCCAGTGTCCACGGTCTCCATTATGCACACAAAGTCCCCATAAATAGCCTGCTGAGTGTAATTACCCCAACAAGAAGTTGTGAAAGATGGTGCCCAGACCTTGTTACCATCTGTGTACCCATCATTTCCAGCAGAACTGTGGTCACCTGCCCATGTAACCCACATAGTTGAGGTTGCAATGGAATCTGAAGCAATTGGTGTGAGAAGTGATTCTCTGGTTGCAAAGGTGGTTCGGATTGAGACATTATGCAAGCTTGTTACGATGCCTGTTCCAAATGACACAACTATTTCGTTGTTTGCCATAGTGAATGTACCTTTTTGATCTGGCCAGGAAGTCTGAACCAATTCAACACTGAGGATATTGGATGTATGAAATGTGCCTGTTTCACCCTGCATGTGCACGTCACATGAGAATGATTGGTTTACAGGCACTTTATTCTGAGGCCCTACATTAGGAAGTACCATACTTGTGGGTAACGAAATACTATCAGATTTCCAATACCTGATGATTACTAAGCCGCTGCCACCGTTGCCTGATCCACCTCCACCTGAGCCTGTCCCAGGCATACCGTTACCAACATCGCCATGTGCTGGATTGCCGTCGTGCACCTTGCCTCCTCCTCCTTTTGGTGGGGCTGTTGATTGTGACTGTACACCTGACCCTGAGGTATTTGAGCTTGCACCACCCATAGCGAACCAGCCGTCATCTCCAACAGCTGTGCCGAAGATATGACCGAAATACATACCATCACCTGCAGTACCATAGTTATTCCCTGCAAATCTTGCACCACCACCACCGCGATTAACACCAAACTGACCACCACCATCGTTACCGAACCCAGTATTAGGATACACAGTGCTTCCATCATTGGTATCTTGTGGCTGTGTCCCCTGCCCGAATGTGTCTCCCTTAGTCCTGCCTCCACCACTACCACCATCACCAGGTTCAAGCTGTGGTCCATTATCATTGCCATTAAGGGAATTCTTGGGGTAGTGCCAGTATCCACCGTGACCACCTCCTTTCGCTACAAGTGAAATGCCTTTACCAGGACAAGTAACCACTGTATCCTCACCATTATTGGCAGTTATAGAAGCATAATCTGCTGGAACATTGCCACCTTGACCTACTGTTATTGTCAAACTAGATGGAAGCGGAGACACATCCCAGTCCTGAATATGAATCACGCCACCTGCTCCTCCACCACTTGAGTAAGCATTAGGAAGTCTCAATCCATTTTCCCTACGCACACCACGAGGGCCACCACTGCCGCCACCACCAATCGCTAAGATTTGGATTTTAGTGACTCCATCAGGTACAGTCCATGTCCCTGAACTCGTAAACACAACTTGTGCTGGGAAAGATACAACTTGATATTCAGGTATCCAGAACTGCCGAATACGCTGCACTTCGGATAAGATCTCAGCATCAGTAAGGTGGTCACTGTAATGGTTCATTTCATAAAAATTACCCGCATACCAATTTGTATTATGACCTCCCAACCGTGCAATGTGATTCATACCTCTGAACCCTTGGCCTGAATTTCCCCCATTGGGGTATGGGTCATGACCAATACGTATAACCAAGATGTTTTCTTTCAGCATATTGTAAGCCCTTGGAATGGGGCCAACATCATTCCACTCGCCTGGACATGCAACCAATGCAACAGGGTCCATGCTTTGGCTTTCGAGATCAAACAGAAAACAAGACCCATCAAGTGGGTCAGAAGATAAGCTCCAATTCCCAATTGTATGATCATAGTTCACATATGGCCTGCCATTTCCCCACAATGGCCGCTGACGATTTCCCTGCCCTAAGTAATAACTATGGCTTAAATTCTGATTCATGTTTGAGTTTGGACCATTATTTGTGAATGTGTGTTGTATGTTAGGGTGTTCACCATAGTTTTGCCAATATTGTGCCCCAAATGCAAGGTTGAGACCGTTAACATGTGCCGCCATGTTGGGACCGTTGTTGTAGTTCCATTTTGATGTGAAAATGATTGTCTTCACTGTGTTGAATGGTTCTGTTGCTCCATTAGGCCAGTTAGCATTATTCATGTTGGTTGATATTAATGACTGACCAGGTTCAAATCTTATGTATTTGTGCATCGTTTTTAGGTCAGCATGTGACCAGTACTTCCAATACTCCAAATGTGGTCTCTGAGATGCATTTGTCTGGACAAGGTCACCTTGACCATGTTCATGGTAATTGAACTCTTGAGGAGACGGTCCATATGCATCATATGGAGGGTTATGAGCGGTTGTAATGTTGAATTTCAGTGCAGTCACACGACCTGAACTTGAGCTTACCATTTGAGTCTGATTAAAATATTGTGTTGTATCAGTGATCTTCAAGTCAAGGATCTGAGATGCATGAGCCTCAATTGTTGGTAGTTCTGTTTGGTTTGCAGGGACAAATGCCGTTACACTTGCATTGTAACTTCCAACCTGAATCTCCACTTGAACAGGTATATTTGAACCTGCTACAGTAATGGTAACATTTGGAACTGTAATTGTTCCTGCTGCTGTGTCTATTACAGCGGTGCTGATGAAGTCAGTCCCTGGATCTGCTGTGCCATCCAAGCTAATGAAAACATGTGTAACTGTTACATTCGACATGCCATGCCCAAGACCATCACCATCTGTGAGCATTAAAGTTAGGGTCATACCTACATCTTTTGCAAGGATGATACCTGACTCAAAATTGATTGTACTTGGTACGGAGTATATGTGAGTATCAGCAGTGAGAATAGTATCACTCGCCCATGTATATGTTTGTGCTATGGTACCATACCGCAGCTCAAAAGTGCCAGAGTAATCAACATCATAGTCAACAGTCATTGTGTACTCATACTCAGTACCTTCAGCTGCGGTTGCAATTGATGCTTGAGGTGACACTGACCCATGCCCAGTTGGTGTCACTACAGGGTTGAGGAACGTCAGACTTGCATGGAATGGTGTAAGTCCAGTCGTGACTGTCACATCTTGTCCCTTGGCAACAACATCAGGGTTTATGTATGCAGGGTTGGTTATTGTAGGGAACTGTAGAACCTCAGTTGAGAGTATTGGTGATGGTACCTGCAATGTCTTTTCGATCGCATCAGGGCCAAGCAAAGTTATGGAGAACTTTCGTGATGTAACAGGCGAAGTTGCAGTGTATGTAAAAGTCACAAATTGGCTTGAAAAATTGACAGAGAGACCTGCCGGGCTGCTGTTGTTCCAGTGCACTACCTGATCATGTACATTATCAACATTTGTTGATGTGATTCTCTGAACCATTTGGGCTTCTACATCTGTCCAAAGAAAACCACCACTACCATTGGATGCATTCATGTCCATGACCAGGGTCACCGGCTTGTTAACAACTGCACGGAACCCACCAGGAAGATTATGTGCTGCATCAGCGACAAATGAGGTCACAACTTGTGGGAGGGTAGTGATGGTGCTTGATGCGCGTGTAATTGCTGGAAATGTGTATGTGTCACCTAATCTTGTTGCTGACAGTGTAACCACAATATCTCCGCTCACTATTTCAGATCCTGTCTGCAGTCCATCATATGTGATGTATACTGGAACTGATACACTAGTTCCGTCAACAATGCCGGAAACTGCTGTTGGTGTACGTCCATCTACTGCAATAGTGGCAGTGAATATGTATGAAACCAGTGTCATATCATTAGTCCACACAAGGGTCATGAGAGACCCTGCTGTTACTGCATTTGTTATGGGCGTAGACATTGTAAATGTTGATGGATCAAGTACAAGTTTCCATCGGGTCGCATTACCCAAAACAGACTTTGGTAAAAATGAACCTACTTCAGGTTTGGCATGATTCCCTGTCCATGCAAAAACAGTGTTGGCAACACCTGGTGATGACTGGTTGATTTGTAAAGTAGTCTTAGCTGCATTGAACAGGTAAATGTTACGGAATGTGCCAGATGCATTGCTTGAATGCTTCACTGCCCGCTTACTATATGTACGTCCAATTGCAGCAACTGGTCCTAACTGCATGTCCTGAGTGTATGTTGAGTCAAGACCCTCGTTCAAGTAAAGTTTAAATGTGGTATTGGTGTGATTATAAACCCAACCCAGTCTGTATGCAGTGCCACCAGTAATCTGGGATGAACTTGTATGTTTCAAACTTGATCCACCTGATGGTATTATGACAGACTCAAGTGTGCCAGTCAGTACTGTCACTTCTGCGTCAATTAGGTAATCAGTGGTATCATTGACTGATATTCGCCCAAAAATGGCAGAATTCGTGGATGTACCAGGGAGGTGTACAGCTGTGATTCCCCAAATACCAAACTCACCTGTGGATTCTGGCACAGTAATGGTTCCATCATTCATTACGGCCCATTCGCTGTCATCATGCCAACCTATATGTGGCTGGTACGTGTGTGTAGTGAATGATGGGTCAACTGTACGTTCTGCCGCACCTGTGTACTGGAACTGCCTTGCAACCTTTTGACCTTGATCTTCCTCTGATGTTTTACCAATCTCAAAGTACCCTATTGATATCCAACCACCTGCATCAGAGGGACGTTCATTGCTTGTAATTGTGTTTGTTCCCCACAACTGCACAATTGCTCTTTGGGTCCATGTTGAAGATGTCTCATAATAATTCAGTGTTTGGAAACTCTTTCTAGGACCATTTTCACGCCATATGAGCCAGTGGTTGGACCATGATGTGGCTGTCTTTCCACCAAGTGCAACGCCTTTGTTGTTAATTGTGGTATTTGAAATTGGCTCAATAGTTACTCCTCCATTCCACCCTTGTGTTACATGGGCGTGGGAAAGTAAGTGACTGCTAAGTGCATTAGCATTAGTGCTTGTGCCACCACCATCGGTGCCACCATCAGTAAAGATGTACCGCGACACGTCCAGATTGGGACCTGTTGTCTGTGCTGATGGTCCCCATAGCTCTATACTGCCATTGGGGCTAAAACGCAGGTCATAACCACCCGTCCATGCTACAAGGCCAACACCCTCCTGTGACATTTTTACTATAACCCAACATAAAAAAAACTTGTTCAATAAACAATTCAAAAATTGTTTTGTGCCAGAGAACAGAAAGTTCTGAATTTGTATACTTCATATGTTTGACACATTGAAGTCAAGCATTCCTGTTTGGCTTTGACCACTCATTGGTTCCTTCATTGCAAAGGATTCAGTTGCTGCTTTGGATGGTGGAAGTAAGATTGAAGGATTGTTGACTGTTAGAACCAATGTTTCACCCCATTCAGTCCTGGCTTTGTTAAGCTCAAAACTTGTAATTGATTCAACTGTAAAAATACTGCCAAATTCAAACTCAATTGCAATGATTGTTGCTGGATCGTATACTGTGCCATCTTTTTCAAGAGCATAACCCCATGTAATGCCACATGCACGTGAACTGACATGTGTTCCACTTGCTGTATAAAGGACCATAAGAGTTTCTGTGTAATCGCCTTCCCAAAATGAAGTGACTATTGAACCACTTTTTTCCTGAAACAGAATAAGACGTTTGGTAGGTAACTTCAACTGTTCCACCATAATGGAGAAATTGTCAGACCCTTGCTCAAAACCTATCTGTGTGATGTTCGTGAAATCCATACCACCATCTCCTCCCACAGATATCTCCTGTGACATTTTTACTATAACCCAACATAAAAAAAACTTGCCTAATTTTCATTCAGAAATTGTTTCGTGCCAACAGCACATAAGAAGTCCTGTATTCACACAATGCATCCATTTCTGGGTCATGGACATCCATGCAAATTGTGCATTTACCACCATATGCATGCTTCACCTCAAAAAACAGTGCATGCTTTTCATCAGCACACACAATCAGTCCAGCTTGCATGTGCATGCATGACGCCCAGTCCTCTATCTTCGATCCTATTTCTAAAAGTGAATTATCAATGTAAATTTGTGCAAATGTGAGCTTATGTACATCACTTTTATTGACCTTTGTTATGAATTTTGTACGGACTGCAAGACTGTCCCCTGTCACTTTCAGATGCTGGTACTTGCATTTCACTTCTGAAAGTACTTTCTGTGCAATGGTTGGGTTGGATATCTTACTTTCCACAAAGCTACTCCCAATGTATGATACAACCCAGCTCTTCATTTTGGAAAAAGCATGCAAAAGGCATTGACAGTGGCTTGCTGTGGTATCTTCGGGGATTGAAATACTCTTTTCAAAAAAGTTTTGAATACTAAGCTGCTTCATGTACCTTTTCTGGCAAGATTTTAGTTCCCCCTAGTTGTCCGTGAAAACACACTTTCGCATTCACCCATTGTTGTCTTGGTCATCTTTGGCAACTTTGTCAACAAAATTTGCAAGCCTTGGTTGCACATGCTGGTTGTATGTCTTTTCCACCCTTGGCCAAAAAATCACTAGGAACACACATGCGCAGGTAAAAACAAATAGTAATAGACATGTGGTTGAATTTTGCATTTACTAGTAAACAATATATTTTTGAAATTTATTTCTGTATTTTGGCAATAATGTACTGCAAGATATTAAGCTACATAAGTGACATAATTGAATCATCAAAGTGTGTATATAGTCCCCTAAGAACTAATGGACTAGCTCACCGCATGTACCTACAGAGACATGCAATGGCAATCCCAATTGATTTTGAACTAGTTGAAATGAAGACATTGGTCCAAGCAAAGAACTCGTAATTTAATGTTTTTCTTTGGCATTCATATGTGCAACAAGACCCTTCAGTCGCGCTTGATCTGTATCCGAAAGCTTCTCGATGTACAAGTTCACCAAACTTGCACTCACATACATTCCCAAGACAATTTTCTCCACCCGCCTTTTGCCTATGGCTTGCACCAGTGTGCACGGACACTTCGAAAAGCACTGTTGATTTCTTGTCTGCATGTCCTTCAAGAACAGATCCACTGTGTCTGAAGGTTCGAGAGGATTTATCGCTTGCGACTCACTGCAGCAACAATTGTGCTGACAACTTTGTTTTCTTCGAAAAACAAAGAAAATCTCACAGATCCATTGCGAGTTGTTTCATGACACGTCTCACTTTCTTCTGGGCCATTTCTTCGCATTCTTCAAACGCACAAATTGTGCTAGCTTGCCTGCCAACAACAAACCCCAAAATAGGCTGTCCATTTGTTGTGGTCAATAGCTGGGTACGTACGTGTCCAAAAGTGATGTGCCATGTCTGGTATGTTTCCGGCTTGCAGGCTCCATGTGTGGCATGCCAGCAAGATCAGCAATCTGAGGAAGATGAGGAAAAATATCGCCGTCAGCGTCTGCAAACACTGCACTTGCACAGTCTTCATCTTCTGCATCTTTGTGTTGTTGTCTTTCATCTTGGTTGCACTCTTCCTCTACCTCCATTTGGACTTGTTTGTTTAATAACTCTTGGTGTTCCTGGCCATGCTCTTCCTGTTCCTCTTTCTCTTCATCAGTTGGTTCCTCTGTTGGTTCCTCTGTTGGTGCCTCTGTTGGTGCCTCTGTTGGTTTTGTCATTGGTTGCTCTGTTGTTTCCTCGGCTGTTTCCTCTGCCAGTTCCTCTATCAGTTCCTCTGTTGGTTCCTCTGTTGGTTGCTCTTTTGGTTCCTGCGTTTGCTTTTTTTGCGAATTGGATGCCTGCGTGAAATTGGAATTCACCATTCCGATTGCCAGAATCCAGCATGCTGTTGTGTCACGAGGGTGTGCAGCTTTCAGGATTGCACAAAGATCATGCAATCTATGAGAAGATTGCTGCGCGAACATGTGCAACAGTTCGGTTGTGTGTTTCGTGATGCTCTCGTTCGTGTCGCACTTCAGTTCATCAGCATGCACCAGCACGTGATTCGCGGCTATCTGTATAATTTTACGCTCCAATGAGGGGAAGCTTCGCCGCAGTGTGATCTCAATCTGATCACATGCAAGCATATCTCCAGTTAACTGCATACCCGGCTGCTGAATCGCAAAGAATACGACATCAACTGGTGTCCATGGTGTTGATTTCGTCTTACCATAGTAGTCGGTCACACTGCAGGTCATCTTGCTCAGTTTGACTCAATAAAGCCGGGGTGCACTGTGTGCCTTACTTCCCTTCTTCTTAGGAGCGGTGTGCAGGATCCATACGGATGCCGTATTCTGATGATTCCGTGCCTCGTTCAGAGTCGACAGTTGTTGGAGCACATCAGGGAATGTGGCCTTACCATCAGAGATGGCTGTTGACAATGACCCAGACAGCTGCACTGAGACAGTCTCCCCATCAACACACATGTACGGCATGTTGCGACGCGGGGATGTTTTGGCGCCATTTCCAGCTTTATACTTCCCTATTTTGGTGAATTTTTCAGAACTCAAAAAAATAGGTCAATGGTAATTTTCAAACAGTTTATTTTTTTCTGTATCTAGCTTCAAAATGGCAAAGGCTTTGAAACACTTAAGCAGGGCCAATGAAATATACCAGAAGACTAAAGGAAATGCAATGGGTTACCCATTGAGTGATGAAATTGTGCATCTTCGTGTAGGTCTGGACCCTGCTTCCGGAGAAAACATGAATGCTGCACTGCAATTGCAGGTTACTGTTCAATTGCAAGATCATGAAAAGCTTATGCCTGGAAAAGAGCCAAAGCCTATTAAGGATAGGGTTATTTTTGCAAAAATAATTGCAATTCAAGTTAAAGATTCAGTTCAGCCAGGGTTTCGAGATTTGCCAATGAGTGCTGGTAGTGTGCAGCAGTGGCTTAGAGAGAATGATGCACCTTTGGATGATGACACAGTGCTTCTTATACTCACTGAAAATGTGCGAACTCATGATTGGATTGGCAAGCAAGTAAAGTTGCGCAATGGAGTCCCTGGTGGTATGAGACAAGGTGTTATGATTCAATCGCAATTTGAAACGCTCTGTGCAGGGCAATTTTCACTCACCGAGCATGAAATGTACCAGTATGGAGTATTTTATCCCATCGATGTTGATTGGGAACGTATGTGGCGTATTTCACTTAAA
>Ga0099797_100479_pt1 | contig 25810 bp, 17 predicted proteins | sample Uncmet_Sort48C_1_FD_89871 | JGI IMG/M metagenome (GOLD analysis project Ga0099797, IMG submission 89871) | Marine eukaryotic communities from CALCOFI LINE 67, Pacific Ocean - C012_Sort48C_1 | ecosystem: Environmental > Aquatic > Marine > Oceanic | place: Pacific Ocean: Monterey Bay | collected... | reverse complement strand
CTAGACACGTGTCTAGACACATGTCTAGACACTGTCTAGACACGTGTCTAGACACATGTCAAGACACATGTCGAGACACATGTCTAGACACGTGTCTAGACATGTGTCTAGACACATGTCTAGACATGCATATGCGTCTAGACATTTGTCTAGAGTGTAGACACATGTCTAGACACATGTCTAGACATGTGTCTAGACGTGGGTCTAGACACGTGTCTAGACATGTGTCTAGATACGTGTCTAGACACATGTCTAGACACGTGTCTAGACACGTCTAGACACGTGTCCAGACACATGTCTAGACATGGATATGTGTCTAGACACGTGTCTGGTCACATGCCTAGACACGTGTCTAGACACTAAAATGTGTCTAGACTCGTGTCTAGACACGTGTCTAGACGCATGTCTAGACACTGTCTAGACACATGTCAACACACGTGTCTAGACACGCATATGTGTCTAGACATGTGTCTAGACACGTTTCTAGACACATGTCTAGACACATATCTAGACGCGTGTCTAGACCCGTGTCTAGACACATGTCTAGACATGCATATGCTTCTAGACATTTGTCTAGAGTATAGACACGTGTCTAGACACATGTCTAGACATGTGTCTAGACATGTGTCTTGACACGTGTCTAGACATGTGTCTACACACGTGTCTAGACACATGTCTAGACATGCGTCTAGACACGTCTAGACACGTGTCCATACACGCGTCTAGACATGCAAATGTGTCTAGACACATGTCTAGACACGCATATGTGTCTAGACACGTGTCTATACACATGTCTAGACACGTGTCTAGACACACATATGTGTCTAGACTCGTGTCTAGACACGTGTCTAGACACCTGTCTAGACGCTGTCTAGACACGTGTCAAGACGCATGTCTAGACACTAGACATGTGTCTAGACACGTGTCTATATATATATATATATATATATAGACACATGTCTAGACACATTTCTAGACGCGTGTCTAGACATGTGTCTGGACACACGTCTAGACATGCATATGCATTTAGACATTTGTCTAGAGTATAGACACATGTCTAGACACATGTCTAGACTTGTGTGTAGACATGTGTCTAGACACGTGTCTAGACACGTGTCTAGACACGTGTCTAGACACATGTCTAGACATGTGTCTAGACACGTGTCCAGACACGTGTCTAGACATGCATATGTGTCTAGACACATGTCTAGACATGCGTATGTGTCTAGACACGTGTCTAGACACATGTCTAGACACATGTCTAGACACGTATATGTGTCTATAGACTCATGTCTAGACACGCGTCTAGACACATGTCTAGACACTGTCTAGACACGTGTCAAGACACGTATCTAGACACGTGTCTAGGCTCGCATATGTGTCTAGACACATGTCTAGACACATGCATATTTTTGCACTCCTGCGGTTCTAGACTAGTAGAGCGTTTATGTGTATGTGGTCAGACCTATGGGGATATGCATTACAATATGATTCCGACAGCATATAGACATATTGTCTAGATGCATTTTGAGAGATATTGTCTGGTTGGTGTCTAGATGCATGATGCTCGATGCCCATGTCTGGAAAATACGGGTGTCTAAACATCGGTGTCTATCTACATGCGTCTTGCAAGACCACATGTAGTCTATGATGTAGATTAAACAGCCATACACATCTAGAGTCTATAGACATTGTCTAGACACTGTCTGATGACACACCTGTCTGTGCATATGTTCCTGTGTGCAGACGCTGATTACAATATCTAGACATACATGCCTAGTGTTAGACAATGCTTATACACAGAATGATGAGGTTTTTCTTTATATATATTTATATATAAATATTCATATATATACACACATGTGTGTGCCTCTCTAGACATTGTCTGGAATCTAGATACATGCATCTAGACATATGACATATGGGTGCACTTTTCTAGACATTGTCAGGCTTATCTATGCACAAACATGTAGAAATTGTGCAGATACACATGTCTCGAGTCTAGACATATCTCTAGACATATTTCTAGACACATATCTAGATTCTAGACACGCATGTCTAGACACGTGTCTAGACATGCATATGTGTCTAGCCTCTCGGGCCTCTAGGCACGCATCTAGACACGCATGACACATGTCTAGACACATGTTCTATGCACGTGTCTAGACACGCTTGTAGACACATATGTCTAGACGCGTATCTAGACACACAAGTCTGACACATCTGGATGCATTGAATGCATTGAATGTGGAGATGTGTGTCTATATATGTGTCTGCACACATATGCGGGTCTGTACGGTGTCTAGACATGTGGGTCTGGACACGTGTCTACAGTGACTCTACTGTCTCTACATGTCTAGACGCGTACGGCGTAGACACACATATGTGTCTGGCCACATCTTTAGATGCACATGTCTATACACATGTCTAGACACGTTTCCATACACGTGTCTAGAGTCTAGACACCTATGTCCAGACTCTGCAGACACGTGCCTAGATATGCATATGCGTCTAGACACATATCTAGACACACATGTCTAGACACATGTCTAGATACGTGTCTAGACATGCGTCTAGACACACGTGTTAGACACATATCTAGACATACATGTCTGGCACACCTAGATGCATGGGTGTTAGGTAACCTAATGCATTGACTTGTAAATGTAGTTCTCTGCGTTTTGGGAAGTTGGGCAACGAGTGTCCACCGCACGTTGTAGATAAGCAATATATATATATATATATATATATATATGTAGAGAGAAAGAGATGAAGAGAGAGAGGGAGAGAGAGAGAGAGACTCTGAGAGAGAGAGAGAGAGAGAGAGAGAGAGAGTGAGAGCATCTGGATTCTGGTCCCACTCTAGAGACTATACATTACGAATAAACAAACAATACATCTATTCATTAAAAACATGTTTTAGACATTCAGCTCCAGACATGTGTCTAGCTATAGTTGTCTATAGACATTTTATAGAGACTATCCAGATATATTTGTCCAGATATGCATTGCGACATTATCTAGATATATGTACAGACACTCTGGACATTGTTTGGGCATCATCAAGACAACCATAGCATGTTGTTTTGATTCATGTTTAGCTGTTGCATTGTTCTGAATTTCCACAAGACACATCAATAATTATGTGATGTAATGATATACAAATGATTTCCCTCAGAGATATAATAACTCTGACGCTATATTTAAATGAATTCAAATATTTACATACAATGATATTGCTTTTATGCATTGGTTACACCGTAGATATACAGTTTGTTTTTGCGATCAGATATATCGTCCCAGATATATATATATATATATATGTAAAAAGTACGCATACACTGGTATTGGGATATACACATTACTACTCATACAGTATCGATGCATTGCAATACACGTTAGTCCAGGTATGAATCAATACAAATGCAGAATAGTTGAATGTATATATCTACATAAACAACAATTCCATATATTGTGTCTTATTGACCGTCAAGGAACGTGGGATCCTCCTCCACAACATTGGCAATGATCAGTACCCAAAGCGACTGTGCTCTCCATGTTCCAAAGTCCGCCGAGTCCTGCTTACTATGTGTCGCGGTGATGCAGATGGCGCCGCTGAGATGAAAACAATGATGCGAGACAACCCAGATAAGTTTCGTATGCTAATGCGAGCTTGTCGCATCAAAGCAAAAGGTGAACCTGATACATTGCCTGGAGTGAACACCGAGGACCAGCAGATGGAAAAAGTGCGGCAGATGTTTGCTGAGTTCCATGTCGAGTTCCAACGCAGTCACGGACAGAGAGCCATTGGAACATTGATGAATTTAACTGAAAAACAATTCCTTGCTCACAGGCAATATAGAGAAGGTGACACTCGTGAGGAGGCCCAACAATTGTGGGACCATCATGTGACGACGGGGCGAGCAATGATTAATTGGAAACGACCCGATCAGAGGATCATTGTCAGTGATATCCCCAAAATCGAGGGGTACACGGACCAAAACGAAAGTCGCATGGTAAGGTGCCCAATGATGGCCATTGAGTCTGCAGATGACATGGCTCGAGTGCAGGACCAAATGAGCTTCAACAACTTTGACTTGTCCACAGAGTTGTCGCAAAAATTCACTGGTGGAGAGTACTTTCTTGAAGGGAACCATGTAGGTTCTTCTTCTTCTGCTATTCCAGTGATGAGGGATGTTGGAGGCGCCACCAGCAGTGTTTTGCCTGCTCTAGAAGACATTGTGGATCCATTGGGATTACAGCGCACAGTCAATGATGAGAACCTGCAGGCCATTGAAGCGGGGGGTGATGGCGCCAATGGCATCGACTTTGGTGAAGATGGACACCCAGAGCTGGTGCCTGCCAAGCTCTTTCGCAGGTCAGCTCTGCGTGCTTGCAGATGTATATGCCTATATATACTTCTCGTATGTATGGTCATTATTCATTTGCTCCTAGACATATGCATAGATATGTATATATAATGTGTATCAACATAGACATATATATGTATAGAAGTTTAAACTACTGTGTAGCGTGCAGCATACAGCTTTCCGAATTATATACATATTTATGATTATAACCATACTCCAAGACATTTACAACAACCAATAATAAGCCACATGCAATGCAAGCGTGTTATTCCGGCAAACCATATACACATATATGTACCACGGCATAGCCACCCACACATCCCTTGAAAGAGTCAGAACATGCATACATGAAGTCGTGATTATTAGAAACGAAACAACGCTTGTGGTGTAATCGATCAGAAAAAAACATTGACAATCTGCAGCATTTGCATGTTTGGAACTCCAAAAATAAACTGATCATGATGTATTCGATATAGGTTTATATTGAAAATCATGAAATCCAACAATAGCAACACATTCTGTAATAATCTAAATTTATTGAAATTTATATATAGGTTGTGCATCACTCGGACAGAATGACATCAACGTCTCAGTGTTGTCTGTCTATGATGCATGGAAATCGACATTGAAATTCGAAACATTATGGAAAAAAAACAAAAAAGCACTCTGTGCACACTGCAAAAAAATAGCATTACATAATTTGTGTTATTATCAAACTCACTTCACTATCTCTATGCATGTTGATATGATTGTATAAACCCGCACTAATGAGAAACACAAACCTCCACCAAAGGCATCGATCACACCGGTAATCACATGTTGTTTCTCAGCTATGTGGGTATTAACATTTTAAGTATTTTCAATTGAATTTGCTAGATAAGTCACTTTTGAAACTGCAACACAAAACATAATGGTATGGTTTAGAGGTTGTGAGATGTTCACAGAGTGAATATATTTTTTACATGTTAATGGATGCTAATATCCATGAACATATAAATATATCACATATATGTGTATTTACATATATGCCTATCTTTATATATATATATATATATATATATCAGAAATTTGAATTATGCAGATCAGTCATGTGTGTTGTGTCATCATGCAGCTGTATGTTGTGCAGTTTCCTAAGTTGTATCTGAATGTGTGGCTTTAGGACATGTATCTGCCATCAACACGTTTGCTGAGTCTCAAAACATCACATTGGTTTGAATTGCGTTCTGTTCGTTATGTTATATGTATGCAGTAGCAGTTATGCTGATTAGAGTTAACTTTCCACCACTTTTTGTTTACAAACAGGTCGGCGACAATGGTAAAACTGGTAATCAACCTTGAGGAGCACGAAAAGGGTGACCTTTCCAATATTGCTGATGTAAAATCCCGCGTGTCCAAAATTGATGCAGTGCGGAAGACAGTTGAGCAGGTTGTCAAGCAGCAGAAAAAGGCATTGATAGAATCAAAAGCAAGCCCCATTGAGAAACTCGACAAGTTCATTAAGGAGCACAAACAAGTTGCAGAAGCAGGTGAACATCCTGACATGATCTCAACAGCAAAGGGTCGCCATGCCAGTGCAATGGAGAAACTGGTTGAGTTGGGCAAGCAAGAGTTGACAGTCTACAATTCTAAGACTATAGCGAACATGGTTCTGCTGCAGGTTGACCATTGCGAAGATGCTGCCGAAGATGTATTGACCGTGATCAACAACATGAAAGCAATTACAGAAGCTGAAGCTGCAGAGGGCAAAAAAGAACGCCTCCAGAGAGTGGTAGAGATTCGAGCTCAGTTCAAACAATGGAAAATGTGCAATGTTCCGAAGAGAATTTTTATGTGGCTCATTAAGAAGGAAATCATTGACGACAAAGATGCACACATCCCCACTGCAGTGCATTCATTGGATTCCTCGAGGACACCAAGTGTGGAAGATTTCTCCAGATCAATGCTTGTGTGGCAAGGATACTCGAAGTGCCCAACCCCTGCAGGTCGTATTTGTAAATATCACTAATATTGCGTTTCTATCAATTTCGGATTCACAGGTTGTGCATTCATTTGAAACATACAAAGCAAGAATCACAGCATTGGTCACGATGATAACGTGTGTTGATTCTCATTGGAATGCATTCACTGTAGTCAGATCATTTGTAGACAATTTCCATACTTAGTGTCAACAACATATTGATAAGCTCTAGACAACACCTGTACCCGCAGTGTTAAGTGCACAAAGAGTTTCTTGTAGTTGTTGTTCTGGCTGTTGACAGCCTGTTGTGCGTATATACAACTCATAATGGTTGCACGCCCAATGTGTTGCTGTATTGTTGCATGCCTCATTCGTCTCAGTGTGTTCTTGAGACATTACACGATGCAGCCATATATATATATATATATATATATATATTATACACTTATCCACCGGATACCCAGATAAAAGCTGTGTGCTATCCACATTTTACATGTAAATATATACACATATATCTAGATATATAATACATTATTATGGTTTGTTGGACATATTTATCATAATTTACTGTAGATTCATAATTCACTATATTTACAAAAAATGCACATTGTGCATGTATGTCATGCATCAGATCATCTGCATCATCCACAACATATTCAGAGGTCATCTGGACAATGGCCACACCATGTCTACACATCATCCAGATCAATGTCTAATATACAAATATACATATCTAGACAGATGTCTAGACATGTATCTAGACATATATCTAGACACAATGTCTAGACACGATGCCTAGACGCACGTCTAGATACACATCCAGTCAGACTGTAAAGACCCCTTATCTGTATACATGTGTGATCATGTGTGTAAGCACATTACATGTCACACCTAGATGCATTGAACATGGCTAGACATGTGTGTCTAGATATGTGTCTAGACACATATGCATGTCTAGACACGTGTCTGTCTCACCACATGTCTAGACACATATGTGTGTCTAGACATATGTTCAGACACGTGTCTAGACACGTGTCTAGACACGCGTCTAGACATGTGTCTTGACACGCGTCTAGACACATGTCTAGACAGGTGTCTAGACACGTGTCTAGACACGTGTCTAGACTCATATGCTTGTCTAGACAAGTGTCAAGACATGTGTCTAGACACGTGTCTAGACACGTGTCTAGAAATGTGTCTAGACACGTGTCTAGACATATGTCTAGACACATATATGCATGTCTAGGCACATGTCTAGACATGTGTCTAGATATGTGTCTCTAGACATTTGTCTAGACACGTGTCTAGACACATGTCCAGATATGTGTATAGACACGTGTCTACACACGTGTCTAGACACATGTCTAGACACGCGTCTAGACATGCGTCTAGACATGTGTTTATACACGTATGCAGCTATGCATGTCTAGACACGTGGCTTTGTTTGTTCCTAGACGCATGTGTAGACACGCGTCTTGACACGTGTCTGGACATGGGTCTACAGACATATGCGCGTCTACATGCATGTCTAGACACGTGTCTAGACGCGTGTCTAGACACATGTCTAGACACGTGTCTAGACACGTGTACACATATGCGTGTCTGGAGTCTGGACCCATGTCTACATACATGTGTCTAGACACTTGTCTAGACATGTGTCTAGACACGTGTCTAGACACGCGTCTAGATGCATATATTCGTGTCTATACACGTGTGTCTGGACTCATGTTAGACACATACAACACGTGTATTGACATTGTCTATAGTATCATACCATCTGAATGTATACAAAGTCCATATGCATGTGTATAGGTAGATGTGTCCTGACAATAGACAATATGAAGGAATTTTCTAACCAGACACATTAGCATTGTTTGTTGTTGTTGCATTCACAGTGTTCTTAACCAGTTAGCCCCATCATGTGTTACAAGGTGATGCAAAAGCATTGAGGGGTTTGATTGAAGAGATTGGTTTCCCGAGTCAACCAGATAAGAAGCGTGCGCAGAAAGTGGTAAACGTATTGCTGGGCGAGGTTCAGAAATCCATTGCGTCCAAGGAGCATCCCGAGCAGTGGTGCCATCAATCCCAGCGATTGGGCATTTCAGGCAACAGGAAAAACTTGCCTTTTTTCGAAGGCAAGACATGGTTGCCCCAGTCATTGAGGGAAGACAATGTGCACAGTGAAGATCTTGATGGACTCGGGTCAATCTTCTACTGCATGCAGGCACCAAGAACTGTGCGATGCGGCCAAGACCAGTGTTTTTTCAATCTCATGGGCCGGTTTTTCCTTGGTACCTGCCAGTGCACAATGGTTGTGTGGGCTTGGGATGTTGCCACCGCCTTCAATGAGGGTATGACATCTTGGACGGAATTGAAGTTCTTGGATGCAATGAAAGAGGAAGCCTTCAATCAATGGGTGCAAAAGAATGTCAAACATTGCGTGCTAGAGCCCGGCGGAGCAATATGGATCCCTTATGGGTTTTCACACATGTGCATTTCATTGCCGCCTGAGTTTCACGGAGCAACTGCAGAGTCAGACTTGCCCAAATACTGCCTGAAGGAGATGCTCAGGGGCAAGTTTACCGAAATCAACTCTCCCGTTGACGAGCACATTAGAGATGTTCTTGAGGACAATGCCGATGGTAACAAATGGGTGTGGAACCATTACCTCACAGTGCCAGTGATCAACAAGAAACTGTTAGGCAATGTCGACATTGAAACTCGCAAAAAGATTCAAAGGATATTGTTTTTTATAAATCAGTGTGAATCAGTGAATATACAGAGAAAGTATTGGTCACTTGTGTGTTTGTTTGCTTAATATCCACCGATCCATTATGTGCCTCCCAGCCAACAGCACAGGTGTTGAATATAACCGCAGTGCTGTGAATCATGGATTCATGTGTATGTCCATGAGTGTACCTCTGTGTATTATTTGTTTTATGTACTTTACCTTCATTTGACTGTCCAGTTACTGTACACATAAACATAGACATGCAATATTTCATCTCAAATAAATTCATGAATATTTTGCAGTAACATGGGCGATGCCCGGTCCAAGACTCTCTCTCGCACGTAGTTGTTAAACACATATCTAGGATGGGGACCAAATAATACATAATATTACATAATATACACCAGCGTAATGGTAAGTGTGCGTGTTCACTGACGACAAATAGTATTCGCATTTATGTCTATGTATATTTTGCAACCATATGAAAATAATAACTCGATTATCATATACCAAACAACAATGATGCAGTGGGATGTGAATTGTGCACATATGAAGGTCAGTTACAGTATGTATATATACATATATTTATATTTACATGAATATATCCATAGTTACTTGCATATTTCAAAGGTGAATCACCGTTTGTTTATCCAACAAAGCCTCTCCAGGGACTTCCAGAGTTACTATGAGCAGCTCCAACGAGATGATAGCCTTGCCAAAGAAGGTGAAGTGAGGCTCCTCGACACAGATCCCTACAAAACGTTCATCCCAGCATGGACGAAATTCCTTCGCAGTGGCATGTCATTGAAGTCATCACCTCCCAGTGGCAAAGTATCTCGTACCATTGGGGAGTCTCAGCATGATCATGACGCTGAGGAGTCTCCGCCTGCTGGCGACAGTGCTGCTTCCTCCAGTGTTCCACCAGTGCAACCAAAGAATCTGGCTCCTGCATTGGCTGCTGCATCTGGCGAAACAACAAAAGCATCCAATGCCAGTGATTCCAATGGTGGAGCAGACAAAGCAAAGAAGGCAGAAGAGCGTGAAGAGGGTGAGGAAGAAGAAGAGGAAGAGGAAGAAGAGGAAGACAAGGGCGGCTTCAAGGGCCTCACATTGAATGATTCTCATGCTGAAGATGCATTGATGACTTTTGAAGACGGGCAGGAACAGGGAGAGGAAGAGGAAGATGATGAGGAGCCGCCTGTAAGGCGCACTCCAAAGAAGAAGAGAAAGACCATTGCCAAAGACGCTGCCAAGAGCTCCCCGGCCCCTCCCAGTGCGAGTGCCGCTGCTGATGTAAATTGATTGATTGTTGCTGGGGCTAGGCTTTTGTTTCCTCCTCTTCCATTGCTTCTGATGGCGCTGATGCTCGTTTTTCCTACTGCTGCGCACCACATTGTCCAATGCACTAGCGTGAGCTGCTAGCCGGCTGCTGGCGTCATGAATTTTGTTGATCAGTGTGACAGTGTCTGTTACAGTGATTCTCATCAATTTCGTCAAGTGCTCAAATTCTCAATGCATATTATATACACATATATGAAGATTTAGCATGCTATATAGCTGCTGTATTGTAGCATTGTATTTTCTCATGAATAGATGTATGTATGACTTTTCTGTTCGGCACGTGTTGCTTCAGGTTCGTTTTAGCATTATTTGTGTCCGCCCCATGCATGTCTACATATTTGCAATATATCATCCATAGAGTTTAAGATGCCATTGACCTTTCGGTGTGGCATTTCTGTTATGCATGGCATTTACACATCTGACATTTGTGTTCGCAGGTAGTTACATGTGAATTGCATTTTGCGTAATGTAAAGCTTGTGGCATGAGGTTCATGGAATATTAATGACAGCTCATAGTATGTGCAGTAGTTGACAGCCATGTCTAGCAGTTTTCGCTGGTGACAGTGGCACCCAGTCACTCTTTTCCACTTTATCATTGACCAGAGAACTTGATTGTTCCTTGCTACATATCAAGTAATAAACAGTACAAATTCCTGGCGTGGTTCCACATCACGTTCTGTTCCTTGGTCGTGAAAAATACGCATTCTGGCTGCATTGTTCACACTCATCCCTAAACTATGTGAAAGTTAACTTCTGTAGTAATACTGTTCGAAGTTTTTTATCAACGCATACATATATATATTTACACATATCCATTGCCTCAAAAAACTATATCAATTATTGCAAGGATCATGAGCTTTGTCGCGTTGGAGTTTTACATATTTACATATCATTCACATTGTCACATACACATTCACACGTTGGAGTTTTCCATGAGGCTTGAGGTCCATCAATTCTATGTCCGATCAAACAAATGTTTGAGATCTGTGGGATTACACTTCACAAGGCTTGCACATTTCAGTATTATCCGGCCTCTGTTCGGTTGCTTCTTCTGTTCTCCCATTGCCGCTCTTGCCTCTTGTCATGAACATATTGCTCGAGGGCCCATAGGTGTTTGATGAGCCCGGTGCACAAAGCGCACACACAGTTACAATACGAAAAACTAATAAGCGCATTCAAATTTCAAACAAACAATCTCCAGAAATAAAATTACACTGATGCCTGCGGAACCCTAACATTGGTGATGCTCTTTCCAGTGTCAGAGTGACAGAGTCTCCAATACCAAAATATTTCAAGACGGGTTAGGGTTATATCCATGTATTTCGGCAATGTCTAGACACACGTGCATGTCTAGACACATGTCTAGACTCTAGACACATGTCTAGACATGCGTCTAGACATGTGTGTCTAGATATGTGTCTAGACACATATGCGTGTCTAGACACGTGTCTAGACATGCGTGTCTAGACACGTGTCTAGACATGTGTGTCTAGACACGTGTCTAGACACGTGTCTACACACGTGTCTAGACATGTGTCTAGACATGTGTGTCTAGATATATGTGCCTAGACACACATGCATGTCTAGACACATGTCTAGACGCGCGTCTAGACAAGCGTCTACTAGACAGACATGTCTAGACACTGGTCTAGATATGCATATGTCTAGACACATATCTTGACACACATGTCTAGAGCCAGTGACATGTCTAGACATTGGTGTCTATGTACATGTCTAGATACATATATTGTGACATACATTGGTTGCTAACTAATGCAGTCTTGTTGTGTGTAGACATATTATGGTTGTGTCCCTAACAAGAGACAAATATGTTTATATGTATATATATATATATCCATTGTCATGGTGCCAGTTATGTTGTGCAGTGTTAGAGATCATTGATTGCTTAGTGCACTTTTATGCATTGCTCAAGACATTGACAGTGGTGACTCTTTCTATTGAATCTATTCTGTCATTGCCGCGATTATGGACGCAGCTCCTGCCTTGCCGGGGCCTGGTACCAAGTATTGGGGCATATGTTCTCATGGAAGAGAGTCTCCATGGTGGTCGCAGCGGAAATGTTGGAAGTTGACAGATGAGGGAAGTGCATTTCCTATCAATGTCATTGAATTTACACGCTCACCTCATGCATTCGACAGTGCACTGGAAGAGGATCCAATCTTGAGCCATTGCAGTGACCAAGTGAAACATTTTTTGCCCAGTGAAGGCTCTTCTCCAAACGATGCCAAGGTTTTCATTGACAGGCATTTGGTGCCCCATACATTGCGTCAACTTTCGAATAGTGGCGTACTGATCAATGGTAAACGGCTTTATTGGAATGATTTGAAATGCCGTCATGTTGTGTGCAGTGACCGTTTCTGGCCAATCATCATGGCTGCAGTGTCCTCATTGCCGGGAAGGTTTGGCACACGCGCAAAGGCTGTCGGTGTAATCAGCAGTGCAGATGACCATAGGGTTGTCCAAATCGTTGCTGCCGCCCTCGGTGATGATATTGGATCGGATGACCTAGGCCCCATTGATGACATTGCTGCATTGGATGATTGAGACTGAGTGAGACCGAAAAATTAAAAAAATCATTGCTGCAAGTCTTGCATAGCTATATGTTATGACTGTGATCTTCAACAATCCTGATCATTGCAATAGCTATCAGATACCTCACACGATGAAACGCATGTGAATATTTGCTATAAATACAGATATTAATATAAATATTATAGTTCTATAGAATATAGATTGAATGTCTACAATATTTCGGTAATATGTGCCGGGGTAGGGGCGTGGGGGGGTGCGAGGGTGACCCGCTCACGAAGTTTAAATTCAAATGCGTCGTAACCCTTCGACAAATAAAGTTTAATCCTCGTGTTTTGAAATCCCTTATCGTAAAGTGCCATAACGTGTATTCTTACCACATGTGTCTTGCCATGTCTTCTGCATTATTATGGTGCCTCCGCCCTCGACAATATGTGATCGTGTCCATCAATATATGTTTGACAATGTTGTACAACTTATCTGGAATACAGTACAATAATATCACCTACGCAAATTGTTTGTACCAACGTGTTTGCTAGCTCTCCGGCGACCCTGTGTTTTGTGAATGTATTCTGTCGGTTGGATAAGGTAAACATGTATGTCCCTTGATTATGTCCTAGCTGTGTGTGTTCGGGCAAGTTTTAAGTTTTTAAGGTTTCGTAGCTTTTGTTCGAGTTTTCCGGTCCCGGAGCCTTCAAAAGAGGTCGGGGACGTGTTTACATGCATCGGGGATGTTTTTTACAGCGAGTTTGCATATGGAAATGGGTAAAGCCATTGTATAAACATCAAAATCCTAACGTTTTAGGACTTTACAATTTTGGGAGTTCTTTTGCCAGCCTTTCGGGGAACATACATTTCCGAAAAATGCACCCCAAACGAAAAACGAAAAGCTTCAAAACAACTATAAAGTCTGTTAAGCAACCAAATTACAGCTAGGAATATTTTTTGTTACTTCATTAGATTTGAAGTGCTTGTCAACCACGCCTTCCTCACCCCATTTATGCCCAACTTCCGCACGTGTTGATTTGAAAATTTTCAAATCTAGAATCCCAGCATGTTGTGTGCGGAAGTATGGGCACATAATTATATTGATTAGTCTGAACAACTAGTTAACGTTATATGTATATATATATATATAGAGAGAGAGAGAGAGAGAGATCCAATTGCCTTCGGCCTACCCGCCACCGCGCCCAGCATTGGCTCAATAAAGGTGCACATGTACTGGCTCATTGAGAGCACATGTATTGGCGCAATGTGCAAGGATTAACGGTTAAGGCTTTTGTTGTTTGTTGCTGTGTTTTCGTGCACGAGTTATCGAGACAAGTGAAACAAACAAATGGGCATTAAAGATTAAAGATACAAACAGCAAATTGTTTGTTTTTGTGTGTGTGTTTGTTGGTTTGCTTGTTTGCGTGTTTGTTTGTGTGTTTGTTTGTTTGTTTGTTTGTTTGTTTGTTTGTTTGTTTGTTTGTTTGTTTGTTTGTTTGTTTGTTTGTTTGTTGTTTGTTGTTTGTTTGTTTGTTTGTTTGTTTTTTTGTTTGTTTGTTTGTTTGTTTGTGTGTGTTGTTTGTTTGTTTGGTTGTTTGTTTGTTGGTTTGTTTGTTTGTTTGTTTGTGTGTTTGTTTGTTTGTTCGTTCGTGTGTTTGTTCGTGTGTTTGTTTGTTTGTTGGTTTGTTTGTTTGTTTGTTTGTTTGTTTGTTTGTTTGTTTGTTTGTGTGTGTGTTTGTTGGTTTGTTCGTTTGCTCGTTTTGGTTGTTTGTTTGGGACTAAGGATTATTAGTGGTTAAGGAATTAAGGATTAAGAGTTAAAGCACTCCTGCTGGGGACATTGAGAGCACCCCCGCTGGGGACATTGAAACCACCCCCGCCGGGGACATTGAAAAGACATTGAAGCACCCCCGCTGGGGACATTGAGATTCAAATGATTTTACAATATCCTGTAGTACAAGCGACCACTATCGCTTTTTGGTTTTGGGAGGGGGTAAACTAAACAAAAATATTCGTGCCGGAGTACAGCCGCTCGCACGTAAACACACATGTGACGTTGACATGCGGAGGGCCTATGCAATCGGTGTTCTGGATAGTAAAGAAGACACATTGAAGGTGCACATGTATTGGCTCAATGTGCAAGGATTAAGGGGTTAACGCTTTTGTTGTTTGTTGTTTATTGTTGTTTGTGTAATGTTTGTTGTTTGGGACACTCGTGCCGGAGTACAGTAGACAAGCAACAAAAATGAACGCACACATAAGACGTTGACATGCGGACAGCCGCTCGGTACATTGAAATATGTGACGCTACCATAATATTGTAGCCTAAAGGGTGTCACTAGCGCGATGTTTTGAAATTTATGTTTGAAATGCCGCTTGGTACATTATAAAATGCAGGTATTGATTCCTAAAGGACACCATGATGGCAATTTTTGAGTTTTACGTTTCGTTGGCCTCTCTTGGCCTGTCTTCGGTGGTCTTTGGGGACCCTTGAACTGCCTTGGGTGCCTTGTCGCCGTTGGGGCTCCATTGGGACGCCTTTGAAGCGTCATGGGGCTCCATTTGTCGCCTTTGGAGGTCCATTGGGTGCCTTTGAGGGTCACTTGTGGCGTCACTTTTGAAACTTTCTGACGTTTTTTTGCCTTTCGACAATCTCAATGTTTTTTGGTGACAAGAAACAACAACAAACAAAAATTCAAAGTGTGAGAGTGTATCGGTATTTGTTGCTCCAAATGGACTACTCTAACAAAACTATTTATTCCACCCCAAAAACGCAACATCGAGTTTATATGCATAGTTGTGGATCTGGATGGAGTTGGCATAAATTCGTTTACCAGACTTTTTTGACGAAACCCTAATTTGTACGATACCAAATTGCTTCGAAAATCAATCTTAAAATAGAAGAATCATGCCCCGAGCTTGTGTAGTCCCTTAAAACAATTCAACCGTGAAACAAGTATTAAAACTCCTCGGAGTCACTCCAGCTCGTGCGAGGGCACGGTGGCGGATATATATATATATATATATATATATATATAAACAAAGCCCATCATGTTATGCCAAAGTAGGGCGCCTACGAATGTAAACGACCACCTACTCTTTACACAAACCAATTACAAATTACTAAATTACTAAATCGTACATACACCCGACAATACTCAAAACGGAAAACAAGACGTTTAACCAATTGCTCGCCCATCTCCCAGAAACTCGCACCTTTGTTGGTGATATTCCTTTTGTTACCATGTGTTCAACAACTCAACAATGCAACTTATATGCAAACACCATCGCCGATGCGTTCAATCCGGTTTTCCACCTTAGTTGAAAGGATTACTATGTCAGTTAAAAAAAACATGCCCACACACGAAAAACTAAGTACTTCATACTTGCATGTGGTCGCCTCAGCTCAGAAGGGCTACCATATTCGATAACCAGACCAAGCCAGATCACGGGCATAACACAAACAATGTGTAGCCGCCGTTTGGGCTGCATTTTGTGTAGGCCTCTGCAACATCCTTTCAGAGAGGGCCAATGAAATCCAGGAGGGCTTTGGCCAGGCCGCCGCGCTCGGAGTTTCAATGCGAAACGAATGCGTATTTGAAGCGACCTTGGATAACAAATCAGTATATGCGATGCCTGTGCACCGGATTTAGGAATTCTATGTCCCGGGCTACCGATTTTGGGACTGTGAACCCGCATACCTGTTCTTGAAGAGTTATAGAGGTCTCTTCAACTCAAACGTTGTTCAGGGAACAACGCGATGTTTCCCACCACGGCAACACAAATCTACGGGAACGACCTTGGCCAACGGGCTGGACTCCATACATAAATATATATATATATATATGTATATATATATATATATACACATATATATATATATATATGTATAGATATATTAATTAAAAAAATGTATATAACTGTGCACTTCACAATAATTTGGGGGGGTCTACAGGGCCAGGCGGCGCAATGATTTAGTGGGGTTGAAGGACCCCCCTAAATTATTGCGCCGCTCATGCAAGAATGCCCACAATGCCATAAGCAAGGAAAATAAAGGGGGCGACAGCCTTATGGCATTTTGGGCATTCTTGCGTGAGCGGCGCAATGATTTAAGGGGGGTCCCTCACCCCCTTAAGTTATTGAGCCGCCTGGCCCTTTAGACCCCCCAACCCCCAAATTGTTGGGAAGTGCACCGTTTCATATTTCCATATAATTATACCTAAACAAATGAGGTGCGTGCAACGACAAAGTTTCTTGAGAAATGCACAACAACAGTTCTCATAAAGGTCTTCCCTAGCCGGCAAAAATCTGAATAGTCTCCCATTGCCAGCTTCCATTGTACAAGAGTCTTCTAAGACCCATATAGCGAAAATCTCAAAATCGTGACGAAATTTGTTGATGACATAACGGCCGCTTGGGCGTTTTATCTGGATTTCTGCAATATATTACTTGTCCCTTGGGCTTCCTTTGAGTGTCTTCGGGGCCCCTTTGGGGTGCCTGGGGCTGGCTTAGGCTCGAAGTCCGGAGACTCCATGTTTTGAAAGTGAGCGTTTCGCAGGCACAAAAAACACATGCGTTGGAAACGAGCGTTTCGAAGGTATATCGTTAGTCCGCTACTTGGGCGTAAGTGCACAACTGGTCTGCAGTCATCAGTGCACAAGTGCCTGCCTCCCTATCCTGCCTCCCTCTCCCTCCCCCCTCCCTCTCTCACTCCCTCTCTCCCTCGCTCCTTCTCCCTCCCTCTCTCCTTGCCTCCCTCCATCTCCCTCCCTCCCTGTGGGAAAGGGTGGACTGGGGCGGGGCGTGGGTGGGGAGCGGTGGACGCTTTAGGTATTAGCCTCACATGAATTAGCGGGTGGACGCTTTAGGTTTAGGGTGGCCTCGGTTGGGGTGGCGGGTGTGTGTGGTGTGTGTGCACCCCAAAGGGACACAGTGGGATTTGAACCCAGGGCCTTCCGCATGCGAAGCCGATGTGATGCCACTACACCATGTGCCCAATGAAATGAAGAAGGGTTTTTGTTTCAGATTGGCATTGGTTTGGGCCATGTAGTGGCGTGCTCCCCCCGGGCTGTCAACCCCACCTGCGGCCACCCTAAAACGTCCACCGCTGATGAAGGTCCCGCCTGTCCCCCCACGACTTAAATGTCCACCCTAAACGTCCATCATAAATGCTTGTGAATGGCGAATGCGCTGGGTGCCCCCGAGAGACGTGGGATTTAGGTTCCCGTTAGTTTGTAAGTTTGTAGTTTGTAAGTTTGTAAGTTTGTAAGTCTTTAAAGTTTGCAAGTTTGTAAGTTTGTAATGTTTGAAAAGCAAATGTATATTGATTTTTACAAACTCACAAACTTACAAACTTTTAAGATTTACAAACTTACAAACTTACAAACTTACAAAGTTTGTAAAGCTGCTAGAAACCCGAATATGCAATATTTACAAAGTTTGTAAGTTTGTAAACTTTGTAAGTTTGTAAGTTTGTAAGTTTGTAAATTTTGAGTTTGTAAGTTTGTACATTTTGAGAGTTTGTAAGTTTGTAAGTTTGTAATTCTTCAAAGTTTGTAAGTTTGTAAGTTTGTAAAGTTTGTAAGTTTGCAAGTTTGTAAATCTTGAAAGTTTGTAAGATTGTAAGTGTCACCGCCATACTTTGGGGTATATCATCGCCGCCATAGCTTAGGGTATATCACCGCCATACCTTAGGGTATATCATCGCCCTACCCTAGGGTGGGTATATCACCGCCATACCTTAGGGTATATCACCGCCATACCTTAGGGTATGTCACCGCCATACGTTAGGGTATATCACCGCCATACCTTAGGGTATATCGTCGCCATACCCTAGGGTGGGTATATCACCGCTACACTTTAGAGTATATCACCGCCATACCTTAGAGTATAGCACCGCAATGCCTTAGGGTATAGCATCGCCATACCTCAGGGTATGTCGCCGCCATACTATCACCACCATACCTTAGGGTATGTCACCGCCACACCTTATGGTATATCATCGCCCTACACACCTGTGTTTTATGTAAAGTTAGAGGTTACCGAGTTAAGGTTCTGGGTTGTGCTGGTTTCCGACGCGGGTGGTTCTGGGTTTTTAAGTGAGGGTTTGGGTTTCTAATTGGGTTGGGGTGGGGTTTCCAACTGGGTTGGCCTGGGGTTTCCAACTTGGCTTGGGTTTCCAACTGGGTTGTCTTGGGGGTTCCAACTGTGTGTCGTGCGGTTTCCAACTGGGTGGGCTGGGTTTCTACTTGGGTGCTTGTGGGGTTTCTCCACTGGGTGTTCTACCGTTGAAAGGCGAGGGCTGAGTACGGCCAGCGGGTTTGACGATTGAAGTGTCCCTCGGCGCTGCTGGGGCCGATCCCTGGTGACGCTAGGGCTGCACAGCATTTTGCCTTACGGCAGTTTCGGGATCCCGCGTTCTGGGTTGGCACCGTAGTTGCTACACTGGTATTCATCAAAGATGGAACTGCACAGCATTTTGACTTACGGCAGTTTGAGGATCCCCCTTTCTGGGTCGGCGCCGCAGTTGCTGTACTAGGGTATTCAGTGACCCTGTACTTCATCATTACCCACCCCACAGGGCAGCGTGTTGAAAGGCAGGGGCTGAACACGGCTGGAACATTCGACGGTGGATCGCTGGGACGCGAGGCTGGTGGCAATGTGGTTGATGATGCATGCGCATATCTCCTGCAGAGGCATCTGTGCCACTGGTGTGTCGGGGCTTCGTGATCACTGGTGGGCGCTGTTTTTAAGCCCCCAACTAAAGGCGCGCTGGGTCCCATATTTGCACAAAGTGGGTGCCGTAAAAAAAAACACTTGGAATACAGCCGATTTTTTCGAACTGCCCTGTATCGGGCCCCTCTTTTCTTACACTATAAATTCGCTCCCAAAGAGTCCGGCTCGTCCCAAATTGGAGCCCGTGGGACCCATGGCACCCCCAACTACGGCACGTGTTGAGGCTCGCAGAATTGGTTGGCTCCTTTGCCACTCGACCGCAGTTCTTTGGATTTGGGATGCACACCGGAAGAGTTGCTGGTTTCAAGTTGGGGTGGGTCTCCGCATGCGGATTGGCGGTGCGACGGGAGAGCCAGGGCGCATGGAGCTTGAAGCCTGTGTGTGAGTGTCTGCAATGCGGCGTTGTTGCACAGCGTGGCACGACCGGCAGCGACATTCTGGAGATTGGGCACGCGCTAGTATATAATTATATATATATATACCGGTAGAAAGAGGCATAATTCCGCATCAAATATTCATATACATACATGCATGTCCCGCAATCTCTTCCCCATGCCTTATTCACAAACCTGCATAAGGAGAAACTCAAATATTCATTATGGTTTTCCGCGTGTATGCCATTGAACCTCCTCTGAATTGTTTTTTGTATTTGCTTGATGTACATGGTGTTTTGTGGATTGTGCACATCTTTTGATGAATTCGGATCCAAATGGGTCCGAAACGAGCCAACAGTATTTCACGAGGTAGGTGTAGGCCTTGGTTCTGTCTTGATGTCATATGCCCGCCATTGCTCGGGCATAATTGAAAAACATCTGACAGGGTTTCAAAATATGCATTCGGACACGAAACTGACGGCCACGGACGCTGCAGACGCAAAAACACCTGCAACCTCGATGTCTCCGCGACCCGAATCCAATGGAAGACGTCCCGGACCAGGATTCGGCCAAAACTCTGGAGCAAAAAGTCCCAACTTGAATTTACTCACCCGAGCAATCCTATGTATAGGCCTCGGCTCTGTCTTGATCTAATATGAGCTCGTGTTGCCTCATCGCGAACCCGTTAATGACCTCGTGTCTAATGCTCTATGTCTTTCCTTTCTGTCGGCACAGGTTGGTGAGATCTTCTGCAGCTTCGATGCCTCAAGCTAATAAGTTCCCCAGTTGCCCAGCAGGTCAGGCAAATATACATATATATGGCGGGTTCTCGTTTGTCTCGCTGTAGGGAACTGGTACCAATTCCGTTATGTAAACGCCATGGGCCCATAGGGGCCCATGGGGCCCATCGGGCCCAAGGGGACCATGGGGCCCAAGGGGCACATGGGGCCCAAGGGGCCCATGGTCCCATGGGCCCCCATGGACCTATGGGGCCCAAGGGGCCCAAGGGGTCCATGAAGCCCATGGGGCCCATGGGCCCCATTGGCCCAAGGGCCCCATGGCCCCGTGTTTACACAACGGTGTTGGTGTAAGGGAACAAACGAGAAACGCCCATATATGTAATATATATATATATATATATATATTTATTTATAAATACTAATGATGAACTACTGGTAACAAAACTGACATGATAACGCAAGGGCTGCTTGTACAAATTGCTTGTTTGTCGGCCAACTTGCCAGGTGTACAATTGTCGGGCCGGCTCGGCCCATGTGAACCCAAATGGGCCGGGCCAGGGCCCTTCTGTGTTTATATGGTCCCAAAGGGGCCCGGCCCGGGTCCATGTGGTCCCAAATGAGCGCGCCCCGGCCCCATATGTGAGCGTTTTTTTAATCGGTTTCGGATAATGCGCGATCTCCGGCACCGCACCCAGCCACCCACTTTCTAACATAATGGTGTTTTGGATTTGGGCCGGCACCGCCGGGCCGCCGCCGCCCGGCGGCTTGGGCCCCATGGGCCCATGGGCCCCATGGGCCCTTGGGCCCCTTGGGCCCCATGGGCCCATGACCCCCATGGGCCCCATGGGCCCACGGGCCCCATGGGCCCATAGGGCGTTACGTCACGGCCGTGGACCCACCCACCCAGCCAGTCCGGGTAACAACCGTTATCCGAAAACGAATAAAAACGCGAATGGAGACACCCGGGGCCCACCTGAGCCCGAATGGGCCCTGCCCACGGTAATAAACAGGCAAGACGCCGTCAAGCTGCGAGTAAGCAGCAAGCGGCAAGTACAGTCAGGTCACTGTAGTTTTTGGCAGCTTCCCAAATCGGAATGACAGGAAAAGAAACCACTTGGCAAAGCTTTACAGCACTTCAAAGTTGGGAAGTACGATGTCGGAATTGTTGAACGTACTGGTGATGCTACTTAGGCAACACCCAAACCCTATGTTTCGGCCCCGGATGCCTAAACCTTGTTTTCTGGTCCCGGGGCCCGTCAAAACAGGTCGGGGACGTGGTTAAGCGCATCGGGGGTGTTTGTTGCATCGGTTTCGCATGTTAAAATAGGTCCATGTGGTCCCAAATGAGCGCGCCCCGGCCCCATATGGGCCCACCCGGGGCCCATCTGAGCCCGGATGGGCCCTGCCCACGGTAATAAACAGGCAAGACGCCGTCAAGCGGCAAGTAAACAGCAAGCGGCAATTACAGTCAGGTCACTGTAGCTGCTTGCAGCAACAGCAAGCTAACCCAATAAACGACAAACAATGGTGAGGATGGCTTGAGGTTTGTTTTTTGCAGCCTCCCAAATCGGAATAACAGGAAAAGCAACCACTTGGCAAAGCTTTACAGCATTTCGAAATTGGGAAGTGCAATGTCGGAACTGTTGAACGTACTGATGATGCACATACTTAAGCAACACCCAAACCCTATTTTTCGGCCCCGGGTGCCTAAACCCAGTTTTCTGGTCCCGGGGCCCGTCAAAACTGGTCGGGGACGTGGTTAAATGCATCGGGGGTGTTTGCTGCATCGGCTTTGCATGTTAAAATGGGTAAAATCATTTATAATCGATCGAATCCAAACATTTGGGGATTTTTATGATTTGGGGGAGTTCTTTTGCCAGCCTTTCGGGGAGAACAAATTTTCGAAAAAACGCACCCAAAACAATCATCTGACCATGGTGTTCCTTAACTTAGTCCACCAACCTACCGCATGGTACCGAAACATCCGAATTACACATGACCGGAAACACAAATCAAGCCATTCCAAACAACGTGCCAGGAAACCAAACTCAGATTGTTGGTTGTTTCAACAGCCATTAGCCTTTCCCTCATGTGAACTTGGAAGAGTTTTACTTGCGCGTTCCTGGGACGATTCATTCACGCGTGCCGGTAACTTGAAGTCAGTGTTGTTCGCTTTGCATGTTACCACTTCCGACACTTCCCGAGGTGTGTCATGTGTCTTCAGTTGCGTTTTGTGTGTTTTCGAAATGGTTCAATGTCTTCTGATTATTGAGTCACGCATTCTGGTCGTATCAGTGTTTGTATAACGTGTTGTTGGCTCTTTGGGAGGCTTGTCAAACAAATCAACACAATAATTACATTATGTTTGTTGCCACTGGTGCCATTGCAACAAAGTCACATTAAAAATGAACCGGTCTGCCGTTTCGGATGTATTTTTAAGCTTTTAAGGTTTTATATGTTTTTATCAGTTTCAATCGTTTTTTACATGGTTTTAATAGTTTTCATTTAATTGGTTTAAATGGTTATTTGAACCGATACGCCTCCAACTGGCTCAAGTTTCAGCTCAAATGGTCGGTTCTCGACCCGAATGGTGGTAGTTTTGGACATTGGCCCATGGGCTACTGGGGTGGGGGACCACTCTCCGAGAGCTCAAGGTGCCGTCAGGAATTGCGCCCTTAAAAAATATGTATATTATTTTAAGCCTCCAAACGGCAGCGTGGTGAATGTGTTTTGTGTTTACGGTGCTTTTCGAAAATGTTTTGCCTCCGAAGGGCTGGCAAAATAACCTCCCCAAATTTGGGAATCCCAGAAAAATGTTTAGATATCATCGATTTCACAATGGCTTCACTCATTTCAACATGAAATCTCGGTGCGAACAACAGCCCAGATGTATTTAAACATGCCCCCGACTTGCTTGTAAGGGTTTTTGAATTAAAATGTGTGTAAACCATTTTTATCAAACTAATCTAAATTCCGTCAAAATCCCCCACCACATTTGTTAATCTTTAGAAGCAGTTGAAAAAAAAAAGGCTGCGTTTTTGCGTTGGGAGAGCAAAACACAGACATCCACCAGAAAACTATTTTTTAATTGTCCCCCTGATTTTTTTGCGCAATTCCTGACGGCACCTTAAGCTCTCGGCGAGTGGTCCCCCACCCCAGTAGCCCAATTTACCTAAGTGTCAAGGCTTGTGTCCAGAATCGACGGTTTGAGCTGAAACTTGGTCCAAATCGATCCGTATCGGTTCAAATAACCATTTACACCATTCAACACCAAAGACAACCATTAAAAACATCGAAAACCGCAGAAACTGATTTTTTAAGTGTCCCCTATTTCTTATTGTTCAATTGTTTCTAAAGATTAATCTAGATTCCATCAAAAAATCCCCCACCACATTTGTTATGTGGTTTGCATTACCCGGTTTTTCTGTACGTACTTTTTTACTTTTTCTTTTCGGTCGAATTCCCAAATCTGGATTTGGGCACGAAATTGACCGTCGAAAATGCTGCGGACACAAAAACACTGGCAAATTCAGCGTCTCGGCGAACCGAATCCAATGGACGACATCTTGGACCAGGATTCGGCCAAAATCCTGGAAAAAAAAGTTTAAATTGATTTGGCTTACCCAAGCAATCCTGGGACTAAATGTTGCTTAACAGTACTGGCAATTAAGTGTGGGAGGGCGAAGCCCTCCCCCCATGCCCCCGCTCAATCGGCCGATAGTCCAAAAAAAGTTTCCGATAAATCGGCCGATAGTCCAAAAAATAGTTTGATTTGGCCGATAGTCCAAATTGGACTATATAGTTTGGTTTTGGTCTAAATCAAGCTTACACCTAGGTTTTTAATACATGGGATTTTTAATACATGGGATTTTTAATACATGGGTGCCGGCTCGGGCCCTTGGGGCATCTTGGGGCCCATGGGCCACAAGTGCCCCATGGGCCCCCTGGGCCACTTGGGGCCCATGGGGCCCATGGGCCACTTGGGGCCGTTCGGGCCATGGATTTTTAATACATGGGATTTTTAATTATATGGGATTTTTAATTATATGGCCGGGCGCGCAAACCATGTATTAAAAACCGGGGTGTATGGGAATTAAGTGTGGGAGAGCGAAGCCCTCCCCCCATGCCCCCGCTCATGAAGTTGATGCGGGACTCCCACCCTCAAACTCTCCACATGGCTTGAAGGCAAGTGTGGCACACCCTGGGGAAACATAAAGAAATACAAAGAAATACAAAGGAATACAAAGAAATACCTTCAGGTGCTGGTCAAGGAATGGCTTGTATTTTGCTTTCTGGTTTTTCGCTCTCGACACAAGCAGCGGGTTGTATCGATAGTCCAAATTGGACTATATAGTTTGGAATTAAGTGTGGGAGGGCGAAGCCCTCCCCCCATGCCCCCGCTCATGAAGTTGATGCGGGACTCCCACCCTCAAACTCTCCACATGGCTTGAAGGCACTATACAAATCAAAGCAAAAAGAATTTTGGTGTGATAATATTATCACACCAAAATAGCAAACATATGTTTGGTGTGATAATATTATCACACCAACAATCTGTTTGCTTTGATTTATTTTTGGTGTGATAATATTATCACACCAAATATCTGTTTGCTTTGATTTGTATAGTTCTCGAATTAAGGGTGGGAGGGCGAAGCCCTCCCCCCATGCCCCCGCTCATGAAGTTGATGCGGGACTCCCACCCTCAAACTCTCCACATGGCTTGAAGGCTAACATAGCAATTTTTCAATTAAGTGAAAAAGAACATAGCTAACTTTTCAAATAATTGAAAATTGCTATGTTATGTTGCATAGCAAACTTTTTCAATTACTTGAAAAGTTTGCTATGTTAGTGCGGCACACCCTGGGGAAACATCATACAATTGGGACCCCCAAAGATATACACCACCACCAGGTTTGGGCCTAGAAAAAACATACAACAAAATATTGCCCAGGTCCCTAAACCCTAAACCCTGGTTTCCGGTCCAGGGGTCGGTCCCCAGACCCCGGGAACGCCATTTTGCCGTT
>Ga0099797_100478_pt1 | contig 25866 bp, 27 predicted proteins | sample Uncmet_Sort48C_1_FD_89871 | JGI IMG/M metagenome (GOLD analysis project Ga0099797, IMG submission 89871) | Marine eukaryotic communities from CALCOFI LINE 67, Pacific Ocean - C012_Sort48C_1 | ecosystem: Environmental > Aquatic > Marine > Oceanic | place: Pacific Ocean: Monterey Bay | collected... | reverse complement strand
AGTTCCATGAACAGGTGCCATACTGCGGAATGCTGTAGCATTTGATCGGCCACGCCCAGCTTTCTCCGCCGCCCTGGTAGGTCAACCCCAGAGCACGGCACGCATTCTGACAGCCAACATACGAATTCATGGGGAGCCAACCAGGGTAACAAGCACCATTGCTGCCGGGCTGACCCAGTTGATAGGTCACCTGCGGCGGTGGCGCCGTGGTCGTCAGCATGAGAGCGGGCCCGGTGGTAGTTGCGACAACCGTCGTACTCGGCACGGAACTCGGTGGAGGAGTCGGCTGGTTGTTCTCACAACACTCGGCCGGCTCGCACGCAGCCGTGGCGCAAAGAAAGTTACCAACTTTCTGAACCGAACCCGCAGGACAACCGGACGTGGCCCAGGTTGATATGGAGCAATACTGTCTCAGGTCGCAACATTCGTCCCTGAGACACCCGGTGTTGGCGCATGTGGGGTCGCCGCTTTTCGGAACCCTACCAGTGCCGCAGCCGCTGCTTGTCCCAAACTGCGAAGAAGAACAGTTCTGCCTGGGGGGCGGCGAGGGCTGTGAGGTGGTCGTCGTCGTAATATTCCCTGTTGATGATTTGGCGCACAAACTAATAGCGTCTAAATTTGCATTGCCATGAACGTGCTTGTTCAAAAAACACATTCCTGCGGGGCTGCCGGCGAACAATGGAGCATAACACCCAGAGGGCCAATCGGCGTGGCTTTCGGAGCCGAAATAAGTCCCACCTGTGAAGGAACAAGCATCGTCACAGAGCTGCGGAGAATCGATCAGGACGAAACCAGCCGGGCAGACCCCATTTGTGTTTGGGACTCCCTCCGTAAATGGCTGTGCCGGCGTCGGCGAGGCAGTCGTCAGGGCGGCCGTCGTCGACACCATACCGGCGGGCTCGGTGGTAGTTGTGAACACGGTCGTCCTAGTCGTCATCGTGTTGTTCGTTGTCGATGATTTGGCGCACAAACTAATACCCTGTGGATTTGCACTACCCGAATGGCTGTTGAAATAACACACACCCACAGAGACACCAGGAAACAATTGCAGATAACAGCCAGAGGGCCAGTCGGACTGGGTCTCGGTGCCAAAATACCCCATTTCTTTGAAGTTCGAGCAGGCATCGAGACAGAGCTGCGGAGAATCGATCACCGCGAAGCCAGCCGGACAGACCCCGTTTGTGTTCGGCACTCCGTCGGCGAATTGCTGTGCGGGCGCCGGGGCGACTGTCGTCGACACTGCTGCGGTGGACGCGTTGCTCGGCGGGCTTTGTACAATTCCTGCGGCACTCTCGACGTAACAATCCACCGGCCGGCCGTCTGCGAGGCCCGCCAACGCACCCTCGCCATTCGCTTTCAAAGCTGGTCCCCCCGCGGGCACATTCGGCCACACTGGGCTGGGCCCTTTCCCATACAGGAAACACCGCACCCCCCGTAATGGAATCCTGTCGTGTGGTGGGCCGTATAGGAAAATATCGTTGTAGGTGTGGTTGCTCCCTGCGATGGGTACCGAAAACGCCACGCATGTATTCCCCGGACTGCGCGCGCACTTGTTGGCGCAAAAATCCACCAGCTCCGCGTGACTCGCGTTTTCGCTCAATTCCGCGGACAGCTCGTGTAACTTCGTGACTTGCTGCGTGAGGTTGACGCTGCCCAACATAACCGCATCCAGCGCAGCCAGCTCGGTCGGATGGTGACACGGCTTTCGCGCGTACTTCGTATAGCGCTTTCCGTTCGCGGGAAAACCATAGACCGTACTTAAATCCGTTTTCACCACCCCCGTGGCCATGTATTTACACGTGTTCCGGAGGCCACACTGATCCCGTTTAACTCTGCACCCAACCTCCGGGTGCGCCTCCGTGAAATTCTTCGGCAAAAAATTGCCGCTACGCGGGATGACTCTGAAAGTGGGATGCGGGACAACGATCTGTGCCAAAAACGTGTACAAATTACAGGTAAAGCCCCCGGTTTGTGGATAATCCGAATCGGGCTCAATCGAATACGCGTAACAATGCGAATTTTGCATGCACTCAAATGCACAGCAACGCGCCCAAGTCTTGATTTTGTTCGCAGCCCCCACGCAAATCTCCCCTTCATGCGAGTGCCAGCTCTGCAATACATTGCCATTATATGGACTGTTACAACCTAAATTCGGACCGTATACGTTCCATTTCGTCAAAAACCGCTTCTCAACGGGCAGGTTTCCGCATATATTCCCGAAGTTCGCGTTCGCCGCGTGGCCCTGAATGTAGAAGAACCCCTGGTCCTGCTCGTCGTAGATGCAGCCCGTGGGGTGCGTCGCCGAACTGAAGTTGGCCACCGCCCCCGCATCATTGGGCACGTACGTCCCCAAAAGCCCCTGCGCCCAATTACACTCCGTCTCGTTCACGATAGCACGATGCCCCACTGGACAGGCGTTTTGTCCGAGCGCGTTCTTCACGGCCGAGAAATCGGGTGGACGCGGCTGATAGGTGCCTTGAGCCAGAACCGCTGGACTTCGGAGATAAATGATATCCAGGAAAAGAAGGGAACAAACCAAGAACCATCTTCTGACGTCTTTTGCCACGCCTGTCCTCTTCCATACATTTCCGGAAAACGCCATTAAGACCGACCGGAGCTTCCTACGGCGACTCACGACTCTGACAACAAAAAATCAAAACCAACGGGTGCGCGTCATTTAAAAAAAACGTCCACGGCTTTTTATCCGCGGAGCCTGCGACCTGGGCTTCAGCGTTGAACTCCCAGGTGCACCGGGAGCCCTAGACAACGCTACACTATGCTACAGCCATAAAAACTAAAGAAACATAAAAATACTATCTACATTGATTCAGGGTCGTGATCGGCAACTCCATACAAATACAATTGTAATTCTTTCTTCCCGGTTTCTTACATCCAGGGTCCGGCAAACGATATCTATTGCAGCTCCTGGAAAAAGACAACTCCCACAGGGAAAAATCCGAACCAAATGCGTGTTTTCAATTTTACGACGACGACCTGGCCCTGCTGGCGCCTTCTTTGTCCTGGATCATAATGCATGATACTGGCTTTTCCTGATACATGAAGGGGGATCCTTAACCAGACAGAGACATTCGAGCTGGGCACTCTTATCTAATTCAGTTGTCGATCTTGTGACTCACATACTGTCGATGCGCGTCAAAATGACAAAGGCTAGGCAAAAAAATAGGGAATAAGTTTGCATACGATATTATCAAAAGTAGTGTACCCTCCATGATGTGATGTAGGAATATGGCTGCATAAGGCAATATTTCATAGGACGGACTAAGAAGATGTGAGGCTTTTGCTAAGTCAGCGCACGGGCGGGGACGTGCTTTCGTATTCATCATCTATTGTATATGATAATCGATACGAAAAAATCTTCGTCTGATGGCACGAAAAAAGCCTGACACAATACCCGTCGTCGCCAATGGACCGCAGCAAAATCCCGGGATGCAATACAGCAACACCACAATACTTATATCGTTTTAATTTGAGTTTACGCAGTTGTAAAACATATTCTTCCTCATAATATTGACAAAAAAACGAAGCTCGGACCTATATAGAATTTATACAGCCTCAAAAATCTATGCGAATCCAAGAAGTCGCTTGCGGCGTCCCGCGCGGATTTCTTCTCGTTTTTTTCAAAATGAAGACGTAGTCATTCGGTGAACAGAGACGATCCGTCCTCAGTATGAATTTTGTGAGACTCTCCACGCCCGGCACACGCGACGATTGATACAAGAAGTGTCGTTGAAAATATGAAAGTAAAGACACACGTAAAATTTACATGTTCCACGAAAACAAGAATATGCTGCTTTTGAAATTCAATCCAGGCTGTATCCTTTTGTATAGTAAAAGAAGTTCCCGCACACTTCATACACTCCCGCCGGCGTTCCGTACTTCGCGTATAGGTTTTTCTGGAACTTCGCGAGCCCCTCGATGAACGCCTCCAAATCTTCATCTTGCGGCAGGATCGTCATGCGGAAATGGTAGGTACCCTCCTTCTGGCCGAAGCCGCTCCCCGGCACCAGGATCACCCCCAGCTCCTGCAGTAACTGGATGACGTAGTACGTGTCCGGCGCCTTCTGCTGACTCTTCGCCTCGGCGATGAACTTCTCCGGCAGCTGGATTTCGGGGAACGCGTACATCGCCGCCTCGACCGGCATGCACTTGACGCCCGGGATATGGTTCATCTTCAAATGCACCAGCTTGGCGCGCTTTTTGAGGTTGTCGAGAATGCTCGTGCGCTGCGCGTCAAAAGCCGCAAAAGAGGCGTCGCCCGGCTGCGGCGGCGACACCACCGACGCCATCATCAACTGACCCAGGGTGTTGGAACACAAGCCCATGGACCTTTCGTTCGGCTTTAGTTTAGTTTAGGATACTGAGCGGAACGGACTACAGAGCCTCTACCACTTCCCTGAAAAATAAAATTCAAACGGCGTGCCCGATAGTGGCCCTTCATACTCCGCAGACTTGACAGTGTATATCAACATGAATGCCACAAGAAAACTTTAGTTACATGAGCTTGTAGACTTGGTCACACACACCGCTATCGACGTTATGGATGTGCATATAGCCTCCCCGCAGACCGCACTCGCCGTAATAACCTGTACATATCAATTTATGGATGACTGTTGCATTTGACTCCTCTGTCAATCATTCATACCAGAATCGCAGGTGCTACCAGGACCTCATGTACATTTGAAAAAGAAAAGTTTTGACTGTAGCACCCTTCGAGATGGAATGGAAGCTGACGAGCTCGACTTTGCTGCGCATCTTATGGGCAACCTTATTTATGAATCATAATAAATCGGCTGCTCAGGAAAAAGAAGACTCTCGTGACACGTTACTTATAGTATAGAAGACTGCTGCTCACTATAATCTATTAGTTTGGAAGAACTAAATCCGCTATCAGAAAATATCAGTGCGACCTTGTAGAAAGACACGAAGTCCTGTGCTGGAGTGTAAATGTTCTCCTGATAGACTTCGTCCGCGAGCAACACCAGGTTGTGCTTTTCAGCGAGCCTTTTATTGTTTTAGACTATCACAATATTATAATGGATCATAACAAACAATCACACCATTTGTGCGTGACTTGTATAAAAATATGGATGCCTAGCCTTAATTTACTTCAGGGCAGTCGAAAGGAGCAATACTTGATGCAGTCTTCTATTTCTGCTTTCGACAACAGAGAGCCAGTTGGGTTTCCCGGGTTTATGACGCACAATGCCCGCACCCGCATATTTTTCGACTGGGCATCCGCGATTTTGTTTTCGAGCTCGGCAAAGTCCATTGTCCACCGCGGCTCCGCGGCGCTGTAGTCCTCCCCAAACTCGTAGCCAATGTACGTACCGCCGCCGCGTACCACCGAGGCGGAATAAAGCGGGTACTGCGGGATGGGGATCAGTATTGCGTCCTTTGTTGTTAATAATTTCCTCTTTTCCATGTCTCGCTGCGGAAATTGGTGCCCAAATAATTGCAATACGCAGCTCAACCAAAAACAACTGAACCTGCGCGTCGTGGATCACCAGCTCCAGTATCGTTCGGATGCCCGGCGAGGCGCCGTCGGTGATGAAAATGCTTTCTATGTCGGGAGCTTGCTCCAGACCATCCCGGCGCGCGATGTATTCCACGATCTTTTGCCGGAAGACCGGGTGGCCCTTGTTGTGTTTTTATCACTGAAGTGAATCCATGCGAACAATCATGTCAATACTATAGAATGTCTTGTTGTGCCTACACAAACGAAACCGCTCGAGCTGATACGACGAGCCGACTTGTCCTTTTGGTTCTACAAGAGACTATGCTATCACATTAAGAATCACACCTCTGACGTGTGCAAATTGAGAAAAATAATCACCTTCGAATGCGTGTACGCGCCTACGTTCGCAGTGCGAAACTCATCCGCCTTCTTCTTGATGTCGGCCGGATAGCTTCCCGACGCGTCTAGCGTGGCGGACAGAACTTGCCGATGGTAATCCACCTGTACTGTAATATACTAATAGTCTAATAATAAGCATGGCGCTGGTGATTGTTTAGTGCCCCACATGATATGGACTTCTGCTTGTCAAGACCGTGCCCTTTCCTTGCTCCTTTGCGCAATGAAATCTTAATACCTGCTGTCCATGGACACATGTTTATAATATACCGGTGTCGCTCCCACGGCCTGTGGGTTCCCGATGTTGCATGGAATCAATTTTTTGAACGGGTAGCCGTGGCCGCTCGGGTTGCTTTTTATCTCTGCCTCCATTTTCTGGGCCAAAGAGACCACTTCTCCCCGTACCGCGTATTCGGAGTTTAGGACCTCACATTACGAAAATATGGTATTATTTCAGATATATTTCGTCAGCGAGAATAAATAATGTCACGGATAACAACAATCATGCGATACGCAGACCATAATATGCAAAGCGATCATGAACGAACTGATGAAATCATGATCATGAATGAGCTTCCAGAATCAAAGGTACTCCAGGCGGCAGTTTCTCCAGGGTGAGCGGCCCGGAGGCGAACGCGCGCGAGCTAACGGCCTTTCCCAATCTTTCCGGAGAGCCCTCGAGGAACGCAAAACATTCCTTGGACGCCTTGCGGAAAACTGGAGCAAAAACCTGCTTCATCTTTAGCTGCTCTATCTTTACTGTTCGGTCGACCCCGATCACAGTTAGTAAATGATATCAAATATGTGATCTTATCTTAAGACTTCATGTTGGTATCATGGCGAATTGGTTGTAGTTTTGATACTTATATTGGCTCTCGAGTAGTAAGTCCCCAGGGATCATTTTGCAACACTGACCTCTCACGTTCGAGGCGCTCGCTTTAGATGCAGCTGACCGTGACGGCGACATTCGAAATGTTCTTGAAATGACATGGAACACGCAGTGCCAGGTTAACCGCGAAGAAATGAGGTGTTTGAATTTTTCATTTCATACATTTGCTCACAATATCAGCGTGAATGTGGTTGCACGTGTTTGCAGTTCTTCCCGATATTTGTAAGATAGGCAAACACCATATTTACGGGCTGAATGCTAACACTGTGATCAAACAAGAATTGTACTGATACTAGTCTACTCTACTCAATACGCTGCCAGCTGCGGCTTTATAGAAGAATTGCCATGAACATAAGTACGATTTTCAGTACGGCGAAGTAAATAGAAGTCTCTCCTCCAATGCCACCTGCAGACTAGACGGGCACCGTGCAACGTCATTCTGCCTTTACGTGTACCGACCGCCAAAGGAAAAAACGACGTACGCATACCCGATCGGGGCCCCATCATTATAATACATTGACAACTTCATATTCTAAAAGCAGGCAACGTTATGGACAAAATATAATTCTATTATGAGAAAAGAATAATTATTTTACATTCGAGAAAAGACTGGCTCAACAAAACGATTTTTTCTACAGGAATTCAACGGAATATAAAAAACAAAAATTTCGGAAAAATGTTCTAGTTTCGGAAAAATTGCAAAGATACCAAGAAATCATATTGTATAAGAAGTTGTAAAATGCATCGATATAGATTTAACTGTAGTGTGTGATTCAAAAACTTGCTTCAATCATATGAGAATATTTGTTTGGCAAGTGCCAATGGGGTAGTGCAACTACTAAGGTCGCTCCGTTCATACACAAGGAGCAGGCTACTCGTATGTCATATAGTACACGCGTTTCTTTTGTACAGGGATTTTGTCAGTTTTATGTACAGATCGTAAAGACTAGATTTTTCTGTATGTGTGTACTAAGTTTGACATACTAGGGCTGTCTCTACTACATCTCTTCTGGCGCGTGCATTTTCTCTTGCGCCTATCTCGGCGCTTCACAATTCTTGGCCGGCCCTGGAAACATTTTTGATTTGGCTACGCACGCAAAATCGATTTCCTCGCCATATCAATGTCACTTCAACCACGCTACCAAACAAGAAGACCGCTGCCATTGATCCACCAATAAATAATTTCAAAAACAAAAAAGAAAGGGAAAAGACCGATCCTTGATGCGGTTAGTCATCTCCTCGACCGTGGCTTCTAGGTCCTGCTCCTTCTTAATCTGCGCCTTGATGGCCGCACACCGCTCGTAGATAGTCTCGATAGCGTTGAAGATCATGTCCTTCTGCCTCTGCAACTCGAGCCTGGGTTTTTTTTTTGTTTGTAATCGTAATGTGCCGAAACATACAAGGGCCAATTCATACAGTTTCAACGCAGATCTCATTATCCATTAAAAAGGATATGTAGATGAACAAAAACGAAAGGGAAAAACAAATGTGATTTCTGCGCTGCTATCTTCTCGGTGAGTTCCTGCTTCGCCTTCTCGGATGCGTTATGTGGCAGCTTCCCTTTCCTGGTATAGTTGCAGAGATGACCAGTCTTCCCTCCTCGGCTTTCTATATATCATAATAAAAAACGATTACAGAGTTCACCACACAACATAATAATATTGTGCCTGTCTCATCATAAATAGAGCCTGTAGTGTCCTTTGCGACCTACACGAATTAACCACAATATGTCGGACTACCTGACTTCGTACTCTCGAATAACAACCACACGAATTACCTGACTTCGTACTCTCGCAGCTTGACGTACGTCTTTCGCCACTCCTGATCGATGATTTGCTGGTTGCTGGTGTGCTGTATGAGTTCCTTCGACATCTCCGTCTTCTCTTCTAGATACCTGTGTTTTCTCTTTTTGTAGAATTTATTTCAGTTGTACATTAAATAATAGACTGCACTATAATTAAATACTGACTGTTACTCAGCATATTTTCGTTTGCCAAAAATAATGTTGAACGGAACAAGAAGAATACCTAGGATCCTCGATATCGACCATTGTGAAGGCGTAGCTCTCGTCACCGAACATTCTTGGTAGCGGCCATTGGGTTTCCTGGTAGTCTACCGCCCGCAGACCTGCGATATGAAATATTTCATATTTGTATTTCAGTTGGTCGCCCGCTAGGCTCCTATTCTCTGACCATCTTCTGTTCTTCCTAAAAAGTGGGAAGCCACATGATAAACACTTTTGTTTGAAAAAAAAATCTAAAACCGTGCGTGTTGCCGGTCGCGGCGGACAGATATTGCCTCTGTTTGAGCTTCTTCGTGTTCATCCATCTGGGGACGTCCGTCGTAGGACCGACGTTTTGGAGCTGTTTTTGAAACATATGTAGCTTTGAAGAAAAATCCGAGAAATGACAATAATGCAGGATTCACCTAGTATGACATGTGCTAAAAAAAAAAGAACGTTTTGTCTGCCGAAAAAGGTGAGCGCTAACGACTGCTCCTCGGCCCCAATCGCCATCATGTTCGGCGCAGCCATATTGAAACAAATTTGAATAAAATATATGTATGCCGCCAACCGCGGCCGACAATTTTTCTAATGAGAAACCGTTGCTGCCAGCGGTCAGCGAACGGCCCAATGAATCAATATCTAATATATAGACTCACTGTCCTCAGGTGAATTATGTAAATTATCCGAAAGTATATCTTATCAAGTTTCCAATTTATAACGCAAGAAATCAAAAATAGTTTTCCTTTCCCGGAACCCTAAATACTAAGTGTAAAAAACAAGATACGTTTTCTGCATGCGTTCTTTCTTGTCAAACATCTCCATGCACATAGTCACTTGTGGGTTTTTCTGAGGTAACAGATCCCCTAGATTAGAATGCAACCCTGTACCTGCAAACCAGACAACTGGGGCCGCACTGTGGCATTTCATTTTAACGTCCAGGTCCCGGGGTAGTATTACTCGGGTGGGAATTTCTATTCAACCACTTTCTGACGTTTCCCAGGCTACCGGGAACACTGATGAAAACAAATACGACACAAAACATCGGGTCGGAGCCTTTAGTTTACGTCTTTAGTTTACACAGGAGCTTCCTGTAAACTACTCACATCATGGTCATAATACCAGGTACTGGACTCTGACAACAGTGTGATCAAAAATGTGCTGTTTGACGCGGAAACTGCCGAAAATACTCTGTAAACAATGGAGGCGATACTGTCCCTCTACTGACTTGATTTTGCTACTGTCGAATACTATCTGAAAAGAAATGTTTCTCTTCACGCCTTCTCATGGTGCCACTTTCGCAATGACGGTTTTGAACATATACGGCAACAACGTATCCCCCCCGTCGTCCGGAGGCGCCAAGATTTCCACGGGCTGCTTCTTCTCCTTCAGCGGCTTCGTATTGGGCTTTTGCTTAAACTTCTTCGCCTTTGCGTCCGCCAACATTTCCTGCGTTGTATTTTACATGAGGTCTAAGACGACATACGCGCTGTAAGGCAGTCTGTTCTGATTTTGGGTTTAATTCCAACACCTAATAGAATCGTTCATCGATTAAGACCAGATCTAACTAGTATACCCCCTCCACGCGGTCCCGAGCGATTTGTTGCTGCGCGATTTTGTAGTCCCTGCTCGCGTAACACGGGTCCGTGAAGAGCGCTGGCCCGGTTAGGCCTCCCTGCGGGTCTAAAGCGTCCCGCAGCTCCTCGTTCATCGAAGGATCCAGCTCGCCGCTCCCGTGGGACCCGCCGTCACCGTCAAGCCCGTCAAGTCCGCCCCCTCCGAACGGAGCAAACGGCATGTCCGGCCCGGGAATGTCGCCATGTTCCTCTTCTACCGCCACAGCGCCGTCCTTGGACGGATCCCGTGTGCCTGGGGCGGAACCGGGCGCCGAGCTGCCCGCGGAGGAGCCGCCGTCGGACATGGAATTATTACTTGTACTATTTGGGATGTTCACAACTATCTATGTGTCCCACATCATCGATGCTCCCTAATCTGCGGACGTTGGTCAATGACCACGTTTCGAGCCTTAGTTCTTCAACTTCAACTGTGGGCAACTCTCCAGTGTGAATTTCCATTCAAACACTTTTTGCGGATTTTGGCGTGGATCCTTGAATTCGTGGACGATCACTATTGCGAGTAATGATGATGCATAATAGATGGGCCTATAAATATTTGAGACGAACACCGCTACTGCTTGGAAACAGGAAAAACAATGAAAGAATTCAGATCATTGAAGAAACCATAGTAAACAGAGACAGAGACGTTAGAACATCAATTTATATTATGGGGAATTCCGGATTTTGGTACGCCATTAGTTTTTGTAGACTGTTTTTTTTGGAGGGCTGACCGATTGATATCGTGGAGACATGGGAACAATATGAAGAAAGGACCCCGTGATGCGTGGGATCATTTTGTACGGAACGTTAGCAGTGCTAATAATGGTACGGTCGCTTTCGTGGCACGCATAGCTTCTGGAATAACATTGGGCATAGCCCTCGAATTCAATCAATCCGATTCCATACCGGGCGGGAGCTTCACACGCTTGCGCGAAAGCCGAAGCTCTTCTTGCGCTTGCTCTTTTTGGAGTGCTTCTCTCGCGCACTCCCGGTTCAACCGCTGAATTTCAGTGTCCTTTTCGCGGAGCTGCCGGTCCTTCTCGTCGAGCTGCTCCCGAAGGAGCTTCACCTCAGTCTGCAGTTTGTCCTCTTCGTGGTTTTTGCCTGCTTCCAAGGATGACGAGCCGACCTTTCGCGAACTTCTTTCCGCCCCAGACTTCTGCGGCCCGTTGCTGAGCTTGCTGGCCGAAGACTTGCCCTCTTCATTGGAGCGGCCCAACAACCTGCCCCGGAGAACTGTTTTGTTTGCATGGCCGTCAGCCAGACCCACCTCCGTGCACAGCTCTCGAAGTTTCGATATGGAATGGTCGAAGAGCTCTTCTTCGGCGTCTTCATCACCCCCTTTGGCCCTTTGCAAAAGGAACTGCATCCCCGCGACGCGGGCTGGCTCGTCGGCGCTCGCCGAAGCACCACCAGCATCGAATGCTTGAAGATTGTCATCGGGAGACTGGTTGAAGAACGCCAGGGGGTCTTCGAAACCATTAGGGTCTGCAGTACCAAGCGGGCCTTGGGACACCTCCAGAAGTTTTTTGATGCTAAACAGAGTGAAAGAAACGTGTCCAATGATGAAAAAGCTTGATATTGTCGTGACACCTAACGTGTTTTTCATCATCATCAGATGATTCGAACTGCGCACTGAAATTGAAGGAACTCTTTGAGCGTGCAAACTATTTGATGAATTAGACCTGCTTTAATTATTTTAAGCCAGAATTTCAAAAAAACTCACCGAAACGAAAAAAAAACCTGTTGCGAATGTTCCACCAATTGTGCCCGCATGACATCACAGGTGAAATGGCGGGGCTGCGTCTTTTTTTCGCCCTTGTCGTTCACGATCGGAATGTGTTTGGAAACTGGCAGCCCCCTCAGACGACACTCGCTTCTGAGTTTTTCCTGGGTCATCTTCTCGCAGTCCTCCTTGGTCAACTTCTTGAGTTGTGAGACCTCAAGCATTTTTGAGACGACTCGAACAACGTGATAAAAGAACGCTACCATGAACTGGATGGAACTCTGTGCGCGGACACAAAAAAAAAGGCACTTCATATTTTCTTAGAACCAGACCTTGCGACCACAAAAAAACGCTCAATGGACGGCTATTCCATGTTACATCGAGATGCAAACAAATTTAACTCAAGAAAAACACCGGTGGAGCGGACTCTTTTTCGTGAGAGCTGGAGCTCTTTTGTTGGTCCGGCATCTTTTATTTGCACGGCGGGCGACAATATTACAGTACACGACTTTCAAAAAAAATGAAAAAAATTATATTACACGGGGAAGACAAAATCAAGACTACAAACCAAACTACTAATTCTCATGGAAGGACTATTGGGGATTCAAAAATTATACTTTTGAATAAGGAAGACGACCTGGAAAGAACTGTGGTGTTGATTTATTACGATGTGAACCATGATGATGAACAGAACCAACAAAATTCTGAAGCACAAAAAGAACCGACGCTCTGACTTCGCTGCATTGAAGAAAAGAACAAATTTGTGTTGCTGTTTGAAAAGAAATCACAGCTTCACTACGGAATGCGAATGAGGAGGGACCGGCATCTTTCGTGACTGCGAACACGCACTTGAAACTACAATAATTATATGATCCGAACTATGTATCAATGCTTTGGAACAATTAAAACTCGAAAAGTCTGACTTATTGGTTTTTTTCGTTTAAGTTCAGATGAACGGTTGTGCTGGAGCTACACACTGACCGAGCGTGCTCGCCGCCTTCCGACGCTCGCGGATCATCCCACGAGCTAACCCCTCGTGGAACATCCGACGCACAAAATCGCGGTCACCACGCAACTTGGGGCACGCGAAGAACAATGGGCCGCCCCCATTGTTGCTGCTAGACCGGCGCTCCGGCATCGCGAGCAAAACGTCCCGATCCTCAAGCCCGAAGTCCAATCCGAACTTCTCTCGAAATACGTTCAGCCGCCCCAATAGGGTCAGTTCTCGCACACGCTGCATATAATTGAACGTACGGCCCTCAAAACGCGCGATCGTATATTCTTTGAAAACTCTGTCCCAGGAATCATCGTCCTTTGTGCTGTACCCGCATTCATGGAGAAACGCGTGGGCTTCTTCTACGCCGTCCTTCACGAGCGCGTGTAGCTGCGAAAAATCGTATGGCAGCGGCTCGAACTTTTCGAAGCGCTCGTCGAGCACGAAATCCTCCACGGGAGTTTCCCCCTGGGAAACTAGGAACCACTCCCAGGGTGCGCGGCTGGTCGCTGCGCGCAGGTACTTGTCCTTGATAGCGTCGATTGTCAGCGGCTCTGCTTCTTCCGCACGCTCGATCGTGACGAGGACGTCGCCGTGGAGGTTAAAGATTTCGATCAGCTTATGAATTGTTTTTTGTTGACCCTCAGACTCAGAGGGTTGGCCGGAACGAGCTTCCGATTGGTCAGTGTTGGACCCCGTGTCGGCGCTTCCGGGGCGGGTAGCGTCGTCTTTGACCTCGGTTAGGGTGTCCATGTTAAAAGACGCAGACGCCTCTGCGGGCTCGCTATTGTTGTTGGTCCTACGGCGTTTCTGATTCTTCAACCCTGCGGGCTCCGGCTCGCTATTGGCCCGCAACATCTTCACTGGTGGTGCGCGTGATGGATGAATATTCAATATCAACTGTGATCACCGACGTGCGCACAACCGCGCCTTCTCTGCCTGCTGTATCTACTATATGCAGATGGTATAATTAATGGATGGATGGATGAGCCTAACAAAGGCACTTAAAGACAGACGAATAACGACGGACAAACTAAAACACAGACAAATTGAAAGACAGACAATTTGAAAGACAGACAAATTGAAAGACTGTGATGTGATGTGATAATTGAAAGACTGTGATGTGATGTGATTTGACTGAAACAAATTGAAAGACAGACAATTAAAGACAGACGTTGACAAACTGCGATCGAGTTAGCTATCTTCCGTGGCTGCGAACAAACACTTGGCCGACGGCTGGATGCCAGAAAATCTTATCATCGATCCCGATGGAATATGCATGGGGACTCTTCACTCTTCCGCGCTTCATAATAACATCTTTGATTGGTACAATGCGAACGGGTCGATCCTGAATATGAGGAAAAGAAATACACGACATTCATGATTACCAATTGCGATCTACTGGTGTACAAAAAATTGAGGACAAACGAGCGAAGACTCGATAAAAAATACACGGAAAGACAGTCCTAAAACAATGATAATCTACATGCGAAATGTGAAATCTTTTTGTACAACGGTGATTATCTATGGTCGATATTTACGACGAAGAAAATGCATGAATTTGTGTGTTTACTGCGAATCATTTGTATCATATTATGGAAAAATATCTAGCTCTACCTAGTGGTACAAACACTTCTACGAAAAAAAGTTCTGATAATGCCCAATAGTATTACAGTTCCCTTCACGGCGCCACCTTCGCCATAACCTCCTTAAACATGTAGGGGTGCAACGTGTCCGAACCGTCGTTCGAGGGGCAAATAATCTGGACCAACTGTTTCTTGGCTTTATAGGGTTTCGATTTTCCCTTCTGCTTGAATTTTTTGGCCTTCTCGTCCATCAGGACTTCCTGGATATTTAGCCGATAACATATCGATGATGAATACATCAGATCATCTATACTGTGCCTTCAAACGGAAAAATATACCATTACTTGAAAGAGGATATCAGTAATAACAATATTTAACCTTCTCTCTACGCTCCTTGGCGATCTGCTGCTGTGCCGTTGCGTAGGAGTACCCCTCGTAGTACTTGTCTTTGTAAATAGCCGGTTCCTGTTTGGTTGGTGCTCATGGATATAAATGAATAGACCTCCTTCGAACCAACTGAACGAAGGTAGTTTCAAGCTAAATTTCTTGACCAGACGAATATACACCCGTTCACAGAAATGATTTGCATGCGTGCAATCTTGTATGCACAGTTTCAGAAGAATTGAAACGGGTCCACAGTACCCTCGGCTCGGCCGGCTTCGCCGCCCCGCCAGTCGGTGAGGCGTCGGGGCTGGTGGCGGGACTCGGCATCGACGGGCTGGGAACGTCCGCGTGTTCCTCGTCAGCCCCTTCCTGTTTCACGGGCGATTCGGGCTCCGCAACAGGAGCAGGCTGTTTTTTGATTTTTAACGATGCGCGAAATAAAAGGAATCATATGATACTTATCCCAAAAGCGTATACTATAGTACACTGTTAATATACTGAATTGCAAAAAGAATAAAAGAGTTAAAACCTCCTCCTCACCCCCTTCGGCCGCCCGCGGCAGGAACGGCGAGGCGATCACGTTTTCGCTGAGCCGCCGCTCCACGGGCGGGTCGTCGAAATAGCCGGCGCCTACGTGGTGGGGGTAGCCGCTTCGCAACATCAACACTGGCCGCCCATCCTCCTCCCGCGGTATTTTCGTCAGCACGCACTGGCCGTCCAGGAGGACATGGGTCCCCATGGGGACGTCGACCGTGCGCAGCGGGCTACCTGTATACGTATACATAGTGTTTTTGAAGATTGGGGCACGTTTTTTACTTTCCACGATGATATCCTAGTTTGTACACTTTTTTTTTGTAAGACTAGGACTGTCAGAAAGTGAATGACTCGAAATGCCAAGACCTTCTCGGGGAGAATACATACTGAGATTTTCCTCCCGACTCGGCTCAGCGGGTAGCGCATCCTCAGGCGGACTCACAGGCTCTTCCACCGGGGCATTGCACCGGTTCAACCGGCTCTCCAGCGCATCCATTTGTGTTGGGAAGATAACTGATGTTATAAACAAGAAGAATGATCTCAGTAGTGGCGAAAATACGGTCTGTAATAGAATAGGATACCGTACGTCACACATTGACACTTCGACTTGTGTGTCCGTTCGTTTCTTGTTTCGCGCGGCTACATTATGGGGCAACGCCGCGAGTTGCAAATTGTTGGCGACTGCAAAATGACAGACTGAGTCAAGGCGAACACTCTGGAAGATTTTTCCGGCGAATCACAGTGATATTTGAAGCTTGCGATCACACAGCTTGGGTTACAACATTTCCGCGTGTGAATGATTATGATGCTGCACCAAGACTGACAAACAAAATACCCGCACATCTAGGTTCCCCAAAAGTCTTTCAGAACTTGACCTTGACTTTCCCGCAGGTCTCCACCAGTGCCGTGCGCGTCTTCTCCGATATGTTCGGGCTGTTTTGCAACCAGATCTTGCAGTCCTCTGGAAGTCGCGTCACCAGCCGCACCGCGCCCGAGTCACTGATCAAATTATCCGACAGAAACAATGTTTTCAAGCTCGCGTGACCCTGCAGGGCCGCTAACAAGAAGCCGACGCCTTCGTCCGTGATTTGGTTTTTGCGTAACTCCAGGATCTCCAAGTTCCGATTGAACAGGAGCGCCCCCGACAGACGTTCAATGCCTTTGTCCGTGATGTTATTGCTGGTCAAAAACAGGCTCCGTAAATGGGACTGCTTGACCAAGTAATCCGCGATGGGCGCGCAACCGGCGTCTCCGCTGTTGTTGTAGTTGAGGTTGACGAACTTGCGGTCGCCCCCGCCGCAGAACTTCGCCATGCGGCAAATCAACAGAATCTCGAAATCATCGAAACCCCGCTTCTCGAGGTTCAGGTGGGGGTTGCCGCTGAAAAACTTGTCCAGGTCCTTGAGCGTAATTTTTTCCATAAACTGGTTCAGCTTACGCTTCAGCGACCCGTCCGGATCGTAGGATAACGCGGGCGGGTCGCCGGGAAGCTCGTCGCACCAGTGCTCCAAAACTTCAATCATCATTTCGGTGAGCTCAAGCGGGGCCTTCAATTTTTCGGTCTCGCTCAGAACAATTGGTTCGCTCGACTTGGCCGCAGGCGCCACATAATCTGCGGAATCATCGTGCTTGCTGGAGTTGAAAAGACGCTGCTGGTGCACCTTCAAACATCCTGCAATGCGGCCCGTGGGGACGAACGGGCTGCGTGTAAATTTCACCGGTCCGGCCACGTGCGCCCGGTTTGCATGACGAAATGTGTTCGAACGCACACAGTGCGAATAGAACCGCTGTGCAATATTTTTCGATACAGCAGACATCTTTCAAGACCTCGAAGCTGATATGAATGATGCCACACAGCTCAACTACATCCACGACAGATCGTTTTTTGAGTTGTAAATCCTTTACATAGCCTACGGTAAACTCAAGGTGTCTGTATGCTTGATGCGCGCACTGCTTCCTATCTGCCAGCCGCCTGTCTGCGAATGTCGAGATCATCTTAGGGAGGATCGACCACGAATAATATTGCCGGATAATATTAATTCGCGAAATGAAACGCTTGATGCCAATGCGACAAGAAAACAACTCACGAATGAACTCATGAATGCGAAGATTTCTGAACACCACGGTTTGCATAATATCTATTCCATCGCGATATACTGCCGCCGGAGAAAATTTTTTTCTTCATTCAAAACATTAATGTAGCCAACACAATTTAATATTTTAAAAAAGGGGAATTCATTTTCATGCTGCAACGCCGCCGACGTTTAATTTTCTGCTGAACTAATACCGAGTTCACGCTACACGCAGATCCGACCGTTGTATTGGCGGCTTCTGAAATCATTATCAGGTAACAAATCTCATCGGGTGTAGGAATTTATATCGAAGAAATTATGAGAGATTTCGAAGAACCGTGTCTCATTGTCTCAAAAAAACCTGAAAAAACACAACGTATATTGGATATTGTAGTCTTGTTCTAAATTCGGGTCGTGTAATGTGCGCATCCCCCTGCACATGTCTTGCCATGGGAAAAAAATATTGACGTATTATTCTCTTAGACTCTTTCAAACAGTTAAACTTCTTCATTACATTTTAATCTCAACTATTATTAATGCCGCAGCACTATCAAACGCATGGGACCCCCGAGTTCTTTTTATAATCAGGCAATATCTAATGCTACTACGCAGAACCCCGATTAGTACTTACGCCCCGTCTCCGCCATCGACATCCATGGCGGCCGGCGCGTCGGCCTTGACCGCCTCCACCAAGGGTGCGAGTTCCTCTTCGCTCAACTTCTTGTACCCGCAGTCCGCACCGACGATACTCAGATCCATATTCTGCACTGTCAGTTCCACGTCCTGCTCCGTGGTGACCGAGACGGCCTTCACCGCGTGCTTGATCAGCTCGTTCACGGACAAGTCGGCTTTTGTTTATTTTTGAAAGTTGATCTTTTATACATTATTTTTGTCCAGAAGATACAGCTCAAACAGTAAGACAAACGCCGACAAGTCATATTTAAAGGAAAACCGAAGTCTTTGTAGTTTCTCTCCAAATAGGTTTTTGCGGAGTTCGCCCGGTTCCCGATTGCGAACGCCACGTACTCATAGTAGTCACCGCTCGGACTCGTTTCGTAGATGTGCGCTCCTAGCTCGTCATGCGAGGAGATCTGTGTTATTATTATTAGGGTTTTCGCTCCTTTAATACGTCATTTTCAGTATGACAATCGCGTTTGTTCAATTACGAAGCTTACGAATAGAATGATACTGCTGACTGCTAATTGTTTAATAAATTGCATACCAAAAGCCCCACGCCGTACGGCCGCTTCCCCACCTCCATGGTTTTCTTTTGCGCCTTGTCCCCGATTTTCGCGACGAGCCGCCCGATCTTCATTGGCGATTCATACACGTACTTGTGGTTTAAGCATTCCATCCTGAGATTTTTAAATTTGAATGTTTGCTCGCCCGTCTTCTTCATCGTGCCCGCATGATGTACCATTGGATGCATGCTCATTTCAACAATACCAACAGGCACGCGACAAACGACCGTGATACAGGTTTTATCTTTGATATCATAAAATGATATTTGACGGCGGTGTATACTATTCATTACATACCGCATGAAGTCGGAGAGCACGCGTGCGTCGGCTGTCAAGCCGGCAATTGCGATGCCGCAATGGTCGTCGATCTTGAAGAGCTTCTTGTCGTACCTGTTGGTCGTTTAATTGTGGGCGTCGAGTCTTTATACACTAGTCTACGGACACAACAACAAGACAATGCTTTCGCATTTCCTCCGGTGATGGGCTGGTGTACTCTACTTATGTGCACGTATTCTGAAAAGGAAAAATACATCGCGAAGTCTTGGTGTTGTCGCTTTTTGAATGCGGCTAGGATTGCGTGCGTCTTACTTCGCAGGCCCAACACCATTGTCCCCTGGTTGACGGCCTTCGAGTTTTTGTAATGCCAATCTCAGGAATAGGCCGTCTCTATTGCATAACTATAGATATCGTGCCTCGAATATTTCCACGACTGCAGGAAAATCATATACAACGACTTTGCTATCATAACGGCTGAAAAACCAAGCGTAATAACCTGACACGCATTGCTGATCTGCGGGATCGTACCCTGTGGACTCCATGTCGTACAATCCTGTTTTTTTTTTCATGACAAATATCCAATCCGGAATGCGGGAGCCTCGACTACAATATCACCACACACGTGTTTGCCTCGAAGAAGTGATTTAACTCAAATAATACCTTGTCGTACTGTCCCGACTGCATCTTTTCGACGAATCTTTATTCAAACAACCGAAATTTTATGCACAAGCCCCCGTAAAAACGAATTCAATGATACGAATATTATCGACGTGCCCTCTGTCTATTCAAAACAGAATATGAACGCCAATATTGCCCCCCTTGATACAAATGTTGCAACACCCCACCTTCCTGGATTGAAAATTCCTTTATGAAATTGTTGAGAAGAAAAGGTCAGAAATGAGACACTGTAGATTCGAAATACACATAGCATCACGCACAAAAATCGAATACTGCTCAATAAACACCAGCTCATCAACTTCGAAGAACACTGACACAGCTCAAAGAAATATTATCCACAGCTTGCTCGCCTAACCACTCCATCATACTGCTACTGGTTAAAACACAGGCATACATTCTTAGATCAACTCAATCGCACCACAACTTTATTCCTGGAAGAGATTTATTAGAGCTCCTCATGTAGTACAGATGCATTCACTACTTTTTTTGGTACATTGTTAACACCCTGTTCTATCTCTACTTTTCTATGCCTGCGGTCAGATGACCTTCTCCCGTTGTACTTGCCCAAGATCTCCAAGATCGGGTCCACCACAACGGCACAGTCCTCGCTGCGTTTTAATCCGAACAGCATGCCGCCCGCGCGGTCTACCCGCCCGTCGACGTGCTGGTTGATCAACGGAACCTCCAACGCTCCCTGCCACATCTTCAGAAGGATCAAGCTCTGCAGGGTGCTGGTGCGGCTGCTTTTGGGAAACTCTACGTGTTCGTGCTGCTGTAATTTTTCGAAGAGCGCGCTCAAATCCTCCATTGGCATCTTGTATTTCTTGCAAACCTTCGCGTACATCTGCTCTTCCCTGCCCCGATACTTCGCCAGCAGCTCGGGCAGTTTCGCAATTTGGTCCGGCTTTTTCGCCCTATAAATGCCTGTCACCTTCTCCGTCACAAGGTTCGCCATGGGCGAACCGGCAATAGAAATGCCGCCGCCGACTGCTATTTCCCGGACCTCCAAGAGGTCTTTTCGCCAATAGTCGTCGCTGGACTTCATTAATTCCCAGTGGTCCTTCGACAATAGAAAATCGACCACGAAGAGCAAGCGGTCGAAATTTTTGGCGAACATCTCCGTATAAATTTTGGATTCGCCGGTCACGCGCTCCGCGAACGTGCACAATCGCGCTTGCAACAGGTCCAACAGTTCCGGGGGGTCCTTTCCGTTGTTCAGGGCAATCTGCGCGACTTCCGGTAAGATCTTCATGTAGATGCTGCTTTCATCAACAGAAACATCACATAACCGGTGTTTGAAGGCATTCAACGCACCCAAAGACGTTGTCCGATTGCGAGCACAGCTCCCTTCCTGCGTCCTCAGAACAGCGTTGCAATAAATTTCTCTGGCGAACTCCTCGTCCGCCATATCTTCTCTCACACCATTCTTCATGTCCCACCCAGTACCGACCTCCTCCAATAAAGTCTGTAAGATTCTCCGCACTGGCCGCACGTTCGCATACCGCCGCTCGGCCTCGGCCGGCTGCCCCAGCTTGGCGCGTACTTTACGGAGTTCCTCCGCATCAAATTCGTTGATTACGTCCAACGCTTCTCGCAGACCGTCTACTTGTGCGTAACCCAAATTCACCGGTAACATTAGTAGTGCGCAGCTGTTCGGAATTACCGACTTTTCCATGCCTTTTAACGCATCACTCTCGCAGCCCTGGCAATGCATTTTTACGAGGCCGAGCTTCTGCTTATCCCGAAAGAGCTTCTGGAGATCCTCTTCGTGGTCCAAAACCGCCGTCAACACGCGTTCCTTACGGCACGTGGACGCGGGACAGGTACTCTGCTGAAGCGCCTCGGCGCTACGACCGATTGGCACCTTGAGGCCGATCGCGGCAGGTGCGCCTGGTGCCGCCACCGCGCGGTGATACACAGAGATCTTGCTCTCCCACCGCAGCTGATTCACAGACCGCCGGAAGGTCTCCGCCGCCTCTCGGCCAGCCTGTGTGGAGGAAATGAAAAGTAACTGAATCAATGGTCTGATCACTATTTGCTTTGACTTGCTTAAGGTTTTGCGACATGTACGCAACATCACTAATAAAAGAAAAACCTCAAAGGCGAACGCCCGGAAATGCCGGAACTTCCTCCCTGCCGCCAGTGTGCAGTCACCCGTGTGCGAACCCACCTCCAGGAAGGGGTGCCGGTCCGCGAACACCCGCGATTCCGACGTCAGCGTGTTGACCAAGCGTAAAAATACCGGATCCGTACAGAACAAATTCCCCGTGTTCCGGGCGTTCTCCGAGATCGAATCCGAGCGAGGCATGGTGTGGATCCCGTTAGGCGCAATCACTTTCGGTGCCAGCTCGAGCGCACGTAGTAGTGGCAGAATGGGGAAGCGCGTCGTCAGTAGCATACGAAGCTCGCTCTGGTAGGGCGGGGGCTCGCCTTGAATCTCGGAAGAATCTTCCGCAAACTGCTTCTGGCCAAGGTTGTACGCGGTGTCCAGGCACTCGTCGGCCAGTTTGAGCCAAGAATATCCCTCTTCGCGGACCTCAGTCGCCCTTTCCGGCGCCACGCGGGATATCGCTAGTTGTGGCGCGTCCACCAACAGGGAGTTGTACGCAAACATGAGCGCAAACTGCGCAATCCGCAGCACCACTTCGGGGTCTTTCACTTCCGTGCGCCCAGTGCAGTCTTTGAAATTGCCGAAACCGTCTCGGGTCTCGACGTAGAAGCGGGTGGGCATGCGGACGCCGAAGACTAAGCTCGCCAGGACGTTTTTGCGCGTCTTTTCGTCGTACTCCTCCTGTTCCGGGTGCGGGGGGTTGATTCGTAAGACTGCATCACGGGGATCCGTTGGAAGTGGTTCTTCGCCGTCGTCCTCCCGTTTCCTGTTTTCCGTTTCACGCACTTCCGCCTGTTCCCAAAGGGTATCGTGGATGTCGGCGGCAGTACGAAAAATACGCCACTCGCTGACCTGCAGGAAACGGGAGAGACCCAGGAACGCGCTGCGGAGGGTTTTTCGGAAGAAGAAGCTGGCTTGCTGCAACGCTATTTGCAAATACTGTGCGGAGTGGTCCGGAACATCCGGTGACGGCCGACGCGTTTGCATGCGCAGCAAGGAGAGCTTACTTAAATAATACGTTAGACTGCCGAGGTAGCAGTTGTGTTGCGGCTTTTCGTCCTTATGCGCCTTAAGGAGCTTTCCCACCCGCCAAATGGCCGAATTTTTATTTAAAACTGCCCCGTCCTGTGACTCCTGCCAGAAGGTGCGCCACAACGCCTGCTCAGGCAACAAAAGGCCCGCACCCCGCATGCAATTCAGCGCCGCATGCTGCTCGCGGAAATACATAGAAGTTTGCGGAAAGAGCTCGGTGGACGGCTCCGTCGACTTTTCGCAGCATTCGAGGTCCCCACAGTGCGCTGGCAGAGCGCCCTCACCACTTGATGTGGGCAGGTCCCATTCGATGAATTGTAAGCCACTACGCGACCTTTCTCGTGTGTCATCTGCAGTAGCTTCCGAGATTGGGGCCCAGCCTTCCGGGGCACGAAGGTCAAGGCCGAAGGGGTCCTCCGCGGTGCGGCCCACGGCCAAACAACACTCCGTGAAAGTTGCGTTGCGGCACACCGGCTCGGGCAACATACCCAGACCATGGGCAAGGGCTGGGGCGGCCGCGAGCAAACACGGGGTCTTCGGGAACTGGGGCATGATTAGCTTTGCTTGAACGATAAGGGCATTAGATTACCACGATAATTCGTTGTGGCTATTGCAAAATGGATGTCGTTCAACATTTTGTCGTTCTTCGTTCATGCACAAAGGATTCTGTGTCAAAATCATTTCATATCAGTGAACACATGCCATATCATGGGAGTACTAGCCATTCTCCGAACAAGATTCCATCAATACTGCCTAAGCTATGTCTTGGGTTTTCAATAACGGTCACGCGATGTACGCCTTTGACGGTTTTCATTCTTTAACGAACGGACCGCCAGTTGCAGGATCCCACTCCGCATTCTGCTCATCATTAGTCTTACCAATTCCCTCAAACACGCACTGCATCGGATCGCCCCTCTCCACGAGTTTGACAGGGACGTCCGCGTCCCACATGGATTCCACGCAGCCCAGCACCAAATCAGGAAACGGCTTGCACGAGATTGTCCCGTCCCCGTTGACAATCCAGTCTCGTCCTTCGCCTCGCTTGCAGGTTTGCTCATTGTTTCCGGGCGGAGCTTGCACGAGCGAAACAGCGTTATTAGCGTGGTACTTCCAGAACGCTACGCCGAGCACGAACTCGCCGTGGCGGTCGAACAAATTCGAGTCCAGCAAAAAATTCCCGTCGTCACCTTTGCCTTGCTCCAGTAGTCCCCCACACACAAATCCACGTACTTCCACCCAAAAATCTGCTTCACCGTGTCGGTCTTGCTCACCAGCCGCTTTCCGGGGAACGGGGAACGCAGAATCAGGGACATGGCCTTGAATTCGGGAACAGGCTCGCTGTTTTTTGCAAATCGTTCCGCGACTTCTCTTCCCGTGGACCAGGATGTCCACTCGCCCTGGTCCAGGAGGCGACTTGAAAACCCGTGTGACCAGTTGAAGTTGCCGGAATGTGGAGAAATCGTGCACAAGATTTCGTGGTGCTTAACGTGGTGCAAAGGATCCGAATCGGCCGACGGGCGCTTGAGCCGCTTGAACCGGTTCACACCGGAATGTGTGCCGACAGTTGCATAGCCCTCTTTGGTGCGACGGAACACGAAGGTCTCGACCTTAGATCATTAATTGCGATTATTGCCCCTGAACATACGTTGGTTCGGACCAGCGTGCTCTCTAGGTTTGAAAAGGACTACTGAAATATTCCTGCCTGAGCACTAGTCCCTGAATCGGCGGGAAAGCTGCAGAGCCTCTGGTCGACGTAACGATCCCAGGGTCCTCCGTGCACCTCCGAATCGAAGAGGGCCGATACATTGACTTTAGGGTTACTTGCGCCGCAACCCATATCTGGGTACTAGTTTATTTGTGGATGAGAAATTCTTTATCACGTGCTTGTTCCGCTGTAAAAACTGTCGATTCCTCGGAAAATCTCACTGAGAATCTCACGGAGAACAAATGACGAATCAATGCAGACGCTGCTGGTGATGCGTCGCTCGTTAGCGCATGGCTCGCTTGCTACACTTGAAAACTGAAAAATGATCCGATGCACACATGGACATTGACGCCTAGTTACTTTCATTAACTGAGTTTCGGCCACTAAACTTGTGATTAACGTTCACATTTGTATACGACCACTACTGTTCGCTGAAACGCGTGCTACTCCTTATTACTCTTCGAATTAGTGTGTCCTCGTTTCACGGGGGGGAGCGTAATTCCCCCGCCTTTAGATCCCGCTCGCGTACTTCGCACAGCTCCATACGCGTTATTTACCGGCGCCCCCTGTTTGAGAAGTTTCGGTTCTTCCCCTAGGTCGAATGCTTGTTTCGGCTTCTTCGCGCACAGCACGGCCGCTTGTTGGCGCTTTTCCAGAACCGGCTGCGCCAGCGCCTCGCCCAAAGCCCCGGTCAACACATTTCCCGGCGCCCTGTCCTGGCTCGATTTGCTCTTCGCACAAAGACCGCCTTGTGGCCGTAGCAGTTCCAATTTCGACGGCAAGATGTTGCTCCCATCCAAAGTGGTACGTTCCCTGCGTTCCCGCTCCGCGACGATCGCATCGTAGTCCTTGCCCACATGTTCGCAGTGGGTCCGCAGGGACGTCTCCAGCAGGCGTTTACGCGCCTCGGCGTGCTTGTTCTTGGCGGTGGGAGAGGATGGCGGACCTGTACATCAATTCAAGATTCATTTTCGAGTGATTCTCCTTCTCGCAAAAATCAGTTGTCAGCGATACTAGGAATCTGCAATAAACTTAAAGTAAACATAAAAGCAATCAGACTTCCGTTTTCCCAATCTCCATCTTCATCCGACTCATCCGAACTCACGAGGTCCTCTACGCCCTGCATAACGGTCTCGAGCCAACAACGCT
>Ga0099797_100477_pt1 | contig 25907 bp, 24 predicted proteins | sample Uncmet_Sort48C_1_FD_89871 | JGI IMG/M metagenome (GOLD analysis project Ga0099797, IMG submission 89871) | Marine eukaryotic communities from CALCOFI LINE 67, Pacific Ocean - C012_Sort48C_1 | ecosystem: Environmental > Aquatic > Marine > Oceanic | place: Pacific Ocean: Monterey Bay | collected... | reverse complement strand
GTTTCGATTTTCTATAGCAGAAACCGTTTGGCTAAAATCTCATTTGCTATCATCTTGTGTCGAAGTTGATGTCCCCAAAAAAGAGAGAAGATCTGTTTTGAAAAAAAGAGAGGGGGTGGAGTCCTAGTTGCAGCAAAGCTAAACTTGATATTCTGTGTCTACAGGCGGTAGCAGTACCTCTCTCGAGCGTTTAATCGAGTCCATAAGAAAGCCAAGACCAGTGTACTTAATCGATTATGAATCTTTACCTGAGCATCAGTGGACGGAACAGTGGGCCTCAATTTTTAACGATTCACAGAAAAAGGAAGAGTACGAACGGAACAACGGATATTTGATCGAGTGTTCGGAAATCTTGCGCACTTTCAGAGAGGAACGGGAGTGGCTAAGTTATTATATTAAGGTTTTTGATCGATTGCGAAAGTGGAGATTCCATCGCTGCTTGTTGATACGCAAAGGTGAAGCCACTCTCTCGGATGTTGATACCGATGGTTATGATAGCGATAACCATAGCGATATTTCAGAATCATAAGGAAATCCAGCTATTAACAAATCTTATGTCATTGATTCTGTCAATGAGGGTGGTGACAAAATATTCACGAACGCCTTTGAACATAAAGACACAAAAAAGTCTTCTTCTGTCACCAAGGTCGAGCCTAACACTCTAGCTTCGTCGATACCAATCAAACTTGAAGAATATAAAAAAAAACTAGAAGAGGATTTGGCCCCAATTTACGATGATCTTGACGAATCAAAAATCCCTTCCTGTCTTAAACCAAGTCCGTTCAAGCTTTTGGAAATCACTGAAAAAAGATTCCAACAGCTAAATGATTGACGTATTGTGCTGGATTATAAAATATTTTTGGAGGAGTACCATGGCTTTTTCTCATAACTGTATCGGCAGGATGCTGAAAGAATTCAAAGTTGGTTACTGAAGCGCGAAAAGCTATTAAGACTGGAGACCCAAACCCTCGACGAGGAATACACAAAGTGGGTATTGGAGAGAAGGCTGACTATGGGCTCAAAGAGAACGCGTGAGGAGTATAGGGATTGGATCTAACCTTTCGGGGGTAGAAAACACTGGAAAATCAATGGGGAGACTGGAGAAGTAGTCGTACCGAAAAATGAACCTCTACCATATTCGTTGGACAAGGTAGTCACGATCGCGAGAGATTCACTCTCATTAAATAAACAGAAAATGAAAATGCCCTTAACAGAAGAAAATATTGAAGAAATGCTAGTGAACATCAATAACGTACAACAGCTACAGGATCAATGTTTTGAAAATCTCAATGGCATTGATGATAATAACACTAAAAAAGATAGGTACTGTGTGAATGTTAATGAAGATTCTGACTCTATAAAGTTAATGAAAAAACTGAAGAAGCAAGCCAAGAAAATTCAGCGTTTGGAATCTTTTTTTGAGAAGCTTAAGCTCCATAAGTTGCTGCCAACCTTGACTGAATTCGCAAAATCAATTGCTGCGCGTGCTGATGTGTTGGTTCCCTCTCGAAAAGTTTTGTTCTCAAGACCACGTTCCGCGATGGAATACTATAATTTTAGTACTGCTACTAGTGATAAAGAGTCCCGTAATAATAAAGAGCTTTTCAGAATCCCCAAGAAACTTTCAACTAAATTAACGTTCATTCTCGGTGAACAAACTCCATCTATTTTGATCGATGATTCTCATTTCCGCTCCTGGTATCATCTCTATCCTCAAGCACTGTTGTGTGAGAAAGAGACTAGGAGACTTCTTCCTCTGGGTGGTTCGGAATTTAGTAGTAGTAGTAGTACTGATGTTACAGTTGAGTCTGAATCTGAGTCTAAATCCAGTGAGTCTGATCAATGTGCCACGTTGACAGCGAGTTTGACAAAATGGCGAATGTTTTTCGAGAAAGATTATCTACACAGAGAAAAAGATCTAGTCCAAAAAAGAAAGTTTGTGCCGATGAGAACGACTGAAGAAGAGGGGTTGAGGAAAAGTCTTGTGCCTATGAGAACATGCAAGGAAGGGGTGACTGAAGAAGAGGGGTTGAGGAATTTAAGAATTAATAACATAAAGGGGGAGAATTATAATAATAATATTAAAGGAGGTTTGCGGAAACCTGGACCGGGTGGAGTCTCTGATACAAATTTACGTGCAGTTTTAAAATCAACTAGTGCCATCGATAGACCGATATTTGATTCAGGTGCTGCTGAAGAACTGCGGAATGCAAAATACGTTGATCAAACAATATTACAAGTTCTAATACCTCATGCTCAGTCTTTAAAACAGAAGAATTTTGAATCGAACAAACCTCCTGAGAGAATCTCAACAGAAAAGATTCGGAAACTCCGGAATCGACAACACGTTATATTCTATTCGGGTGATACGACTCTAAAGTCTATTTGGAATGACATATCATCTAACAAACCGATGTATGATAAAGTACTAGAGAAGTGGAGGAATTCAAAATCTTCAAAATCTCAAGGAAATACTAGAAGGGATGGGAACAACAACGATAATCAGCCGATTCCTTCCATATTGGATACTATACTCTCTTCTCTCCCCGCCAATTGGAGTGGCAAGGGGTGCGATTACGAAGATTGTTTCAAAATGACGACGCCGATGGATTTTAGAAGTATAGCAACCGAATGGGTGAAGGATGAACTGCTCGGAACGACTTTTATAGGGGAGATTCGAAGAATTTACCGACGTAGAAATTTGGGTAAAAATAGCGGTGGAACAGATTTTGTATCGGGCGAATGTCATGATAAAGTATGATCATGAGTATCAGATGAGATTGTACTTGAATATATACATCAGTTGGATCAGTATTGGTTTATGTTCTAAATTCTAATTTTCTTAATGTCTACGTTTTTGAGAACGTTATGACAAAATCGTTCGTAATACCTTAGACTTTTCTTCTTCACACAACATTTCAATTATTTTCACAGGGACCGTGTTAAAAAGAATCTATTAAAGTCTTACTAGAGTATCTATTACGTCGAATTTAGTTTACTGAATAGTAAATACCTAGACTAAATTGTGCACTACCGGTGTTAAACTACCCAATGCCAGATGGAACTCTTCTTGATCTAGAGGAAAATGTTACTTTTTTGGTCGATGGCTTTCTCTACCGTTCTAAACATCCAACATGCTCCCATTTTTTCTTGTCGCATTTTCATTCAGACCACACCCAAGGTTTGAATAACAAAACATTTTTGCAAGACGAGTTTGGTTCAAACAAAATTTTCTGCTCGAAATTGACTGGTGACCTCATATGTCAGCTTTTGTATATTAATTCTGAATTGGTATATGGCCTGGAATATGGAGAGGAGGCTGAAATCTTATGTTCTGAGGCTGTAGGAAGGAAAATATGCTTGTTAGAAGCTAACCACTGTCCTGGAGCGGCGATAGGTTTCGTTTGGACTTATAAAAGAGATTCTGATTCAGATAGAAAAATTGGAGTCAAACCTATTTTAAATCAAATATTCCTTCATTGTGGAGACTTTCGGGCAGACGTTGAAGTGCTCAAAGCATGTCAGAAGTTTTTACGAGAAAAAATCTTACGGGAATATGATTTAAGTCCAAAACTTCAGGAGCAAATGAGATAATGCCAAGGCTAAGCAAATTCAATTCCGGAGGTCTACAAAACACAGTCATTTTCCATGAGTCAGTCCTCTTATTAACCCAACAACAATATCGCCAATAATTCTAATCCAATAATTCCTAGTTCAGATCCTAAGTTAATCGATATACCTGGCTTGCTGCATACCGTTTTTTTAGACAACACTTACTGTAGACCTAGTTTTGCTTTTCCTCCGCTAGAAGAAGTTCTTTAACGAACACAAGAACTGGTGCTGAAGGAGATCGAAGATAATGATAACGATCTCAATACCATCCTTTTTGTAATCGGTACATACAGCATCGGTAAAGAAGATTTTGTGAAAGCGGTGGCCGATGTTGTTTTTAGGAAAGCCTTGTCTAAAGAGCTAAGTTAAAGGGGTTAAGATTAGTAGTAGTAATAGTTATAAGAATCTAAGAGTGATGAGTAGGAATCTAAGAACTTATCGGTATATGTTCCGTATTATTTTCGAGGACGGGTCTAGAAAATTATAGCAGAGCACCCTTTCGAGATTCAGACCAGCAGAAAAAAGTTTTATAAAAAAGGCTTTTTTTAGACAGATAACCCCAATGCTTTGGTTCGAACTGCGCGACTTGATACGTTGGATTATCATAAGCTCAGTCCGCTGATCGTGGAAAGTGGGGGTGGAGACTCTAGTGGTGCAGAAGTAAATTCTGAATTTAAACCTAATCCCAGTACGATAAAAGTATCTGATTCAGATGATATAGGCTTAGGTTCAGACATCGATCCTGAAGCTGTAAGCAATTTATTGTCAAGCAGGAGTAATACCACTGTAACTTCTTCCGAAGAGAATTGTGAAATCATGTCAGTTCAATCAGATATTAATTCAGATGATGTGCCTCTGCAATAACCAGACGTTGCGTCTGACTAAATTGGCAGTGCATCAAATAATAAGAATACTCGTCGTCAAATCAAGCGGATAGTTGCCTTTCGTCCCACTGGCTGGGCCTGGACTAATAAAGGAAAAAAAATGGTGAAAGAATTTCAAGGCCCCTCCGAACACACCATAAGGTCTCACAATGCTAAAGGAAAAGGAAAATCAGCCAAATCATCTAAATCCCAGTGGAAACCGTTAGCTCCTTTAAACTCTATTAAGATATACCACGTTGCTTATTCAGAACATTCATCGTTTACCGAGCTCTAGCAATTCGTTTGTGGTTTGCATCCGATGAATCTAGTGCCGACAGTACCTGGTAATTAGGAGTTGAAGAATATACTAAAACATTTTGTTGGTATGTATGGACCTTGGTAGAAATCAAATTAATAAAGTAATGCTAAGTCTGCTGGTAGTAGTACTAGTAGTAGTTCTTCTGCTGTACAGCCTACAACTTCAAGTTCTGCCAAGTCTAAACCAAAATCAATGAAAAAAGACTCTTCTTAGCAAGATGACAAGCCTAGACCTCCAAGTCTTCTGAACTGGGTGACTGTTACGAAAAAATCGGTTTCAAATAAAGGTCCGGTCGATAAAGTTGATGATTTACCAAGACCATCATCATCAAGTAGCAGTGGTAGTACGGGGGCCGTGGCCAAACCTGGAGCTAGTAACTTTAAGCCTGCTCAGCCTAAATTTGTTCAGTAACAGTTGAAGCACAATGTTGTGCAACCCAATATTAATCAAAATGAACCTGCACTAAAAAAAAGAAAGATTGATTTGACGATAAACAGTGACGATGACGTTAACGAAGCTCAAGAAGTTGAAGTAATTGAGATTTCGAGCGACGATGACGATGTGAGACCGACTGTGCGCTGTGACGGAGTATCATCTAGTGTTGCCGATCATAGTACTTCTCTGAATGATATTAAGGGTTGTTTGAAAACAGATTCTAACGATCATATTGGTACTTCCTTGAATGATAGTAAGGGATGTTTAAAAACTGATTCTAATCGACATAATTCGTGAATGGCCGATAATATTTCTCAATCAAGTAACTTGAAGAGCGATGCTTTACAAAGTCCAGTAAAAGCTGAAGATTTAATGTCTTCTGGACCTATTAGCATAATTGGATTTGATCGATTTGACGAGAAATCTTTTCATATTAACACTGAAGTTGATATCGCCACCTCAACGGGGCCAGCGTCTTTTTGAACTTCCTCCACAAGCTTGACCACGGATGGTGACTCTTATCTTGAATCACAGTCTTTTATACCGAAAAGGTTTCTATAGGAAAACGGATTTCTGCTAGAAAAAAATCCAAAAATGACAGTTGCCGTGATTGCAAAATTTCTGAATCAAATTGAGGAAGGATTAAATTCTGGCAAAGGTTCAAATAAGAGACGTACAGTTGCCATAGCCAATTTATTGAGAACTGTGTTAATGTTAGAAACTTCTGCTCCTGAAGTGGATTCAAAGTAGTAACGTACTAATTCAGATTCTGATTTACTCTTTACACTCTGTTTCTTACTTTCTAAAATTGCCCCTGATTTTGAAAATATCGAGGTTGGAATTGGCGGCTCAACTCTTCTTAGAGCACTATCGACGATATTAGGCTTGGCACAAAATAATGGGGCTGAATTACTTCGGCTCAAAGCCAGTGGTGAAGCTGCTGACCTCGGTGAGGCAGCATTGCTATATGACATGAGAAGCGGGACCCGAGACCTAAAGAAAATGATTCAAACTCCAAGTGGTAGTAGTAGTACTACTAGTTGCTCGTCTTCAGCAGCAGCATCTTGCAAAACTAGTGCTGGTATCAAAGTCTAATAAGTTATAACTGATCTTCGGGACAAGGTCGCAAAGGCCAAAGGCCAGAAGAGTTTCAAACGCAAATTGGAAGTCTTACAGAAATTGCTTACGAAATGCGAAAGGGATGAGCTAAAATTTGTCACCCGATTCTTGGAATGCAACATGCGCGTGGGTATCAAGACACTCACCGTGCTTCAGAGTTTGGGGCATGCGGTTGTACTGTTTCTTATGGTTGATTTAAATAGTCATATTACTGAAGGAGAACTTAAAGATATAGAAATTCCATATCGCGTTTTAGATTCTAATATCTCATTGGTCGAGCAATGTGTCAAACGTTGTTACGCTGAACATCCGAGTCTGAATACTTTATGCAAAGCAGTTCTTGACTTTATTTCTGAAGTTACCTATCTTGATAATGCCAGTACTAATATTAATAACACTCTAACAACAAGCCCACAATGCTAGAAATTTTGTCTCTTTCTAAAAGAAAAATGCAAACCCACCTTTGGCACTCCTTTGCGTCCAATGCTAGCAACTCCCGCAAAATCTACTGAGGAGTGTGTTGCTAGATACAAATCTTCTGAAGAGTCCAATAATAACTTCCAAATCCACTTTTCTGCCGAGTTTAAATACGATGGCGAAAGAGCTCAGATACATATAAAAATGGCTAATGGTGATAGTATACAGGTTGAATTGTTTTCACGGCGCTGTGAGAATATGACAGTTAGATATCCGGATATTGTGTCTCTCTTTTAAGAGTTATGGACCAAAAAAAGAATAGCCCTGCCTGGAGAAGGCTCAACTGTGATCCTAGACGCGGAAATTGTTGCTTACGATATTGAGAAAAAAAGAATTCTATCGTTTCAAATGCTGAGCACAAGAGCCAGAAAAAATGTAGACTTCGACAATAGCGCTGATGGTGGTTCCTAAGACCAACGTTAGAAACTTAATGTACAGTCTAACAGTAGTAGTAGCACAGCTAATAAAAAGTCTACTAAGCCTAGTTCCATTAGCTCAGCCTTGAAAGTCCCGTCTCTTTTATCCTTCATGGGTCCGGGAAAAAATGCAAAACCATCAAGTTCCCAAGGCCAATATTAGGTACAAAAAAATAGTCCTACTCCTGCTGCCAGCCTTACCAACCGTACCGTCGGCGTGAGTCAGAATCACCTGAGTCAGAATCACCTGAGTCCACATAGTACTGATACAGTTACTGCAGAAAAAAATCATAACAACCCAAAAATCAAAGGAGTTTAAGTCTGTATTTTTTTGTTTGATCTACTTTTTGCGAACGGAAAATCTTTGACCCACTCTACGCCTCTTCTTGAAAGGCGCAGATATCTAACAGAAGAAGTTTTCGGAAATAAGTGGACGCGATCTACATAAAATAACTTTACTACTTCGCATTTACTCGCATACGAAGGGCGACTCCATTTCGTGTCTCACAGGGATTTTGACATTCGAGATGATGTCTCTGCGAATAATTCTTCTGAATCTAGGCTTGAGCAGGAGACTGATAATGATATACCTGAGACTAGGCTTAAAGACGACTTAACCTCCTTGCTGAAGCATGCAATTAATTCACATGGTCAATGCGAGGGGCTTATGCTGAAAAACTTATACCATAACAATGATAGTCATACTACGACTCAATTTGAATCAAAAAAAAATCAGATTGATAATAGTACGGAATTAGTGAATTTGAATCCGATCTTTCACATCGACATTCCATCGGGTTACGAGCCTTCGCGACGCTCCCTGAAGTGGTTGAAACTGAAAAAAGATTACATCGAAGGCACCGGTGATACAATCGAAGTCTTGGTTTTAGGGGTGTTTTACGGCAACGGCAAACGCGCGGGCCTTTTCGGAAGTTTTCTTCTCGGAGTCGTAGAGTGGTCGGTTCAGGGTGAGGCACAATTCCAAACGCTCTGCAAGTGTATGTCAGGCTTTACGGATAAAGATTTAGCTGATTTCCATGAATTTTTCAAAACCAAAACCCAAGACAAACCGGATGAAAGAGTGCTGACAACGATGAACCCGACTATTGTCCCCGACCTCTGGATAGACCTCTCACCACCAGACAACCAGATGATTTGGGAAATAAAAGGAGCGGATTTACAAATTTCGCCAGCACACACTGCAGGCTGTGGATCCGTTACTAATAGAGACAAAAATATCAATTCAGATGACATTGACGATGATCAAGACGTTAGAGGTATAGGGCTTCGGTTTCCAAGATTCATACGACGTCGAGACGATATAATTATGAGTGGCAAACAGCCCATTGACCTCTTGACTCATGGCGGCGCGAAAATCGCGAAGATGTATCGACAACAGAATACAGTTGTGGGTGAGGGTGACCCGGGAAGCTCAGAAGATGAAAATTTTGATTGAATTTTCCTGACAAGTTGCCAGATTAATGTGTAGGTGAATAATAATAATATAGTTACTCTAGAATTGTGCTTCGATTACGGACGCAATATTGATTTAGATTGACAGTTCAACCGTACTGCGATTCCTGTTTTACAAAATCATAATTGCTCTTTCGTTTTATTGCCTGGATACCGTATGAGTTTTCGCAGGAGCGAATTCTAGTATAGAAATACCGAAAAAATCGTGTAGTGTGAATACTTGTTTTATTGTGTTCTTTCAGAAATCCTTTAATATTGAGAAGCAAGTACAAGTAGCAGTACTATTTCTATCCATCTGAGTCTGAGTTTTGAGCTTATAACTGTGACTCAAAAATTCGTGTAATGTGAATACTTGTTTAATTCTGAAACTTCGAGAATCTAAACCATTATGATTATAAATCTTCCAGAATCTGAAACATGCTTAGTAAAGGAACCCTTTAACTTGTTTTCCTCATAAGAAAAGATTCAAACAACAGTGCAACGGCATAACGATAATACTTTCTGAATACAGTAGTCATACACCATATAGTGTTAGCAAGTTGTGATTTGTATTTGATTAGAGTAGTCATACACCATATATTTAAGAATGAGACGTCAGCGCTGTTTGAATCTGTCTACTGAAGTGAACCAGACTGGGTTACTAGCGGGCCGTGTAAAAGCTAAACCAGAGTCTGTTGCAGCCTCCAGTTCGTGCAGACTTAGAGATCCTAATTTAGATACGGTAAATGAGCTCCAAACTGTCCGAGAACGGTCTTCAGAAGTACGATAAGTAGAAGTTTCCCAGTCTAAAAAATCTGCAGATCCTGATTGACAACAGCGGAATAACAATCGAGATCTAAAAGAGTTAGGTATGTAACATGGTTGATCAGATTCAACATCATCTTCTAAAAATGACAGAAGACCGCCACCAACTCCCAAACAGAATAATAATCGCCGCCACGAAGAAGGATCAAGTTAATATACGGGGTATGGTTGATAACGCCGCTCAGAAGGAGGAGAAGAAACGCATTTTGGACGGAGAAATCGTCCCGATGTCTTAGACATTTCCGATGATGGAGGAGCTTAAACGGTGTGTCAATCCTAAGGACCATATTAGGACTTGCGATTTAAACAATCTAAGGTTCCAAGAGTCCCCGAATAAGAGCAAATCTGTAGAGAGGGATGTGGTGAGGTGGTTTCTGGAGTGTCTTCAAAGGGTGCAGGCCGGCGAAATGAGAGAACTGGCAGAGATCAGAGAATACATCGAAAGCAAACTGGGAGAAATTCATCAGCCAATAAACCAGTGGAGTCTCATGGTTGGCTGCAATCTGGGCAGTTTTAGATGTACAAGCCACTATTTGCATCATCTTCTAAAAGTGACAGAACACCGCCACCAACTGGCAGAGATAATTGCCGAGAAAGATAAAATTATACGGGACAAAGACGAAGTCATTGCTGGGAAAGACAAAGCTGTGAGGGAGAAAGACTTGAGGTTTCAGAGTAGTCTGACGCCAATGCTCGCAAAAACGAAGAGGTTAGCTAAGAAGAAGAGAGTGTTTTATCCAAATTATCTCAAAAAGACCTGCAATGGCTAGCCCAGCACCACCCCGAATTATACAAACAAGGTGTTGAGCATGAGAAAATTAAGCCTCTTAGGACTCGGAGTGAAAAGATGAATCCATATTAAGGTTTAACAAATATTTCTACTAGTAGTACTACTGAGACTAATATTGACAGGAAAGCAGACGGGAATTTGGATGTTGCTCATGAAGTCACGGCTGGCAACAAAAAGCTTAAAAATGTTGATGACAAGGCCGTAACTTCCAAAATTTCGACAGTGCCAGCAGTAATAGATTCTGACAACGACTCGAATTCCTCCAGTTAAAAATCGGTGCTATCAGTACTTGGGGTAGACTCCGAGGAAGAAAATGAAAAACAACAAAACATTGAATCTACAAGTATTTTCGATTGTGACGATTTGACAATGAATAATTTCTATGCTGAGTTACCTAAAGACTAAGTTCCTAAACAGTTTGGTAACTCTGGGAGCGAATTAAATTCTGATTCAGAAGACACAGTCGCTAGTATGAATAGATGGTGCATGAAACCTAGCCAATCTTCAGAGACAAGCAGAACAACGAGTATTCTACGCTCCTTGCAACCCAAAATCAAAAAGTTAAAGAATCTGTCTCAAACTAAAAAACCTAAAACTCTGAGAAAAAAGAAACGGAAGACTTATGGTAATGGCATTACTTAAGAGTAGAATACTGATAATAATACTAGTATTTTTGATCACACTGGACCTGGTGAAGTCAATGATAGTAAACCGTGTCCCTCTTCAAAATCTAAAGACAAAGAGTCAATTTTCTCTGGCATTTTTCTTAAAGAAAAGACGAAGTTCAAATCCAAAAGGGTTTCACAAACTCATACAGATTCAGACGATTCTCTCTCTGGATCCGAATCAGAAGCTCCCCAGAAGTCTCAACCTCAAGCTAAAAAGCCTTCTGAACCCCAAACCCTCCACATCAAATCAGAAGAATCTCCTAACAACAACTCCTTGGATGATTTCGAAACTGTCTGTTAATATCCTTTAGAAGATAATGTGTTACAAGACCTAGTTAGTCACGGGGAATAGGAGATAGTTCGGCAGAAAGGCGGGCCTTGACACCGGATTCGCTCGCACGCCGACAGTTTGGCTTGGATATGCAGTCGGATGCAGGGGGAGAGAAAAAGATACGAAAGCCTGATGGGTCCTAATAAAGTAGGTAGTACTGATAATAAACAACAATCTAATAAGAGTACTAAAATGGAAAATCCTAGTAAACTAAGAATTCAAAGAAGAAGCCCATAACCTCTTACGACCAGACAAGTTGTTTCAATGGCTATAGCTTCTACTCTTAGGGCAGTACCACCAAATCAACATTGTGGACCTGAGGATAGTATTAGCGACGACACTGAGTTATAACTCACAAATCAATTAAAACATAACGCTCCTAAGGTCGTAAAACATAATATCGCTTTTTTAGAGGGCAAGCTGAAAGAGTTGAACGGTTTGGAGGTGAATCAAGATTCGGAAACTGGTGATTTTTCTGCGGAAGTAAGCAATGATTCTGACTCTGATCCATGCTGAGACACACTTTCAGAAATGGAGAATAAATTTAGAAGAGATCAGTTTATTGCAAATGCGACATTGCGCCAAAAAACTCAAAATACGGAAAGTTCGGATTCGGAAGATGATTGCGTGAAAGCTCTAGAAAATTCAGATATTCAGACTGCTACTTCCCGTGTAAATCAATTCGACTTTTGTATGAGGGAATTCGCTCGCATGAGAAGAGAGAGGTAAGATCACAAAGAGCGTAAAATCCAACGACGTTAGAGACGGCAGAGGCAAAAACATAGGAGAGAGAAAAGGCTTAAGGATCGCGAAAAAAGAGGGAATGACCTACAGAGACGAATAGAGATAGAAAGAGAGTGTCTGGGTACTGGAGGCAAGAGGCCCAAGATAAGGGAATTAGCAAAAGACTCCGAACTAAGGTCTGTTTTAATACGACGTAAACTGTGGCAAAAAAAGAATCGTCATATCGCTGCTGCCAGAAAAAACTGGAGACAAAACACCCGAGCACAGGTCAGAACTTATTTGGATAACGTTAGGATTTCCTTGAATAAACGAATTCGCTCGGTGACGCATTTTATTCAAGAAGAATTGGGTAAGTGGTACTTTGATAGAGGTCAATATCCCAACAACATCCAACAAGAAAAAACTCCTACTAAACCATAATTAAAAAAAACAAAAACATGGACACTATCTCGTTATCTTAGATTTCTTGGAATAGCTCCTGCCACCAACACCTCTTCGCTACATTCCTTGTTCACCTAAGACAATGAATTTAGATCTTTACTGCAAGAAGTCGAATCAATTCTACCCACTTTTGTCCCTCTTGTCAGATCAGTTCTGAGTAAGAAAACTGAAAATAATTCTGGAAGTGTCAGTTTAATTGACGAGAATCGCATTTTTTTAAAAAGTCGCTTATGCTTTCTTGAAACCCTGGAAGACAAACAAATTAAGCGCATTTTTCGGTGACTATAGAAGAAAAGACTAGTACCTAAAAATTGTGAGTTGCACATTGACAAGCAAGTCATCGATGACAGTGATGTGGAACTTGGTTAATTCAATGATAGTACTACTAGTTTTTTGAGTACTCGTGCCAAGTAGAAGATGCGTTCTAAGAAGAAGTACCTTTTGAAGAAAAAGTCGGATGATAAATCGAAGAAAAAAAATCATCGAATGGCTGTGACTTTGGAGGATTTAATTCGGTATTCTACAAGACGACGAGATTTAGATGGTAAATGTGTAAACTTGAAGATGATAAGAAAAGTCTTTGATCCTATGAATCTTGAAATTCCGATTTTTTATTGGACTTTTCGAGACGCACTCATGAAGTATTTAGGTCGGATTCTAGACAAGTATTCTTCGATCAGTTCTGGTCTATCCTTACGTCAAGACATAAGTAAGCAGTATCTTTCCCGACTTAGACAAATAACAAAAGAGTCCAAGGATGAACACAGTCTCGATACTGGTTATTTCGTTCAAAAACATATAGATTATGATGTCAATTATGTCAATAGTAGTACTAACATTGAATAGTATTAGAACAACGTCTATTACACTCCTCAAGCTGCAACAACCAAGTCAGGTTTCTTCACTTCAACGCCTGCTACTGTAGCGAAAAACTTGGAAGGGTGCTTTTCTTCATCAGATTCTGAAACTGGAAAAAATGAAGATTCGGAAAAAATCTTAAACATCGATACGTTCATGACATTACCTGATATTGATAAGAGTTCCAATTTTGATCATGAAGGTACTACTAATGGACTTACTATGACTCTACCGAAACCGAGGTTGATTAAAGGGTTTGAACCTAAAACATCGCTGGATATTGTTGAGGAGATTAAATTTGCCAATTCTGAAATTAATTCTAATATCCCTGAGGAATCTCAAGAAATACAAGGTAAGTGGTCCGACTCCTCCGACGAAGATCGAGCTATTTCATGGCCAAGTACATCCTGTAACTTTACTAGGGTACAGAAAAACTTTGACAAACACAGAGTCGAGAACATAGCAAAAGTCCAGGATGAAATGCTAAGTCTTAATTGACATCAAAATAGGTCCTGGGATACTAATGTTAATAGTAGCAGTCGCAAACCCGTCGGCGCAACAGTTGTTGCAGTTGTTCGAACAGAAACTCAAATACCTTAAAGATCTAGCAGTAATAGTTGTGATTCAGAATCAGTTGCAGTTGTTCGAACAGAAACTCAAATACCTTAAAGGTCTAGCAGTACTACTAATAGTTGTGATTCAGAATCAGTTGCGAAACGTCCAAACACGACGGAAACAACGATCAAACAAGACAGTAAAATATCCAAGTTACCAGAGAAATCTTTCGATTTGGCCCCTAAACCACCCATTGTAGACCCCAAGTCCGGGATTTTCTAGGGCGGGGGAGACTCCAGTAGAAACGATGAAAAATGTGCGACGGATTCAACATCAGATTTTAAGTTATACGACCACCTTCGACCATTTTCATCCACGAGAATCGAGTCTTTGTTTCAGCAACAAAGTATCATGCAAAACGAAATCAAACGGCTTCAGGAAGAGTCACTGTCAGATGAGTAATGCCAAATTTAAAACTACAACCCAGCTAAATTTTCCAGCAGAACAGCAGATCGAATTATCAATGAGATGTTTGCAACTGGTTCTGACTTAGTGGGCGAAGATTCAATTGCCGATACAGAGAGTAACCACTCACACGATGACATTCTGTTGAAGTTCTACAAAGAAAATAAGTCTAGTTCAGAATCAGAAGATGAAATTTCTGAAGCTTCCAGCGCTAAGTCTAGTCTCTCCAATAGGGTTCAGGATGTTCGAACTGCAAGGTCAAATTCAGAAGAAGGAGCAGATCTAGGTTTGCATAAGTGTGACATAATGTCAATGTCGAAGAATAGTACAACTGTGACAACTTCCAATCAAACCCTGAAACCTGTAACCGCCATTAAACATGAGTCTCATGAGTCTGATGAAATAATTGATCTCACTGAAAAAAAAAGACACATTCACCAAGCGTATGAGGCAAAGAAGCTGGAGGCTGCTGATGCCGTCTCTTTATTTTCTGACGAGGAACGTGAAATGGAAATTTTGATGCCTCTTTCTGGAGGCAGAGCTCTACTCTTAACGGCAGAACAAATGAAAGAGAGACGTCGAGCAATGGTCAGATTACGCAAGTCTGGAGAAGATGGACAACAACCCATAGAACGAATCTAATGAGATGTTAATGCGCATCTGAAACACAAGGAAATCGATTCAGACGAGGAGATTAGGATTAAGGAAGCAAGAGCGAAAGCAAGAAAGAAAGAGGGGGTATTTATTAGTGAAAATGCTAAGCGAGCGATTCTGAAAGAATATTAGTACATGAAAGGGAACTAGGAGTTTTAATTTACAGAGTCCGACTTGTTAGTAGTAGTACCCAGTCAGAATGAATCTCCAGAGGTTGACAAAAATGAAACAGGCTTGACGAAAAAAAATCTTGAAAAATTAGATAGAATTCAATCCTAATATAGAATTCAACGTCGAGGATCTGTACTATCTTATCGCGCATCTGAAACATCGTTTTCCGCCTCCAATTCATCAATCTACGCAGTACGCAGGTACGTGACAAAGTGGAAAAAATTAGCATATGGATCTGCTTTTTCTTCGGATACTAATGGAAGAGATGATGATCTGCTAGATTCAGAAATCGACTCTGAAACAAATTCTAATAATCCTAGTCCTAACTCAGATGGTAAAATTACACATCTGCAATGTCCAAAACAGGTCGATAATATACCAAATAAAGACGATCCCGTTACTACCAGTACTAGAACTGAAAATCAAACTCGGTTATTAGCCTCCCTTTACAGTTACAAATCTGATGGATCAAATTTAGCCTACTTTCCTCACTCGCTCGATGAAATTATGGATACAAGTAATGAGTTAGAGAGTTCATTGCCGAATCTAGAAACTATGGCTCTATCAAATGCGATCGAAAAAATATTAAGGGAGGAAACTGATTCAGATTCAGAAGCTAGGTCCAAGCCTGGGATGCAACTTGGCTCAAATTTCACAAAATCTAGTTACAGTACTAAGAGTCAATATGGAGCTAAGGTTATTAACACTAGAGCCATGTCAAGTTCTTTGTTAAATGTATCACGCGATTTCGATTATTATTTTCCAGGATATAATCAACAAAATTTTCCTCTCGAGTCTGACATGACCTGGTCAGGTCATCCGCCAGGAATAGGCGGCAGTGCCACCGAAGCAAGAAGAGGTCATCATATTCTAAGGGATGGATATGCTAGTAGCACGAATATTTTCTCAACTTTAAATTTAGACTCGAAGTTGAACATCCAACAACTAAACCCTAAACCCTATCAACCTTTACTGGCGTATGAGCCCGACATTTATCATCACCGTCTGAAAAAACTCCTCAAAATGACCTCGTCCGTTCAAAATCTCTTCTCCACCTCCGAGCTTAACCAACGCTACTTCACGCTCGGTCAGTCCGCCCACGCTCTCCACCTCCACCACCTCAAACCTCCCCCCGAAATCCAGGCGATTCAAAACGTAATGCGAGTGGTGGCACAAAATTTTGAAAAACATTCTAGGGATAACCTTTTTCTTTCCGCAGAAAAAACTATGGAAAAATTTGAGAGAGAAGCCCGGATTATAGTGGATATGTGTGAACTATACTGGAAAGCATTGTTGATGCCGGCGGTGGAGATGAGGGAGGTTGAGGGATTTGATGAGGTTAATAAGGTTAGAGATGATTCAGAGGAATCGGGTGAGGGAGGTTGAGGGATTTGATGAGGTTAGAGAGGAATGGGACATTGGGAGAGAATCAGAATCAGATTCTGCTTAATATTATTATAAAGGTTATCAAAGTCTAAGAACTTGTTATTTTGTAGTCGGACAGTCAAGACAGTCACCAGTGTTTTAAATTTTGATAATTTATTCAATGTAGTAGTCTTCTTTCTGTGTCTTTATTACCATGAACACAAAGTCTAGAAAGTATTACTTTTCTTCTGTTAGTATTAGCAATACTTTTTGTTCCCAAAATTACTCCCAAAATTAGTGTATCAAACTCATGATAATGTACTTTGCAGACTGAGATATCACTTTATAGAGTAGTACTGAGAGACTTTACATCTCTGAAAGTAGCTATGATCCCTGGACCCCTTAAGTCATTGGCTATGGTGTATTAGTATTATTGAAAGGTGTGTATTAATTTATCGTCGTAGTCTAATCATGTTTACCGTTCTGCTTTTTTTCATATTATATCTTCTTTTTTTCTTTGAACCAAAAGTCTTCTTTCCAGTGACATCCGATGTCATGCAGCTTCAACGTCACAAAATATGTTACCAATTTATAAACTTCCCCAAATTTACCCTACGACTATCAGAACTAAAACTACTTCGAGTCCGTATTGCTCCTTGGAATGGTTACATTTCGGCTGCAAGTTCCACATGAGATGATGGTGCAGATCCACAAGTAATGTTTGTGCCCAGTTTGTTATCTTATTATGGTATTCGAGGCACTTTTTACCTCACACCAAATGTATTTTTTGCGGAGCCGAAGGATGATCCTACGCCGGATTAATTGAGAAATAAATGAGAATTCGTGAAAAAGTATATACTACTACTCGGAGGATCCTAGTAAATTCAAAACAAATCAGTTTAAAACTTGCATGAAATCGGTGCTCATACGACTTGACACGCATTGGTTCCAGGAGTAGAAAAAAAGATGCAACGGGATTGCCAAACACTCCAGACTGAGAACCAGACTGTGTAGGCAGAGCATGAACGCGGCGGTATTAAGACTGTGTAGGCCGAGCATGAGAGCAGCGGTATTAAGACTGTGTAGGCCGAGCATGAGGGCCGCGATAATATTAACGACTGTACCAAAAAGATTTTTACTGAAGAATACATATCGGGATAAAAGACTATTATAGATCATATAATTCTGAATCTAAGTTCAACGAATTTATTAATGAACCAGTAGAAATAGAACTTGACCTTCGACTATCCACCTTTTTTTTCCTCTTTTGCATTCCCATTCGGCGAGCGTTAGTGTCCAACCAAAGATTAAGACCCCAAGTGTCGTGATTTAGGTATCGTAACCAACTTCTACCTAGCTTAGCTACCTAGATCACGACACTTGGGGTCTTAATCTTTGGTTGGACACTAACGCTCGAATAGATTGAACGAACCTGCCTGCGATTGAAATGGATTTACGTTTGAATTCCAAAATGGCTGAACCGTTGACGAGTGGTCTGGAGAGATTTTTGGTTTAACAACACAGCGGCTCTTGGTTGACTTTTGTAGGACATGGAGCGCCAGGATGTGCAGAATATGTGGGCGCAAGAGAAGAATCCAATTAAATTAAACCCGAGTGGGAAGACGTATTGGTGCCTTTCAATTTATCCAAATATCGTCAGCGTAGAGATTTTGTAGGCTTTAGTGAGATGACCGAAACGGCAACATCACCTTAAAAGCCTTAACTCCAGGAAATTGTCAAAAAAGATTCAAAACTTTCAGAATAATTCAATCTGAATAATGCTGTAACCGCTATTCGAAACACAAAAAACAGGAACGAAATTCTTGAGTGTCGCTACGGGATAGGTACCAACTTGCTGCCAAAAGATCAGTTGATATCTCACATAAAGGAGTTGGGCCGCTTATCTGTGGGGAATAACAAGCTTTGAGTGGCACCCCACGGCGAAATCGCAGCTTACATCAGATTGGCACAGATGGCTCGAGTTGAGATTAAAGAGTTTAAGATTATCAAATCGGAAAAGTTTAAATATTAACTACTAAATAGTACTAATAGTACTACTACTACCAGTTACAAGGGTTTGAAAGAAGATCAGACCATGGTTGGTGTGATCTTATCTTTATCGCTCCAAAAGAATGTAGAAACGATAGATCCACAAGGGTATCGATTTCTGCAAAACGGACTCATCAAGCAGCATCTCGCAGTGGAAATCTCATGTCTAATATCTCCGAGACTTCCAAGTTTGTGCCGTTGCAAACCAGAACACCTATCAGTTAACGCGACAGGTAGCACTGTATCTATCTTCTCAACGAGAAATGTGGTCCTGATTCGAAACCTGCAGGTTGGGATGTCATCGGAGACAATATTATATGAGGTGAGGTGTTCTGAACAGATTTGATTTGATTAAATTTCTCATTTATGATGCTTATTTAGCGTTTATGAATACATTTTTTTTTTGCTATTTAACTGATTTATTTAGGCCTACAATTGTCAATTTCATTTCATTGGTTTAATTTCTTTACCAGAGTATTCGCATTTGTTCAAAATTAGCCCTGAAGAACCACTATTTGATCCTATGTTTAGAACACTATGGATAGATTTAGTGATACTGTAACTTGCTTAAACTTTTATTGTTTTTTTGATGGAACTGGGAGTACAATGTATAATACTTGTATAATATTCTTTTGCTAACTAGGCCATTAACCCTCATTTTATTGAGTTAAAACTATTCTTTTGCTAACCGGGCCATTACCAAACCCTCATTTTATTGAGTCAAAACTACAATTTTTTTCTTTTGAAATTCATTGCCCAGATGTACATGATCTAATAAATGCCGTTTATTTTCTCATGAATACTGAGTACTATTGCAGCCTGTTCTCGACCTGCAACTCTCGTAAGAGCATATCCACCGTGTTCTCATTAAATTAAGACATGATCTAAGAGATGCCGTTGATTTTCTCATGAATCCCCATAGTAGGCCCTAAGTCCAAAAAAATCACGTGATTTTTTTGAGCATTTTAGGGTGGGAAACATAATTATTCCCACCCCAGTGTAGACCATTTTTTCGTCTTTTTTTCTTGTGGTGACAAATACGGTTTGAAGCCGCAGGTTTTAATGCAGCGATACTATTCCTAGATTTCGTCCAAGTGTAGACCATTTTTTCGTCTTTTTTTCTTGTGGTGCCAAATACGGTTTGAGTGATACTGTAATATTATGATTCTGTTGACGCAGTATAGAACAACGGCTATATTACAATTATATTTAATATTAGATTTACAGGCTGAAGAAAAACCACACTGTGAATATTATTGAGAATGGATTTACACATTAGATTCCAGATGAATCTCATTTTCATATTACAGAATAATATTTTGTGATAGAGATAATATTTTCACAGATAAGAAATTTGATAGATTCGGCAGTACCAAAATCCCCTCTAGTCTAGAAAATTTTTATCTACTCTAATATGTAGTGTAAATCCCCTCTAATTTTGTAGGCGTAGAGGCAGTAACAAAAATGGACAATATGTCATTTGATATTCACAAAACTAGACACAATTTAATCAGAGACAATATGTCGAAACTAGCTTAAATAAATAAAAAACTTTATACAAAATTTTGCCAAAACTACGTTACTACATGACTAATACTATTACAATCAAGGCCAGAAACCTTCCATTCTCGCCCAGACTTCAATATTGTTACCGGCAATATTCTTCGAAACGTAACAGAGGGTAGGACGGTCTCTTCTCGACTCAGTCTTAGTCTTTCGATTTCAATTAGAGATCGGATTCGGACTCAAAATTTAGTGTGTGTTTTAACTGTATTGAACTTCTCCAGTAGGGTAGAAGTTGATTTTCGACCACAATCGTGCAGCCTCCTTAAAATTCTTTAACGGCTTCGTAAGTGGGTCCGCACAATTTTCAGTCCCATCTTCTTTCTCTATTTTTACAACGGATTTCTCTTGAAGATCTCTGCCATAATGATATGCTGTTTTGATCTTTTTCGTACGACCACTACCAACAGCACCATTTGTTAAATGAACAGCACCTTCATTATCTTCTTTTACACTAGAAGGACTGATATCAAGAGATTCAGACGGATACATATGCACAAAAATAAACTCAGACAAAATATTGCGAGTAAACTCAACGTCTTTACAACACTCGGAAAAGGCGCAATATTCAGCCTCAGTCGTACTAGTCGCCACAAAGTCTTGAAGCTGAGAAATCCACGACACAATATTACCATTCACAAGAACTACGTAACCCTGGGTTGAGCGTCCACTGTCGGGATCACCTGCCCAATCAGAGTCGACATATGCAGAAACTACACAGCGAAATGGCGATTTACTAGTAGAGTTTGTTGTGGTATTAAGCGGCTTGTATACCATCTTTGCATCTTTCCTATTGCTAATATATCTCAGAAAATGCTTCAAAGCACACTGGTGTTCGAAAGTTGTTTTCTCGGGGGCGACATATTTACTGAAGGAAGACATGGGAAAAGAAAGGTCGGGACCAGTATAACATGCCACATAATTAATAGCACCAATACAGCTACGATAATCAATAGGATAATCTGGATCACTAGGAGAGCCAGCAGCGACAAGTTTGTTCTCTAATGGAAGAGCGGTGTTTTTACAACCATCCATCTTGTACTTGATTAAAAGACGAGAAATATATTCAGATTGATCTAATTCTATAGTCCGTTTGTCACGATTTCGGACAATTCGGATGCCTAGATACTCAGTAGTCGGACCCAGATCTTTGCATGGGTAGTGACTTGACAAAAAACGCTTTGCCCACGCAATTACAGCGGGTTTACCACATAAAAGAATATCATCAACATATATTGTAAGCATGAGTTTCCCCTCTGGTCCATTATAAACAAAAAGACAACGATCCAATGCACAGTTGACAAAATTTCCACCTAATAAAGTTTTAGAAATTTCCTGGTGCCAGCATCGGGCCGCACACTTAAGACCATATAAACTATGGGTAAGGAGCCAGCAATATCCTGACTGATAATCAGGATGACCACGCGGGGGAAGAACATAAATTTTAGAGCCAGGAGGAAGGCGCGCACGAATGAAAGCGCAATCTATATCTGTGCTCTCAAGGTCTTCATCATACTCAGCAGCAAGACTACAGAGGATACGAAAAGTCTGAAGTTTAGCCACAGGGGCATAACTCGAATTGGAGTCGTATTGCAGATAACCAATCACTACAATTCTGGCTTTATATCTACCAGAATTCTTAATCACAAGTACATATCTCGAAGGGAGTGGACGACAATTTCGTGGGACATCTTCTAAGCGAACACGAATGTAGGAAGAGCTCACTTGTTTATCTTCGGCTTTCATGGCATTTTGCCATTGGTCAAAATCATCCTTACTGGAATCAAGGGCGTCATCTAATTTATAGGTGACAGGAAGAATAAATTCTGTTTTGATATAGGAGTAATCTACAACAGAATTTGCATACTCACGGTCTCTGTTAGTAACAGCACCGAAAATATTGTTGACACGCTCCGTCACGTCAACTTCTTGGGGAACGGGAGTGGGGAGGGATGGGGAAGGAGACATGGAATAAGCATGATTTCTCTGATCAATAATTCCATTCATAGCTTGCGCAATCTGGGATTGTGTGAGAAACAAATGAGAAACATCATCAGAAGAGTCAATATTATCACAAGACGAATTCGCACGATAGCATTCATCTATCTTATCAAGAAGACTTTGTCTGTAGCGTTGTGCGGCAGACGTGGTCTCTCGCCTTGCAATCCGCGGAAAAGGATTCTTACGACGGGACTCAAATATGGTTTTCTTCATCCAGGATCGAGTATAGTAGCCATTGTCGTAGTCACCATAGTATTTCCGGTGATGGTGCCAATTTGCAAATTGGACTTTCTTCGCTACTTTAGTAGTCTTGTCCTGATCAGATTCGTTTGAATCAGCAGGCTTCACAGCACAATTACAAACTAAAACTTCAGCTTTCTCAGGAGAAACCTCAGTAGAACCCGTGTGATTAGATTGAATTGGTTCAGTCACATTATATAAGAAATCAGTCTTCAATTCAGGATTTGTTGATGAATTATCATCAGCAGGAACTTGATCTTCACGAAAAATTACATGACGTGAATGATATATTTTATCATTCTCTAGATCCTGAACAACAAAAGATGGTGAGTCAGACGCCCATCCTAAAAACCTTGCCCTTTGCCATTTCGTCTCTAGTTTACGATGATATAATTCAGATCGATAAAAACATAAGCATCCGAAAATATGAAACTTAGATTTCGAAGGATGTCCATAGCGACATTCGAAACTACTAATCTTCTTCTGAATGCAATCAGGAGGAATGGGAACGATATCACGAGGTACACGATTCAAAACAAAAAGAAATGCCTGAAGCGCCATAAACCAATATCTCGGGCTGAGCTTCGCTGTCTTCAAAAGCAATATCATACCATGAGCACAAGTACGATTGTTCACCTCTGTACCACCATTCTGGTGCGGCGAATAGCGAGATGTTCTGCGGTGTGAAATACCATTCTTAACCAATTCAGAAGAGAAAGAAGAAAGAAATTCAGTACCCTGATCAGATCGAATATTCTCAATATGACCAACTTTCAATAAATGCTGTTTTAAATTGTTCGATGTTGTCTTGGCTGTCTTGTCCCTACAACCATAAGCCTCAACATCTTTCACATAATGATCAACAAAAAGTTGAAAATATCTAAATCCAGAGAGGGAGGTGGGTGATATGGGTCCGCACAGATCCGTACCAGTGCATTAGTTTGGACGGGTCGGCCTGTATAATTCATTTAGAATTCTAGCAGCGGATTTTCTCTTGGATTTGACTGTCGGACAGTCGGGACAGTCGGAACATGGCGGAATGTGTGCAAACTGCTTGTGCACCAAAAAGCTTGTCAGAAACTTCTCAGCCACGCACAGGGCGTCGTCGCCATGATTAAATTCTGGAATTACGGAGGAAGACATTAAATTTACATGTTCATATGTAAATCGGATCCAGAATAGTCCATCGTCACCCCACAAAATAGGAATAAAGTCACGACCATCACCTGTTTTGGTTTGGGGGGGATAGAGTTTTGTTTTGTCTTCTGCAACACGATATCCTCGTTCAAGGAGTTTGCGTTCAGAAAGTAGGGGATGAATCAATTTTTCATTATAAATTGCTTCTTTAAGTTCCAGCTCGTGGCTATTGGCTTCGAGTGATATAGAATCAATCACCTAAGAACGAACAACAGGGCCAACTGCTGGTTACACAAATCTATAACTATTGTGTTTTCTTGAAATTAAATCAGGATTTGTAACAAAATGATTAGAAGCTCCTCCATCTAAAACAAATCAACAACATCCTTTTCCTGATTGTGACAACATCACAAGTTCATTAATATAATCAACGACTTAAGCGTCTGTCCTGTTTACTTTCGGTAGGCTAACTTTGAACAAAAATTCTAATTCATTACTAATAGGATTACTAGGGTCGACATGTAGGAATTCATGACATTCTTCAACACCATCAACTTCAATATTTTGCTCTTCTAAATCTTTATTTTGAGGTCGCGCCCCATGAGGAATAAAATCTCGTATTATTAAATTAATATCATCAACATCTACAACTTTAGGAACTGGCACATTATACTTCACACGACTAGTACTAGGATTACAATATTTTCATACTAGAGAATATTGCTTTTAATCCTTTTTCTTATCACCTTTCTTCTTAGGGTGATATTTAGGACAATCCTTAGCAGTACAATCAGCACCTTTTTCACAAGGTTCTTTCCAGTTCTTGCCTCGTTTTCCTTTCCCCTTTTGCTCCTTTTTGTAGGTGTTGAGAGCAGACTGAATCTGTTTATTGACATCATCAGTAGTCGCTATTCTTCCAGCTTTACCTTCGACGTTCAGATTCAAAGCAGGAACTTTAGTCGCAGTAGTATTACCAGCAATGACATTATTTGATCCTAGATTTAGATTAGCAAATGATGTTGTTAGCACACGTTTAACGGTAGCATATGAAAAATCACCACCTAAACTATTCAAAACACGATGAAGCATTTCTTTGTCATCTGGAAGCTCCAGAGTTATAATACAATACCAACCGTAAAATTTATCCGGCAATTTAAATTTGTCTTCATCTGAGTCTGATTCCTTGCCTTCCAATTTTGATCTCAAACGCTGAACTTCGTTACAATGATCGAGAGTAGTGGGAGACTTTTTCTTGAATTCAGGTCTAGTCTGCAACTGACTAAATCTGTAGGTGAAAAACTCAAATAACAAATCACAAAGAATGTCCAACATTGTTCCTTTTTCCTTCATACGAATTGTACTCATGATATTATCAATATTAGTAGTGTTGGTACAATTATCAAGGACATATGTTTTCAGATTACCTCGCAACCAAGTAATGAGGGCTTGTGCCAAACGATCCTCAGCTATACCTTGTTTTTCATTAACAACACGCCAGGATTGAACCTCTCTCTCCCAAGCACCAAATGAATCCGTCTCCTTTTCACCATAAGGACTAAGCGCCGATGGATTCTTACTACTAGGTCCAACACCAAGTCCAGATAAAATTAGGTTTAACTTAGTATCAAGTTCGGCTGCACGTTTTTTCTGCTCCTCTAGCTCACGTTGAAGGTCGAGTTCTTTTTGAGTCGGGGGTTCAGATATCGGAGGGAGAGTGAGACCAGATCTTGATCCAAGCGTTAGAGAGGCTATTGCAGGCTTAGGAACGTGGAATCCAGATTTAGGTTGAGAAACACGTCCCGTATTATTAGTAGTCGTAGTCGTAGTAGACCCAATTTGTGACGCCAATGTTGCGTTTTGTTGAGTTGCACGACTGAGTTCTTCTTCCAGTTCCTCTCTTGTTAACGTACTGTAGTCGCGTTTTACAGTGTTCCTAGAGGGAGAATTAGAACTTGAAGAACCGGATGAAGAAGATGAAGAAAATGGATTATCACTATTAGAATTTCCTGCAACGGTGTTGAATCGTTTTGGAGATGGAAGGAAATCAACGGGTATATTTAAATCCTCACGTCTGATCGCAGTTTTAGCTGTAGGTGTAACACCATCGAAATTCAAACGTGTTGCCATTTCCTTATAGTAAGCAGCGTTTTCATCATCAACGGTAGCAGCATTCAAACGAAATGATTTGACATCGATTTCATAGGTGAATTTAATCATTTCTTCTTCGGTCTGGACATACACATCGTTCAACAAGAAGAATGAAACCCATCTCGCTTTGACATTAGTACCACCTGAGTCATAATTGGTTTTGGTAATAACAGCTTTACCCGTTCCAACGCCTTGAAGCGTCAGAGAGC
>Ga0099797_100167_pt2 | contig 25926 bp, 16 predicted proteins | sample Uncmet_Sort48C_1_FD_89871 | JGI IMG/M metagenome (GOLD analysis project Ga0099797, IMG submission 89871) | Marine eukaryotic communities from CALCOFI LINE 67, Pacific Ocean - C012_Sort48C_1 | ecosystem: Environmental > Aquatic > Marine > Oceanic | place: Pacific Ocean: Monterey Bay | collected... | reverse complement strand
TCCTACTGCACCACCTGTTCTAGCAGTTGTCTTTGCTGGATCGAAATGGTCAGTGCCATCAGTAGGATGAAACTTACCAACAAAATGATAGATTGGGTATGCGTCTTGTGCTTTATCATCAAGTTGGTATCCTTCGTGTATGTTTGCACCGTGTGTGAGTGCGGTTCCAGCAAATTTTGGGTCCATGAATTTCACATTGAACCTCTTCGTAATGTCATCTAGGGTTGTAGTGCTTCCATTGTCTGTTCCATTGTCTGTATGCGCAGAAGTGAAAATCTTCGGAGCCCTCATCAGGAAATTGATTGCATCTGACCTTGCCATGTCATTCAAATAAATTTCATAATGACCCCCTTTATGCCATATTTCGGTCATTTTTGCATAGTATGCATGAAATCTCTCAGTGTCAAAATCGTCTGGGTCTCCGTGTCCACCTGCTGCTCCGCCAGTACGTGTCATTCTTGCGAGCCAGCCATCTCTCTCCGCTTCCCCCAACTGCTCCGGGTCTTTAAATGCCGGACACACGAACACCTCTTTTGGAACGATTTCGATCGCGTCCCCTTCATTTGGAGCAGCTACTAATGCATCCAACGTCACTGGAGCGAGACTTAGTTTCGCTCTGCTGTCAATCGGATTTGTTCTGAAGAGCAATGTGCCCTTCACAGGGCCGTACTGACCACAAGTCTTTTCCTTCAGTAACCACTCAAATACTTGTGCCATGTATCGCCAGTGCATTGGATAGATCGTTGTTTGTTGTTGAATGTATTTCGCATTCTTTGTGTTATTTTTATTATGCTTCAATTCTTCGGCATAGGCAGGCCGGTCTTTGAGATCATTCAAAAACTTACAAAGGCCGTTCCTTGCCAACAGAGAGTCTAGTCCTATGTCCTTGTAGTCATTGTGCAGCCAGTATTTGTGATGTTTTGTCCACTCAACTACATGAATCAGGTCATCGATGTACTGCGATCGGATCTTTTTGCCAAGCAAGACATTGATGAGATCAACACACTTCGGCTGGATCAGGCCTTGCATGCTTTGGTGAATGTCGGTGCTCATTTGACCACACTTCCAAAGAACAATGGGAGCCATAAAGGCTTCTTTTGCAACAACTTGAGTATTACCAAAATCAGCTTCAAGAAGTTCATACAGCAAACGTACATAATCAGACAGGCGCTTAATTGCCGACTCATATTCTTGTGTACCTTGTGTGCCATATGAACCAGGGAGCGAGAAAACGGCATGCAGTATATCCGATAGACGTGCCATGCACATGCAGAAAAGGATCTTGTTCGCCTTTCTTCGGAACTCAGAACCTGTGCATGTTGGGTCATCTTGTCTGAACGATGCCCATGCTTGCTTTTGATGAGTTTTTTCCAAAATCCATCCAGTCAGAGTTACCAGAATCTGCGCAAAAGCCTTCGTGCCGGTCGATTTCTCGAACACATAAGCGTTTGACTTCACCTTTGTTCCGAGGTTCATTGCTGTCATCACTGTGGTATAGATGTCACGATTTGAAGTGTTCATGTGCTCTACCTGTATGTTATGACACAAGAGGCCAGTGTTTTCATCAACGTTCGATTTGTAGTATCCATCGATCATTGTTTGCATCTTGTAAGCAACATCGTACAGCCGATAGTACAGGAATCCATCTTTTTGTCGATTGGCGGGGCTCCACGCTGCCACAGGATCTGGATATACACTCGTGATACGTTTTTGTGCAAACAGGTGAGAGATGTACGTCACGTATGGGGGCACAGGGCCATTCAGTAAAGTAGCTCCCGCTGTACCGTCTTTGTCATGTGTTCCTGTCAATTTGCCAGCAAGAGGCTCATCTTGGTGTATAATGAAAGTTGGGTCCAAAATTGAGCATAAGGTGGCCATCATTCTGAGCACGGGGAGATCATGATCTCCGTACCTGAGCTGCCTCTTGTTCACATATCCAGATGCCTTAAATCGGTCACGTGCTGTGTCAAGGCCGAACGAGTCGCCAAACGCTCCGCGAGGGTTCTGCGCATGTTGTACTGCGCCAAACCCGAGCAGTGCAATACTGGGGTCAGAGTGCAGGACCGACTTGGAACTTGACCTACCGCCCGAAAACCGACTCACCAACTGGGAGTTCGCGTTGTGCGCCACAATATCCTTCGAGACACGGTCGTACAACCCATGTAGCGGGAGGGGTTTTGCACCTTCTGTTATTTGTGCCCCGACCCACTGGTGCAGCGCTGCCTTGCGGAGGTGTGCATACCTCCACGATCCCTTGCCAAGGCTGCGGCAGTCCATGACCTTCGGGTCCATGTTATCTCCGAAGTTCTCAGACTGACCATTGAGCTTGGCGATGAGTGCCCGGCATTGGTTGATTGTTCGATTGGTGTATGTCCTCAAATATCCTTTCAGCTTGTCAGGCGTAACGACCTTCGTGCCAATGTATGATCCCGGACCTGCAGCGAGAGACTCGAGACAGACTATCACTCGGAACATCTCTGCCCACACTTTCGTGATCTCATTCTCCCACTCTGGGTCTAGTGTGTTCATCTCAATCTGTTTTAGCATTTCCTCGTGCCTTGACCTGTACGAGCGGAGGTTCTTTGCTCCATTCTTTTCGGCCTGTTTCAGCATGGCATCGAGCTTCTCTCTCATCCTGTTCATTACTCTCGAGTACCGCTCACCGTTCGGACGAAGGTAGTATGGAATCGTAAGCGGAGGGTGCTCATGATTGGGCAAGGTTATGTTAGAATGAAAGACTGCCCAGAGTCGATACAAAAGTGGAACGATAGCACTGCTCCATGCAATGTATCCCTTGTAGTCTAAGCTGTCATCTTCGCCTTGATCCGTGGGAACCATGTGGACGTTCTTTATACTTGGAGTAAACAGCTTCTTAACAATGCTTTTCACATCGTCAATAATTTTTTGGATATCTTCTACTGTATATTCTCGAAGTGCATCCTGTACAATCTGTTTTACATTTTCATATCTATCGCTATCGTTGAGTAATTCAGCGATGTTTTTGTTTGGCACGTTCTTAGACTCCAACTCTTCAGGATCCCAAAGTTCTTCACCGGGTTTCAAGGCCTGATATTCTTGCTCAATGGAATTAGAAACTTCTCTGAATAGGTCAGTCTGAAGTAGGTTATCAATCAACTCTTCAACTTCGTCAGGAAGTTCCAGATTGTGCTGCTCGATGCGTTGCTTGATGACTCTGACAAAAGAGATCATCTTAACGGTATACTCTGGCGTGATGTGCCTTGTTGCAAGTATCTCGAGATCCCTGTTCCTGCTCACTAGGTCTTCGCGTAGCATCGAGTGCTCAGCGGTCGGATCATTTTTGTAGAGTTTCAGCATCATGATGTTAAACAAGAGCGGCCTTACAATGTGGTGCATCATCATGTATTGTCGCCAGTTTCCAGAAACTGTGTCTTCATTACGACCGCCAAATTTCTTCTGTTCTTCTGACTCGTTAAGTTCTTTTTCACACTTGCAGACAAAATTGGCCATTTCTTCTAGGTCATGCACCGACTTTCGTATGTGCCCACGCTTGTTCATAGACTTTATCATCTGTGCATAGTGCACATCTCCAAACTTTTCGGTGTCGATTAGATCTGGATTTTGGAACATGGCAAGTGCCTCTACCTTCATCTGATAATCACATCTATCGTTATCCTCATTTGTATTGACTTCATTAATTCTCCTGCACGCCTCTATGGTCATATATGTAGACTTGAGTATGGCATACTCACCATGCCATTTACCCTGCATCACCTCACCGTTGTGCTCATTGTCATCTTCATAAGGCTTGGTCTTTGAGCGACCCTTTTCCTGCCTGCGCTCCATCTCAACATGCTCTTCGAGTCGTGCCATTATATCATTCTTAGAGTATTTGCCTAGGCCGTCTTCTTCTTCGTCCATGTACGCAAGGTAACCAGCGTCGTTCATCATAGGCATGCTAGGCACTATCAGCCCTCTTACACACTTTCTGAACGATGTCATTTTTTGGGATAGGTCAATGCAGTTCAGTATATCATCAAGGATCACTGTCATGATAACTGGTCGACCAAATAGAGAGTCTCTCTTCTGACCATTAATCATTCGCATGCTCTTCTCACTGCGCATGCACTTCGACTGTACAGCGGAGCAATAGAGATCTGCAAGGAAAACAGCGCAGTCTTCCGTTCGCTTACAATCGTATATAGTCGTGTTCTTTTCAGTAAGTTCCTTCAGGCAATCCTGAACATCGGCGTTTTCGGCACATGCCTTGGCAGATGACCACAGATCCTTGAAGCTGCTCTGATAGCGCGTTTTTCGTGACATCACATCCTTCCAGTGGGTTTCCTCATAAAATGGAAACCCCTTACTCTTTATCGGGTAATAATTGTCGTCCTTCTTTGGCGTCAGCCTTTCTACATGTGGCTCATGATCACTGACACCATCCCACCTCAGTGCACTGCCGATGAAATCACAATGTGGGTCAATATCACTGAGTATCTTGTAAAGCCATGCAGCGCGCAGATTTGTCGATATGTCGACCATCTTCAAACCGAAGTTGTGGGAATCCATTCCAGAGAAAAATGATATCGCATATATTTGGTCAACGATCATCGGATCTGATTTGTTCTCAATTATCTTGTTCCTCTGCGTGACACGCAAGCTCTTGTTGTTCTCTGCCTTGTCGAATTCCTCGCCTGTGCGATCTACAGCGTCTTGCCACATGCAAATGAGAGCCTCTCCGCTGAAGTCAACTGATCCAGGGCTGATGAGCTTGGGTTCCTTACCAGAACCAGCGGTGTTTGCACTCATTGTTGTCACGAGACCTCTCTCTTCGTGGTCCCGTACGTACCTGTCATAAGGATCAGTTGCAGAGATAGTTGTCTTCAGGTCACGGTTGATGTCTGTGTCTAGGTAGAACCTGAAGTTGTGTTCAGGGCTCTCGTTACACGATTTCGCAATCTTGGCAATTCTCATAATATTCTTCTTGAACATATGATCCGCATATTTCATCATGCGGGCCTTGTGATCCGGCAACTCAACAATCTCAGCCGGTGTCATCTCGGAAACAGCGAACCTGAGGATGTCCTTCAGACCGTGAATGGGCGAGCGCTCGGGCTCTCTCGACAATGCGGGCATCAGAACGAGCGGGTCGCATGCATTCATACTTCCTCCATGTCGTGACCAGAGCTTACTGAAGTTAAGCTCATTTGAAAAGCCATACTCGTCAGTCACTGACTCTACAACCCCTCGAATAAAAGTCGAAGCGGCATGCACGAACTGCAAGTGGCATGATTTTATCATTTCGCTTCGACTCGACGGGTTTATACCAAATCCAAGACTTGGTTGCATATTTAGAGGCGAGATGTATGACGCATTTGACAGTGTGTTAGCTACTCCATCTGGCAATTCCTCGGGCCGTGTTGAAACACCGCTTGACATAAGCGCGGAAACATGCTTTACCTGATCCTCCATCAAAATTATTTGTTACTTTTTGCAAATCGAAAAAAAAAATGCATTTTTGTTTTCAGTCCCCTAGTTTTTACGGTTCAGTATAAATTTAGCAAACTCTCTCTCAGACCGTGACCAACCCGACAATGCAAGGTCATGAGGATGATGTCCACATAGGTGGTTGTACAGACCCTGACGATGATGCCGATGACTTTCTGAACATGAAGGCAAATGTGGCAGAGGCATTGAAGAACCCAGTAAAGAGAATATATTACCACACAATCATCGACTCACCTGATAGGCAACGGTTCTTGTATCAATTGCTGAAGCCATTCGTGACTGTGACGACAGAGGGCTGGCATATAAATGGAACATGCTCTATGGTATTGTGGTACCACTCGGATTATGACAACGACGATCGCAAAGATTTCGTCCGGAAAAGGATGAAGAATCTTGTCAGCGATACTTTTGAATTCAACGATGTGATTCATTCCGTGGAGAGTTTCCCGTTTGAAAAACTATCAGGCTTTCTGCATGGGTCTCCACTGTTCGACTGGGACCCATCGAATATTCGAAGAATGCCCGCAAGTGCGAAGGTCTTCAGCATAGGCGATTTCAAGAGTGTCAATGCGAAGCCACTGCAACAGTACAATCTTCTCGTCGAGTCATGTGCCCTTGACCATCTCGGGCAGCCAATACCTTCGCGATTTGTCGGCCTGCCTCCAGCTATTGACAGCCAACCAGGCCTCACGAGGCAGTGTGGCATGCAGTATGCCTGGATAGAATACCTACAAGGAATGACAGAAAGATTTCCGTTCATTACGGCTTTTCAACAGTCCGCTGATTCAATCGGCCTAACTCTCGCCAAGTTTACAGGCAAACGACCAGACAACGAAAGAGGGGAAGAACTCAGATCAAGGATCAACGATTCAAATGCTACTTCATGCCTCAGTGTGGTGAATCAGGTCAGGCCAACAAAGAAAATTCGAATCAACGGGTTCGATCGTAGCCTATATGGCGATGCACAGTTCGACTTCTGCCGCCTTCTCAATGAGATAAGTTCAGCTGATCTCAATGCCGAAGTGTCCTCGCATATTGACGGAAAGCCGTTCGTGTTCAATAAGGCTGTCGAGACCTACTTTGCTGATAATGGTGTCACTTCAGACGACGAAAAGAATTCGGTCAGGATCTGCGTGCTGTCTACACTTATGCTCTTTGGCAATGTCTTCAAAGACCTGTCTGTAGTTGACGAAAAGTTGATTCTCAAACAGATCCTAGACAAGTGCCAGTCATGCAATGGTGTCGGAACTCTCACAACAACCACCCCAAACTACGACGGACTCGGAGGTTACCTGTTGCGAAGCACCGTGCTAGAGTCGTTCGACGTTCTCTCGCTGAAGCACATCTCCATGCCTGATGGATCGATTATCATTGAGGGACAGGACAAGCTACATGTGGAGCGTTTTGCAAAGAACGAGCTAGTTGCGATCGAAGCTCTGCGAGAATATATCAAGAACATGCCTTTGGAAGAAGAGCAATGAAGGTAGACGTTTATTTGCAGGTCGACATTTGCAAATTGTGAGCATTACAATGTGTATGCAGCGGATAGCGAGGACGTACACCCTCTCCAGATCCGCGAAGATGACAGAGATGATGTGTTCAGACGAGCTGATGGGGCTGAATTTTACAATACAACTGGTTCTCTTTTCTTGTCCTTGTCTTCTTTCTTTTTCTTGTCGTACTTCTTATAATTCAAACGTTCTATCACCTGAGTTTGCACGTGGGGGTCAACTACAGGGTTTTCAATATTGAAACTTTCCTTTGTTATCAGTGTTTCTACTTCGATGTACTGGTCATGATACTCTGTTATCAAACCTTGCACATCCTGTACATCTAGGAAGAACTTGGCGTTGATTTTCCTTTCAGCAAAATTCCTACATATTTCACAACTATGACTTCGCTTTGCATGTGTGCACATTTTGTCAATTATCTTAAGTGTTTTGTCTGTTATTTCTATTATAAACTTGCGAACATCAGAGCGAGTAAATTGCCTATCCAGTCTTACAGCAGTGATTCGATATGGCGCATATGCAATGCTGCATAGGCGGTAAGACGCGCAACCCATGTACGAGTCTCTTTGTCCGACGATGTCAAACATGCCTTCGGGGAGTTCACTAGTGTTCATATGACTTGGCGCAGCCAATTCCAATGCAGTGGCACTGCTGCCAACAACAACAAGCCTAGACATCTTTTGTAGTGCAGTGTGATTTCCAATTTGCCCCGATGACTCCGAAATGTCAACAATTGTTCCGAAAGGGTGAATGGTCTTCATCACAGGAAACACGGACTGTGCCCCCTTTTTCGAAAAATAATAATTGTCCTGCATCCACAAGTCACGCGGCTTTCTCCCTGTTCCAGAGTTCACTGACATGTTTCGTATTTGGAAGACTCTCTCTATCGCCTCATCCGAATGTGTGAACGTATCCTTGTTCTGTACTATAGAGTCGGGCAGTGAATTCTTAGTCCTGTCAAATATCGAAAGCTCCTGATGACTAAGCTGAAGCATCAAGCGGATTTGCTTGAAGTGCGTCTCTATTGGTGACATAAGATTTTGATTCTCTTTCTTTTTGTTTATAATTATGTGCTTGTACCCCATGAACTCAATCAGGTCTGACGCTTTAGCACCGAAGTCTGTAGTCGACGAATCAGTCACAACATATGTTACCAGACTTGGTACCTCACGTACGTTTCTTGCCAGGTCTGTTTTGCCATTCACGCTCACGGTTTTGCTTACGTTTCTGCGTGCCCATACAGAATGCGGAACGGCCTCGATTGTTATTGGAGACGCGCGGAACCCCTTGTAGTTCTTTAATAGTGATTCAAATCTTTCTTCATCTGCAATTTCAAACATTGACCCAATATCATTACGTTGTTCCATTGCCTTTAATCTGAGTTCAAGTAGCACTTTCTCGTAGTCGGACGGACCATCAAGACTGATTACACAATTTGCACAGTCGTACTCCAGATCTTTCAACTTATAATCAAGTGTTTCATCATTGTGGACATAAGTCGATTTTAACGCATAAGCTTTTGTTCTGTTCACAATGGCATCGACACGATCTCTTATGTATTCTGATTTTGAGATTTTTGACCCACGTTTGATTCTTACTGATTCATCGTCATCGATCTTCATCAACAATTTGTTTCTGAGGTCTGTTTCCCATGCATCGGCAGTGTCACCTTTGGGTGGATTAATTGAAAGTTCAGTAAACTTTCGCATGTACCAATCGTGTTTAGCAGAGATTGCCGCCTTAAGTTCTGCAAGCTTTACCTTCTTTGCAGAATTGACTTTCATTTCTTGCAACACTTCACTGCCATTCTTATTTGTCTTCAATTTGTCTGCAAGTATTCTTGCAACAGTTTCAAATTCATCAGCAAGAGTTTCGTTTAAACTTCCATCAACATAGTCATGACAAATACGCTCCAGTACATTGCGCTTGTCTCTTGTTGGCTTGTCTGAAGTGTTGACGTTTATTTCTCTTGCATCCGGAACTTTTGGTTTATTGTATTCATTGATCATCTTGCAAAATGCCTCTTCGTACGCATATCTGACTGGAAGACCTTTTGCACCGTACACATTTATCTCAATTTCTGCGAAGGACTTATCAATAATCACATGTTTGTCGTCAAGGTTACCAAAAATGTAATCTTTATCAAATGTGTCATCACATGAAAGTACATTTTTTTTTGTTTTGTACCTCCATTCCGAACAGTCTCGCGTCTTGTTCAATAGCTTTGCCAGGGCATAGGTTGTGTAAGGTTGCATCAGGTACAGCACTCTTGTTGCCCACATGTGCCGAGAATACATATCCATTACTACCATCCACGGATCAAGACGCTTAAAGTGCTTTCCCTTGAATGAGTTTTGAACCATGAAGATGTCTGCATACAGGAATGTTCCCGAGTAGTTCCTATGAAACGGGAAAAGACCAGCATTCATACTTTGGAATGAGGGTTTGGACGACGGGGTCTCCTTACATAAAACATTAAACTTCAGAGCATCAAATCGCCTAATCTTGTCTATCTTCCATGCATAATTCAGAGCCATACGCGAAAGGGGATTTTGTGACTTCCCCATATAGCGCTTTTCAGAAATTATGTAAAGAGGAATATTCTCCTCATGTTTTCTTTTCCCAAAGTATATCATATATGGCTGCATGTAAATCGATTTCAGCTTTGATCTGTCTGCATCTTCACTTGTCGTCCTCTCTGACATTCGTATACCAAATCCAGACAGCAATTCACGAACACCGTCTTTCGACAGCTGTTCTATGTGAGCGTCAACCCTGCCCCCATCCTCTTCCACGAGCCGATCGGTTGGCACTGGCACCGTTTCGGACAACATAGTGTCGGGTTCCTTGTAGACCTTAGATCCTTTGCTAGTGAATCTCGACAAGATTATGTCGTTTGCGCAAAGCTTCTTGACCATGTTCCTTGAAACAGTTGCAGCTGGTATTGCATTTACATCACATCCCTTCAAATATTTGACTAACGCCTCTTTCTGTGTGTCTACCAATTTCCAAAAGAGAATTTCATACCGCTTATGCAAAAGGGTTTCTTCCACCTCCCACAATGGATCACCTGACGAATACAGCTCTTCGAGTTCTTCTTTGTACTTACCTTTCTTTGCCACTGCATGGACCATCTGAAGCCACAGCTGCAGTCGGTGTATGGATTCAACAAGAAAAGGTTTGCTCAGTGTGTGATTAGCGGCAACACAAATCCGAATTGCAATAGATGCCTGCCTGGCTGTAAGCTTTGGCAACTCATTATTTTCATTACCCCCTGATATTACAAGGTCCTTACACCAGTCAGCGAGTGTTCTGTCAGGACGAGACACGTACCGCTCATCTATATTTTGCACTCGGTCATATGGCCACCCAGTGCATCTCCTTATTATCTCAGGATCTACCATTTTGATGATTAACGTAGAAAATGAAATTCTCGGATTCGAGAAATGTCCCAACACCATAGGCTTTCAATTGAAGTCATTAAATTTATGATAAAAGTTAAAAGTGCAAGTTTATGAACTATTAGTCACTGGCATAAGTGAATAATCAAGACACCGTTGAGGTGAATTCATTATCAAAGAGATCAAAGAAATCTCGATTTTCTTTGAATGATTGCCCCATCAGGTAGAGAATCAAGATCGAACCCCTGATGACCGATCGTCACTGGATCACTATGAAGTTCCACATGTGTCTGGTTGCTCTTCATGTTTTGAATCTGGTCTTCAACAAACTGACTGATCGATTGATCCTTTGCATAGTTCCGACCTCGTTCACTCTCATCCCGCCACATCGATCTGATCTTGAAAAGAACGCCTCCTCCAGTTTCTTCAAAGAACTCCATCAAAAGAGGTTCTTTATAAGTTCTTGAATACGAGTTTTGATTCACAAAAAATACCATCCCTTCGAACACCTCTTTTACAGTGCTGACCAGGTACAGCCTCCCAACTTTGACGATGATGTGATCCGTACTTATGCAGACTATGTGGCCATCAGAAAATAATTTCTTAAAGTACTGGAACACTTCACGAACAAATATTCCTGACAACAACCTCGAAATCTTAAGACTGGGCTCCATTTGGCTGATAGCTTCAATACTCATTCTCCATGCGAACGTTTCACTCCATCGTTTTTATATACTCAAGCTCATGTTCGTCATAGAACCTTTTTCGTTTGGAATACTGAGACCACAGAATTCTACAGTTATCCACAACATCCACTACAAGGCATGGTGTAACCTGCTCCTTTCGCAATATCCGACCAACCTCCTGCTGAACACTGCACGAAGGGGTCGCAAAAAGAACTGTGTTCAGAATGCTCATGTCAAAACCCTCAGACGCTGCACCAGTAGTCGCAAACAATCGCAAGAACTGTTGATCTTCCGATACTTGTTTTGCCGTCTCTATATCCGCCTTCTTCATGTTTCCAACAAGAATACGATTGTCACATAGCGAATCCCTCTCTTTGTTTTGCAGATAGAGATGTTCAACATGTCCTCTACGCCTACTCAATATAAGCACATTTCTCGGTCCTAGCTTCTCTAGCACATCAAGAATGTGTATGTTGCGCTCCTCTGACGCAACAAGTTTGTTAATCACATCGTTGTAGTCAAGCACGGTTTCATTACGTATCCTACGTGACGTGAAGTCATAAAGATTCTCACCGCCATCAAATTTTGACACATACACTCTAGGTTTCAAAGTCAGATTAGTAATGTTCACGCTAGGGGACCCCAGGTACAGGTCAAGAATTTTTGAAAGGCCATCTCGCCTCTCTACTGTGGCACTCAATGCCAATACATACCGGGCGTTTGTATTAGACAATATCCTAGAGAAGCAGTGGGCAGGATAGTGATGAGCTTCATCAAGTATGACAAGAGCATCTTTGACATCGTGCATCTCGGAAAGGTTGTGCAATTGCTTTTGTACAGTTAGTATGTTTATAACTATGCCAGGAACAAATTGCTTGGCGGCTTCTTGCCACTGAAGTACTAGAGCTAGCTTGTGAACGTACACGTTTACGATCTTTGGCCGAAGGCATGCGGCAATGTACAGTGCACACGCAGTCTTTCCAAACCCAGTGTATAAGTAACCAATGCTCGAACCATATGACACAAGGTCGCTATACATTCTTGTCACTGCATGCACTTGGTTTTCTCTTAAAAATCCAAGAAACAGATCCGGCTTTGGAAGAACAAGGTTCGTCTTTTCTTCTGCGCCCAAAACAGAGTATCGAGGAACTAGCATTGTTCCATCTCCGAGGCATGTAAAACACTCCACCTTCTTCTCAACGGATCCAATAGTCTTCACAGAAAAGCTTAGATCTTCACAAAGTTGATATGTTTCCGGCACAATGCACACAAGTGCCATTTGATATCTAAGCAGAGATATTTTTCTGTTTCTAGCATTCACTTTTGTCAATTTTATCAGAACGGCTCAACGGCTTGCCTTGTGATTGTTGTTTGCTGTTTGATTCATTTAATTGATTAAGTTCAATTTTTTTCTTAATGAGTAATGATATGACTCAATGTAAAACCACTTAACGTCCCATAGTGAAGAGTTTGAATATTATACGATTCATTGTGTTCACCACTATTAAATATTTCAACGGCCACATTTTGATTTACAATGCTATTATGTTCTGAAGTATTGCCTTCTGAATCTACGACTGTGTAAGATAACACTCTGCACAGCATCGGATAAGTCCTTGGGCCATCGTCATCGACTTCAACTTGATGAAATTCTCCATCCTCAGAAACTTGAAAATCAACTAAAGGCCTCACCTCAAGTGTTATGTCTACTTTATCATTCTCTCTCAGTTTTGTCAAAACAAATCTAGTTCCAGTCCTCCAAGAAATGCCAAATGATTTCTTATCTTGTGTCCTGCCGCCAAATCATTGACTCTCTATTAGATTCAATGCTCTCATTATATGTCTGTTTGCCTTGTGATTGTTTTTTGCTGTTTTATTCATTTAGTTAAATGATAACAATTTTTTTGATTCTATGGTATTTCAGCAATTGTTGATTCATTAATCATCTCCTATGTGATCTGCCCAGTGTGTGTTGGTTCAGCAAGTGTTAATCCCTGAATCATATACCCTGTAGGAGATGTCATGAGATACTTTACTACATTGTCTTCATCAGGAGCATGTCTTGTAACACTCACTGTATACCCTAGAAACCTTGTTATATTGCGAGTACCGCCGAGTTGTTCTGTAAATGTGTGAGATAACACTGTGCACTGCATCGGAAAAGTCCGTTCTGGAAAAGGTTCCCTGTCCACATTGTCATCATATTGCGCTTCAGTCATCTCAAGTAGTATTTTTTCTTTCCCTTCGAACTTTTCCAACACGAACTTAGTCCAATTAGACCATGTTAATTCATTAATCATCTCCTGTGTGATCTCCCCAGTGTGTGTTGTTTCAGCAAATGTTAATCCCTGAATCATCCCTGCAGGAGATGTTATGAGATACTTTACTACATTGTCTTCATCAGGATCAAGTCTTGTAACACTCACTGGATACTCTAGAAACTTTGTTATATTGCGAATACCGCCGAGTCGTTCTTTAAATCTGTGAAATAACACTTTGCACTGCATCGGAAAAGTCCGTTCTGGAAAAGGTTCCCTGTCCACATTGTCATCAGATTGCGCTTCAGGCAGTATCTCAAGTAGTATTTTTTCTTTCCCTTCGAACTTTTCCAACACGAACTTAGTCCCATTAGACCACCTAATGCCAAATGATTTCTTATCTTGTGTCGTGCCGCCAAATCCTTGACTCTCTATTAGATTCAATGCTCTCATTATATGTCTGTTTGCCCTGTGATTGTTTTTTGCTGTTTTATTCATTTAGTTAAATAATTACAAATTTAAAAGTCTTTTGTGATTCAGATCCTAGTGCTCAGATATATTGCATTCATACAACTTCATAGGGGAGATCAGTCTTGAACTTTGCATCAAGATGTTTAAGGTCGTAAATCTTCTCCAAATATAATTTATTTGGTTCGCTTGGATAGTGAAAGGATTCTGTCACTACACCAGCCCTCCGATAATAGGCAGCAAGTCCACGGGCGTCGGCCCTTGGCAGCAATCTCACCATAACTTTTGGTATCTTTACAAGCCCAATCTTCTGATAATTTTCAATTATGTACCTAAACATGCATGCTAGCAGTACATAAACTGCACCACTGGGCATTATATGTCCTGAGATGGTATCAACAAGCGCGAGAAGGTCGTAACGTGTTTCTTGTGTTTCTACTTTCAACGACCCATCCAAAAACCCCATTGAAATACAAAATTTTCCTTTACGATCTTTGCAGGCCTTAATGATATCTTCTCTTTCTTGTTCGTACATTGGCAAAGGTGGAGCTTCACAATAATTAGCAAAAAGTTCCAGCATCTCACTAATTTCATCGTCTTCAAAGTTGTTTGTGTAATACGAAGGTGTTATCTTGATCCGGTGCTTTGCACCAAACACTAAACTCGTGTTCATCCCGTCCTTCACGACAAAGAAGTTTGGTTTCACTTTCAAATGGGCCCTAAACTCGTTCCTGCCATTATTTTCAAGTCGCAGTAATGCCCAAATGCCACCATAAAGCTCATTTCGAGGCCAATTGTCTGACCAAGTAGTTGTGGGGTGTTCTATTTTTGATCTTTTAATGACAGAATTCATAATTGTTTTGTCAGTTTCCTGTCTGTCAGTTGTCTGTCTTTCTGTTTTCTCTCTCTCTCTCTTTCTCTCAGATTCAGATTCCATATTTTCTTTATGAACCAGCGATTTCAAAATAGCTTCTAGAGAGTCACTATCTTCTCCGTGTTCTTGCATTTGGGCGATGATATATTCCGCATCGTCCTCAAGAAAGAAATTACTGATATCCGTCAGTCGTTTCTTTTGTTCGTCACTCATATTTGTTTTACTCTCTAACCATTCCGAAACCTTTCCGCCAAACATATAGAAAAGAGCTCTTTGCTTATGCCGAAGTGCTCGTTCTTCATTTCCATTAGAATCGTGAATTCTTGATTGTCTAATGTGCTTCTTCGCCTTTTTATAATCTTTCTTCATTTTATTCATACTTTATGTTTATTACATTTTATGTATCGTAAAAATTGCACAAACGGCGCTATGCGAGATTGTATTGTATGGTTCCAACGACTCATAGTATATGCACCCGTACTTCTCAGATTTATGTAATATTCGGTCTGCATAAGCAGGGTGTCGCACTATTTTTTGCATAGGCATTAGACCACCAAGTCCACGACTATATTTCACAACTTCGAGCACTCCGCGCCCCCATGGGAAAGTTGGTTGAGAGAATATTTTTCCTTCTTTCCATTGCTCTTCATTTACGATTTTCATAAGGGCATAGTCATATTTTGAAAAAGTACTAAACGGATCATTGTTGAGAATGCTTGTAAGGTAATCAGTGTGTCGAATTTTGCATAATATATCTTTAGTTGCTTTGGTTTGTTCACTTTGTTCACTCTGTTCAGTTTGAACATGAGACACTTCTTCTTTACTGAGAAGAGCTATTTCTTCTTTAGTGAGATAATATGAGTACGAGTTGAAGTCACCAAGAACGACCATCAAGCATGCTTTTCTGCACTTTGTCATTGAATCTGCAAATCGTTGACTACCATTCAAAGCTTCAAGTGTGTTCAAGAGCGCGGTCTTCGAAGCTCGACGTTTGAGACTGGGGGACAGGTGAACATTTGTAAAGAACAGACAATCTTTTTCATGACTGACAACAACGGTCATGTAACCCATGTGCCTTGAACTGCATCTGCGCTTGCAGTCAACACTAATACCTTTGTCAGTTTTGGACAGAACAATAGTTGCAAGCATAAGGCCTCGAAGTACTTGTCCGCATTCAATTTTAGACACATAAGTTTTATATTCTTGGAAATCTTGGTGAATGCATGTTCTCAGATTTTTTAATGATGTGTGAGTAACATTCTGAAGCGCAATCACTATAATCTGTTCTTCATTAGACATGAAAGGTTTAAGGAGATCACAAACTGGTGGAGTTTCTGATCTTTCGATGTTCCAGGTGAGCGTAATTACATTCATTTTTATATTATACATTACAATATGTATAATGGGTTGTTGTTGCTCTCGTGATAACTACGATGTTGAAATGAACACCGTGTGTCATGCAAAAGAAGTGAATTCTTTACCTAACTGGGAAGATTCATTAATCAACGAGTTGCAGTGTATTGAGAGTAAACAACCAATAATGCGAAGATGTATGTCATTGCCAAGCAAACGCAAGAGTGTTTTTATCAATACACACGAAGTTGTCGATTCCCCTCGTATTTCTTGCACTGATAACGATTGCACCATCAATATCATGATTGACAAGGACAAGGCTACAGATCTTTACTTTGACTATGAGAGAATCAGATCATATTCTATATAATTCAAGTTTCCTCAATTTCTTGAACTGACATGCAACAAGGCGCATTCAAGTTTCCTCGTTTTCTTAAACTGAAATGCAACAAGGCGCATTCAAGTTTCCTCGTTTTCTTGAACTGACATGCAACAAGGCGCATTCAAGTTTCCTCGTTTTCTTGAACTGACATGCAACAAGGCGCATTCAAGTTTCCTCGTTTTCTTGAACTGACATGCAACAAGGCGCATTCAAGTTTCCTCGTTTTCTTGAACTGACATGCAACAAGGCGCATTCAAGTTTCCTCGTTTTCTTGAACTGACATGCAACAAGGCGCATTCAAGTTTCCTCGTTTTCTTGAACTGACATGCAACACCGCGCATTCAAGTTTCCTCGTTTTCTTGAACTGACATGCATCAAGGCGCATCCTGGCCTGTGCGTTCGCAAAAACTGAAATGCCTCAAGGCGCATCCTAGTTTGTGCATTCGCAAAACTGACATGCATCAAGGCGCATCCTGGTCTGTGCATTCGCAAAAACTGACATGCATCAAGGCGCATCCTAGTACGTGCATTCGCACAAACTGACATGCATCATAGCGCATCCTAGTTCGTGCATTCGCAAAAACTGACATGCATCCATGCGCATCTTAGTTCGTGCTTTCGCAAAAACTGAAATGCATCATAGCGCATCCTAGTTCGTGCATTCGCAAAAACTGACATGCATCAAGGCGCATCCTAGTTCGTGCGTTCGCAAAACTAACATGCGCCAAGGCGCATTCAAGTTCATAATAAAAATCCAAGCGAAACAATAGGATGACTACAAATATCATCGAAGCAACACAAATCGTCCGACCATGTCATTTCTGCAGACCTGGCAAAGCAAACGACGACGGAATGAAGCGGTGCTTCCATTGGATGAACTTGAAAGTGTCGAAAGTCTCAGCGGATTGGAATCGGACACTCAGTCTTCGCCAGAAGCTATCGCATCACGAGTTGCTAAGAGACACCGGAACCCCCTGCATGTCATTGTGCCAAATCTTTCGCAGGATGATCTGGTCCTGTCTGACACGGAATTAGATCAAATTCTCCGTTGTGACGAGGACTTGGAAGGATTCGACTCAGACTTTGAAAATGAGAATGGAGAAACCGAAGAAAACTGCTCCGATTCGGATAATTGCGGCAGCACTTCTGCATCGTCGTACTCATGTTCTGGGACACCGTCGCCGGATAAGCACAGTGAATTCTTTTCCGAAGCAAGTCCAGATTCCGTGAACTCTTCACAAGATAGCCCCGGGAGGAACAGGTTCATCGTGATACGAACCTGGCCACAAGTTGATGAAATGCAAAGACAAAAAGGCAAAACTTTACGTCTCTTCACGCGGTTGAAGGCAAGCCTATTCAGAGGGTTCACTCTTTCGGACGAGCAGAAGAAAGCATTGCAATGCGTCGATCTGAGCTTCAACAGGTCTTGGAAGAACTTGCCCACCATTACTCATGATGAAGGCCTAGTAACGATCTCGCTTCCATCTCATATGGTGACCGGTGCATCGAAAGATAAGATGAAGGACATTATGATTCATGCAATTGCCCGAAGCCTCCATCCTAAAGACAGTCGACCATCTTCTCACAGGCAACTGGCTGAGGCGATCGGATTCCAAACTTTCAAGGGATCCGTGGCAAAGAAGACAGTGCGCGTATATTGCGAATGCAGTGACATGGAAGAAACTTGGTTGTACAAACTTCCGAGCACTGAGCAGTTATTGAGGAGGAAATGCCCAAAATGCAGGAGAGTCTTTTTCGACAGGGTCAATGTCGGATCGGACTAGTGCTAAAACACTGAGTGCATGCTGTGCCAGAGCAGTATTGCTTTCACGAGATTTGACTCTGTAAAATGAACTTGCATTTTTCTCGGCGTTGAACGGGGACATACACATCGCGCACCCAGAGAGTCAATCTTCCTTGTCTGTGCGACAGGAGCCCAATCGTCAAGAACAATCCAATCGTCGCTTATCATTTGTTTTAAATAAAGAAATTCAATTTCTGTGGTAGTACTTGTTACTGGGTCCACTCTTTATGACGTAGTTCTCTAGACCACACTTATTCAGATCTTTGACACTGATTAGAAGTTCTGCATCAACAGGCTCAATGTCGACATCGTTTGTACATTCCCTCCACATGTATTCATATCTAGAATTGTCTTTATTCAGAGCTACACATTGCTCTTTCGTGTGAATCCTCGGGCCATGATGAACCCCTTCCATGTTCCAGTGCTCTCTGTTTTCTCTATACCACCCCCCTGGGCATAATTTGTCTTCTTCTGTCCGAAATTCTTCTCCTGCTCCAGCACTGTGCCGTCGGCCATCCTTCATTGCTTCATTGAAAGGCCTCTCCACGAAGTTTGTGCCGATCGGTCTCCCATTTGAGTCCCAAGTTACAGTATCATCATGCTGTCTCGTGAAACATCCGCAGCCAGTGCATGGTGTCTCGCCTATGCGCCTGAGCCTGAACCCGGAGGCCTTCCCTGTATGCTGCTTTTCTTGTCTCAGCTGGCTTTTGCTTTCTGGTTTGTCCCTGTCCCAGTAGTCCTTCATTGTTCTTGCACTTTGGTTCCAACGATCTTTATGTTCATGGGACTGCCCCCAACCCCCAAGCCCAGTGTTCCAGATCGTCCCCATGTGTGGACCAGTTACCTCCCACATGCCTTCAAATCTGTCTATGTTCTTATTTTCCCCCTGTGCATAGAATGCCCATCGTGGGGGAACAACGATCATCGACCCTTCATCATCATCAAGCTCGCAATCTTCGTATCCAGTCTTATCTTCTCCCCTTCTGAAGCACTTAGACGCAAGCTGAAGGTCTCCTGGCTTAAAGGGATAGTTATGTTGATGGACCGGATTCAGCTGCCCCGTTGAGGCTTCAAGCCAATCCAGAGGTTCTATTTCGGGATGACCACTTGCAGCGATGTCATCCTTGTGCCCTTCATGATCGTCGACATTTTCGAAAACATGTGTGCCAGCATGCGCACACCACCAGTCACCGCCTTGTCCATGTTTGTCCTCCATGATAAGTACGGCATCATTACTTTTGCCACACCGATGGTCTAGTATTTTTTTCCACTTATTGTACTTCCATCTCTGGTACTGAAAATCGAACTCATTTATGATCTCATATCTGTTCAGCTTCGTTCCTCTTTTAGACACCCACTCCTGCAACGACCTTCTAAGCTCAAATACACCAAGAGAGCTAGCCTTTCCCTTAATTGATGGGGGTAGATTTCCCTCCCATGGTCCGACAATGCACCAGTATGTGCTGTCATCATGCGGGTCAAATTTGAATGAGTCCATGTTGGTGACAAAGAATACAACATTTGGCGGTACCATTACATATTGAATCTCATCATTATCAATATTTGACTCCCCTCCCAAATCAACGTGCCCAGCACCTTCGAATGGGTCCGCGCCGTCCTGTGCGTCCTTGTGCCATGCGTCCTGTTCATCGGTGGAATAAAATCCCTCTGGAATGACGTATGATGTACTTGCATGATTATGCTCGACACTATCAGCAATCGAATCCCAAACATGGTTCACAAGGTAACCTGCAATCAAGCCTGCTGCCACACCCGCCGGACCAAAGGGGGCACCTACTGCTGCACCTATTGCTAACGAACCTGTTATTCGCCCTATGTTCATCTTATTGCCATCAGCATTTATGGCTTCTATGGCCCTTACATTCTTGTAGGTGTCTGCTGGGTCTCTGTTGTCTTTTTTGGTTCCTGCATTATTGATGAAATGATGCTCAAGAAGCTTGTTTTCTGCACAATATACACCGAGCTTCTGTTTTTCAAGCATTACTATATAATCATTCCAGTCTTTCATAGACTTCTCGTCAGTTCCCGCCGGTATATACTCATATATGTCAGTATGCTTGCCTGGTATCTTCAATGTTGTTAACTTCTCTCTCTTTGTTTTTCGATTGATGCACATCTGCAAGCAAGACATGTGTGTATTGAACCGCCTTGACTCCCAGTCCTTGTCGCCCGGATCTGTGAACGAAAAAACATCGTGCAGAAACGTCCCGTTGAGAGCTTTGTGTCCGAGGTCAGCAAATTCCTTGATAGCTCTGTTTATAAGACCCGCAAATTTACAAAAAGCCTCCGGAATTCCAATCAGGCACTCCCCTGTGACAAATGCATAAATCAGATACCCAACAATGAAGAGAAACAAACCTATGGCAAGTATAATGAAAAAACCCTTCACCTTATCAATGATGCTCTGATTTGGGTATAGCATGCGTGGACTGGGTGGCTGATCGACATCTAGTGCTGTGTAGTCGTAGTTGTTGTCCATTTTATTTTAATTTCACATATTCTTTCGAAAGTCAACAACATGGCCCTGATGCTTGCAAAGGCATTTGTCCGCGGAAAACATGACCCTAAAGAATACATGGCGTCGGAAAAATATGATGGGTACAGGGCTTACTGGAATGGAAGATGTCTTTCTACACGAGGAGGTCATATCATTAACGCACCGGATTGGTTCGTCAAATTGCTTCCAACAAAAGGCAGGGTTGGACTAGATGGTGAACTGTGGATGGGACGAGGTAATTATCAGCTTTGCTCCCATTTAAGACGCAGGGAACCAGACAATGCAAAATGGATCAAGACAAAGTTCATGGTATTCGACAATATGGACAAGGAAAAAGTGGAAAAGCGCCATTCGGATGTCGCAAGAGCTGTATCACGAATTCGATCAAGATTCTCAAAGATGAAATTGTCACGCGGCATGCCAAAACAGTGTCCGATCCACACAGTCAAACAGACACACGTAAGATCATCAAAACATCTGAATGCAATGTTCAGTGCAATAATAAGAAAAGGCGGTGAAGGGTTAATGCTCATACGCAAGGGTAGTGTTTACGAACACGGGAGGACAAGAAAGGGCAATCTCCTTAAGCTCAAGAAAAATTCTGATGCGGAATGTGAGGTGATTGGATACAAGAAGAATTCCATAGGGCAGCTCAAGAGCTTCATATGCAAGGACCTAAAACATCCAAAATCGAAGTTTCTTCTGGCTGGGTTCCCTTACATTGTAAGCCGAAGTTTTGCAACTACTCATAAAGTAGGCACGAAAATAACATACATCTACAATGGAAGGACCGACTCAGGCTTGCCAAGGCATGCTAGGTACTTCAGAAAGAAGTGATTTATTATCTCGTCTTCAATTGTACAAAGTCTGCCTTTGCATTGTTGCAGTCTTTGGACATCGTGGATTTCGATGTGCAGGGATATTCTTGATGCGACTTTTGAATGTATTTTTGAACACAGGATACTACCGATTCAATATCATTTTGTGGACGAGGTCCATCGTGACAGGTCCAACCGGGCGGTGCTCGTCTTCGTGCCATTGCTCTCTGTGGATTTGCCCGCCAAAAAATGAACGGCATCTAGCATGCCAGTTTTAAATTCTGTCGAACTGACATGCGCTACTGCGCAGTTTAGTTTCAATGATTGATCACACTGGTATGCACGACTGCGCAATTCAATTTGATTCTTGGTAACACTGGCATGCGTCACTGCGCACTTCAGGTTTAACTCTTGGTAACACTGGCATGTGTTACTGCGCACTTCAGTTTTAACTCTTGGTAACCCCGAAATGCGCGACTGCGCATGTCAGTCTGAATTTTAGTCAATATGGCATATCGCATAGGGTTGCATAAAACGAAAGTGGTGATCGCCCGCGGGGGTTTCAGTGCAGATGGAGCAGTTGCACTTCCCCGTGTTCCGACACGGCAATAAACTCTTCTGTCAGCCTTATGACAATAATCAAATAGACGGAACAGAGTGTAGTGGGATCGTGGATGTGCTTTTTCTTGCATTGCAGAACGAATTGAAGAGACCCGTCGGGGACAAAAAGTACACAGACATGAGACGGCGGATCTGCTCCCTCATGACAGAACACAAAGACAAGTTCTCGATGATCTCAACAAGCGAAACAAAAGGCCTTTGTATTGCCTTGGTTGTTGTCGACGGAAAGGCCTCAGGTGCACTGCCGCAACACCAAGGCAGCAATCCGATGATCGACGAAATCAATGACAAGATCGCCGATCTTATGCGAGGCTCCGACTGCTGGTCCAACCAAGAATCACATCTTGTCTCATTATTCTCCATCGACGATTTCGTGAATAGTTACATCACGGTTTACTGGTGTTGGGACACGAAGCACACAATCTCTTCATTCGATGCATACGTCATTTCAATATATGAGAACCAGATCACATTCGGTACCAATGATTTCATCATCAGGTGTGACAAAACAGAGTTGATATGGACATCAGTGCACAAGACGCGTGATTGCGACAAAGTCTCACAATCTTATCCGGAAGAGTTCCCCGACCGTGTTACAGAATACAACGAGCAACAATCAAAGATCATCGCAGACACATGCTTGAGCTCTTGTTTTCAGAAAGAAAGATTTGCCAAGTTTTTCAATGAACTTTCCTTCAAAACTGAGGACACCGAAAGGATACTGCAAGTCATCGAAATCAAATCTGAATCAAAATTCATCTCGTTTGCACGTGTCCTCCAATTCTCATGTGGCTTCCCATTCTTGTCGCTTCGCTGGTACAATGACATGAAGGACACAGAAGCTATGCGGTGTTACCTTCAAAACCAGGACTTGAGTCCAACTCAGATCGGCGTACCAGGACAGGGCAAGTACAAACCGAACGAATCCAAATCATTCAATAGGTATAATCAATTGATGCATATGTGCACAAACTTCGAAAAGACGCTCGGTGACATATCGGCATTTCAAATGACGGGAGGGTTCACATGCATGTTTCTGTGCGCAACCGAGGCTCTCTATGTCGATGGAATGCTCGATGATCTCGATCACAAATCTGAAGAAGAGCTAGTTGTACACATGATTCACATTGCTATGCACATATTTGCGAACATGTCGTGGGCCCGCTTCAGGAGAAAAGACTCCGACTGCAATGACTTCCAGCCACTCAAGGCTTTGAGGATCACACTGCTTGGCGTCAAATTCGAGGATCACTGGACAAAAAAAGACTTCCCAGATGTCGTGCAAGTCAGTGATGACAACACTCTGTTTTATGACAGTCCTGCAATCGAAGATGCTCACAGAATCGATGAAAGTGAAAAAAGGTGGCCTGAATATGTGGGCCTTTTGCACCAGACCGATTCTGACAAGGACATTGGCAGAAAACGCAAGGCTGGATCACAAGACGATGGCGTGCAACTTTCCCAGAATGAAAAAGAGGTCGCTCCGGTGAAAGACTGGAAAAAAAAGTACAATGATATGGAACGACAGAAAAGGGAAGCAGATGCTCAAATTATTGACCTTCAAAAGGATCTCGTGAGCAAATCTGAAAAAATAAAGGAGCTCGAGAAACAAAACAGGATCAGCAAGGAAAATTATGACACATTTGTCCAAAAGCATCTCAAAGTTCAAGAATGCAATGCAGCTACATCAAAACAGTACGCACAATTTATGCAAGCTGAGTTGGACGTTTTCGCTGAATACGTCAAAAATGCCACGAACAAATGACAAACTCGTTCATTCCATTCAATAAATCTGCAAACTTTGGAAATCAGCACACATTGATTGCTTTGTACGATGATTGCAGTTGTGATGTCAAGAATTATAATGCAGGGGGGTGCGACCCCCTTGCATAACACAAATCCCAAACACAATTTAAATGATCGCATGTTGGTTCTTCCTCAGCCTGCGCGTTGCAGGACATTTTGAAGGCATCCCAAACCCCAAGGGAGGAACGCACACCGAACACGCCCATACATATAGCTCAGTTGGTAGAGCGCGGGGCTCTGGCTCTTTGCGGTCGTGGGTTCGAATCCTACTGTGTACGATTATTTTTGTGTATTAAATTGAATTCAAAACTTGCATTCTCCCCGCAGCATACCAGATCCGAAATTTGGCAAATCTTGCATGCGCCAGGGCGCATACCAGATCCGAAATTTGGCAAATCTTGCATGCGCCTTGTCGGATACCGATCCGAATTTTGGCAAATCTTGCATGCGCCCTGGCGCATACCAGATCCGAATTTTGGCAAATCTTGCATGCGCCTTGTCGCATACCGATCCGAATTTTGGCAAATCTTGCATGCGCCCTGGCGCATACCAGATCCGAATTTTGGCAAATCTTGCATGCGCCTTGTCGGATACCGATCCGAATTTTGGCAAATCTTGCATGCGCCCTGGCGCATACCAGATCCGAATTTTGGCAAATCTTGCATGCGCCTTGTCGCATACCGATCCGAATTTTGGCAAATCTTGCATGCGCCAGGGCGCATACCAGATCCGAATTTTGGCAAATCTTGCATGTGCCTTGGCGGATACTAGAGATCCGGCATTGTGCAAGTTTTGTGTCAGACTACATTCCGACGAAAGATCGCCGACCTGCAGGCGGCCGTATTCTAGGACATGGAACATCGTGCATCCCGCACATCATTGCCGAAAGTGGATATGAACAGATGGGACACCGTCAGATTGGAATTGCACAACAGCATGCAATACAAAAAGATCGTCGACAGTGTCCAGGCTACCTTCAATTCGATTGAACATAGGTCCATCTTCGACGGCGATGCTCGATACGGTGCCATTGTTTGCAATGGTAATGGCTGCAAACGCGATCTTATGCAGTACTCGTTAAAAGCAGACTTACCAATCTCAGAAATACCTCGTGACCCTCGTGACTGTGAGCAAGCAACGACTTCGTTCATTCTAGTTTTCGATCATGACGACGACGGGAGCATCCATCGTTTCATGCATATGTTCCTTTCGAAAAAGATCTTCCCTGTGTTCGTCTTTGAAAACGAGATGTGCCTCACGGACTTCAGTCGAGAAATCCACAGCCTAGCCGGTGCATTCTCAAGTCCAAACTTCCGCATGATCAAATTCTCGATACCTGTAACATCCATCGACGATCAAATGAACAATGTCATGCAAATCGTTTCCATGCACCTGCCGATCTCTCTCTCTCAAAAAACATGGGATAAGCTACTGATTTCGCTTTCAATTCACGGATCGTCCTTCCAGCTCTTGAACGAAGTTCATCATACAGTGACAAGCGAAGTGCCAGAATTCATGGTCCCGATTCTGTACAACCAAAGCTTCACAAAGGAACATATCTCGTCGATTCTTTACCTGTGGAATTGCGGGTGTGGCCGCTGGAATTGTTCTTGTTACAATGAAGACAATCTGCGTGATCTCTTGCAAGAGTGGAAAAATCTGCTTTTCCTGAAGGAAAGCTTGGAGTCATCTATTCCATATGTTGCCATGGAACGCCTTGACACGTTGCCACAGACCAGGCTGACTTCTCCACAGGCACGCGATTTTCAGCAGGTACTCCGGCATGACAGCGTACCAAAATACATTGCACTGGAATGTGTGTACTCGATGTTGCAAGCATCCCCACTAGGAAGACTTTTAATATGATTCAATAAATTTGCTGAATTCAATTAATGATTGCAGTGTTCTATCCCCTTCATATTTGTGTGTCCTGCCTTTC
>Ga0099797_100476_pt1 | contig 25931 bp, 23 predicted proteins | sample Uncmet_Sort48C_1_FD_89871 | JGI IMG/M metagenome (GOLD analysis project Ga0099797, IMG submission 89871) | Marine eukaryotic communities from CALCOFI LINE 67, Pacific Ocean - C012_Sort48C_1 | ecosystem: Environmental > Aquatic > Marine > Oceanic | place: Pacific Ocean: Monterey Bay | collected... | reverse complement strand
CGGATAGTTATCGTCGGGGTTGATTTTGGGCAATAGACAGCTTAGCGGCACAAAGGGGCGGCGCAGGATTCCGGTGGAGCCAAAAGGTTACGGATCCAGATCCGAGCACCCAAACCCTGGAGCAAGCCTCTATCTTGCGTCGGTCTGTAAAATCATTGGACCAATCTCAGAATCATAGCCAGAGCGTTACATCCGAAACATTCAAGCCAAAACAGCCATACCGTAGTCTATTCCCATAATATTAACGTCCCTACCAGAACCCAAATAGAAGCTTGTTGTCGTCCTGCTATAGTAATAGCAGGGCGTAGAGGGGTTGACTTACTGCGACCAATTGTCCCCTAGAGGAGGAAACAGAAAGCGTCATCGTGCAAAAAAAAAAAAAGTGTATTCATGTCGTCGACAGTCATAGTTTCTTGATTTTCAGCAGTCTAATTCTGGGCCCCTTTTTCTTAACAAAGACAACATCGAAGCGCCGTCTTGTCTGTAGTTTTCTGTCTATTAGTATTGTGTATGATTTAATTATCGTTTTGGGTTTCTTCTTCCTAACTAAAGTGCCGGAGTGGTCGTAGTTTTCTGACTATTTTAGAGGGTTTGTCGTGACAAATTTAAAAAATAACTGTGAGCGTTGGAAAATTTAAAAAGCACGAAAGTCGAAAGTCTTTAGGTTTATAATTTTGCGCACAGAGAACGGCTATTGTTGGATAGCAATAAAATATCTGACGAACTGGCTGGCTCTAGATTATGGCAGCGAAGCCGTTCAATTGGCAGGCTTCTAGCTAATTTTAAAGGGTTAACGAGATGAGTTAGATATTTGAAGGCGAGCACTTTAAAAAACGCGACAAGCATGAGCAGTTAAGTCATATTCTTGAGCATAGAGGATGGCAAATGTCTCTAACATGCATGAAAGAAAAAGCGTCGCAGTTTCAGCATGGAAAAAAAGGCATGTCTAAAAAAGTAGCCGTAACAACGACTACAAGAGAAGTCTAACCGCCAAACTTATGGAGTTAGTGACAGGGTCACTAACTGATCACTGCCATCGGGAAATGAAAGACGAATGATGAATCAGAAAAGCCAATCACGTTGGCTGCAGATGAATGATGTAGAAAACCAAACCAGTCACACGACTGGTATCCAAATCAGCATCATCAAAAAGGTGCCGCAAAAGTCTCCTGCCAACGCAAATAGCAAACCTGCAAAAGACACAGAAACTATATCGCGTCGCAAATCCCCGCAATGGCAACACGAAAGCTAGTCAATGCCGACAGTTAGTGAGGTATGTGCGCAGTGTTTGCGAAGCATGAAAAACATGCAAGCACTCCAGTAGATTTAAAAGCGGAGCCATTCTGTTCCTCGGTGTGTTATAGTTAGCAAAAGAGAGCGTAAGTATATTTAAAAAACTCTCGCGAGGTGACTGCAGCGAAGTACTAAACTGAAAGGACGAAACTCGTCGTGAGAAAAGAGAGGAGCCAAGGACTGACGAACCTAGTTCGTGGATTATTTGGTTGTTTTGGAAAGGCGTGGAAAGTAGAAGGCACGGAAGTTAGAAAAGAAAACGTAAGGCAACAGTAAAGCATAAAGACAAAAATGACACAGGCGCACATTCGGGCGGAGTGGATTCGAAGAAGAAGCGGCAAAAGCTGCCTCAGTCTCCTGTCAGTCCAATGCCTCCAGCATTGGCCGGAGCCATTCTATGTCTATGTATTTGATGCAGCCCATGCGTCAGGGCATCGAAAAAAAAAAAAGTTTATGTGTAGCTATATCATTGTGTTTCCATCCCGATGGAGAAACTCGATCGGAAATCCAAAAAAAAGAAAAACAAAAAGAAAAAAAGAAAGAAAAAAAATCCAAAAGAAAGAAGAAGCGTCTTGCCGAGTCATTGTCTTGGCAGTCCGTGCGGTTTTTTGGTTTAAGTTTCGGCATCTGTTTTCTAGTCTTTTTTCGTTTTTTTTTTTCAGTTGGCGAGGTTGGGAGGGGGGCCATGTCATGGCAAAAATTTCAAATAGAAGTTGTCGGCGTGCAGTGTATGATTTGGGCAGCCGGTATATCCTGGGTTCGATGTGATGACGCTGGTTATCAGAAATCAGGGCGATATTTGTTGGTGTCGGTGTTTCGCAATGTGTGGTAATTGCAGATGGTTCCAGGTCCGGCAGCCAAGGTGGAGAGTTGGAGTCTCAGGAATCTGGCGCCGATTCTCGAAAGGATTTGCAGTGTTTCAGATGATAGACGTCGTCTCTTGCAAATCGATCCGGCAACGCGCGGCGTATCTATATGGGCGGAGTATAACAGTTTCAAACTTGGCGGTGGATCAAAATACGAGTCCTGGCGTAATCCGGGACAAGTTTTTGGGTCAGGGAGGCCCTGCAGGAAGAGGACATCCGACAAGCCGAGAAGCATTCAGGTGCTGGCTTCTGCTCCGGAAACGTGTTACACGAGTCAGAATTTCTGGAGCAGAAACTCTCCCCGAATTGGCAGGCATTCGTGTCGAATGTGTGTCGTTCGTTGAAGTATTACGCTGCCAAGGAAATCCGTTCTCTGAAAGAGTATCACTAGATTGCCGCGAGCAACGATAGCAGTTCTGGGCAATGCCAAGTGGGTGGGTATGAATCGAATCGACATTCTGAAGAAGAGTCTGCCGATTCGTGTGATTGTGGCAGGCCTCTCAGTCAAAGGAGGCCCTTAGGCTGGTGATCTGGAAAAGTCTCGAGCTGTTTGCAAATTCATTCTGTTGGAATCTATTACAGAACGGGTCGGCGGCGGTATTACAGAACTACGCCAAAACAGCAACCTGATTGTCAAGTGTGCGAATCGGATGCCAGACGGTATTACTATCATATGCAATTTGCTAAATTTGAATTGATGCCCTGGGTCTGTATTTGATTAGCGAAGGCCGTGGCGTTTTTTGTTTCTGAGTACTATGGCGCTAAATTTAGAAAAGGCATGCTATTTTTTTGAAAAAAGCGACTCGCTCTGACCAAAGGTGTTTCCGATTAAGTAACAGCTTCTACTCCCTCTCTAAGCCATAACTTAAGGCGATCTCTAATAGTAGCGACCATACTTCCAAAAATAATTAAAATTCACAGCTGAGCGACCGCGGTTCTCTGTTTGGCAAAAGTGACGGTCTTTCTCGAGAGGGACGAAGCAAAAGCGGCAGCCTCGGCCTTTTGATAGTGTCCGAAGTTTAAAGAGCCAGTCGTCGCCTGTGTCGTGGGTGTTGCCGGTCAAATCGGCCACGCCGTCACTCCTATGATCTGACTGCGCAGTGGCGATATGTTCGGTCCTGATCAGCCTGCGGCTTTATATTTATAGGGTCTCCCAGTCGTTACGAAGTCGCTTGATGAGGTGGCGGTAGAGATCGAAGATGGCAGTTTTCCATTGGTTGCAGGTGTTGTCGTGGCCAGTGATACCGAAAAGGGCCGCGTTCGTTGGTGCGGATTGTGTTGCCTGTCTTGTTGGATGTTTTTCCAAGGAGCCAGGGTATATTTAGTTTCTCTCTATTTGTTTCCTCTGAGTTCTGATTTGCGACTTTTCTTGCGACCTCCCAAAATTAACAACTTCGATCCATTTCAAAAAAATCCCAAGTCTCATTTCGATTCGACATTGTCATTTAATCTCCAAACTCCCCCAATTTCAAAACTTGAACTGCGAAGCAATGAGTCGAAAAATCTCATCTACAGGTATGGAAGGTAAAGAGCTGGTGGAAAAGGTCATCGGCATCTTCAAGGCCATGGGTGAGGCTGTGGAGAAGCACGCAAGTGTCAACGTTAGGGGTTTGCTTGTCGGCAACCCAGCCAACACAAACGCCCCCATTATGTCGCATTTTGCGCCAAAGGTCCCAGGGAATCATATCGCTAATAGTAACGTTTTGGATTTCGTTTGGAATGGTGCGTATGAAGGAAGTGGCTAACTCATGTCATAACTCGCTTGCGGACGCAATGATAAGTGTCATAAACCGCACAGGTGTCAGTGAGTGCATGCGCCAGAACGGTGGGAAACCAAAGAAAGAACATAGTTAAGCTATGTTAGCCGGTCTCTTCTTTTTCTTCTTCGTCATTGCGTCGGATGATGTCTAGATAGTCGGCTGCAATCTCTGCCCGCCCGTCCAAGTCTCGACTCGAGTCGATTGAGTCTTATTAAAGACCCAGAAAAAAAAAATAAGGAAAAGACTCGAGAGATGTATAATGGTTCGACTCCTCAAAAAAAGAAGGAAAAAAAAAGGAAAGGAGTGAGCTCTCGAGAGTCTTAAAAAAAAGAAAACTCAAAAAAAAGAAGACTCAAGAGTCTAGAGATTCGGAGAGTGACGATGGGTCCGAGAGAGCAGCCGGCGCCGGAGTCATCACGATGCGAATGCGGTAAGGTTTGTAGTTATGTCCGTATATTATTTCTATCGTCCTCAGAGTCAGTCTCGGCGTGAGTGTATGCGTGTTTTTTCTAGTTTCAAGATCGCAGCGCAAATCTCATGTCTAGGCTCTTAAGTTTCGCGTCACAGTATTGAGTAGTTTACTTGTTGCCAGGAGATTTCGTCTCCTTGGTATTTCGTTTCCGTCTCGGATCTGATCTCAGCGCGATGATACGGATGGCCATTCTTATGTTTCAATCTCGGAGATTTCCTCATGTATCGCGTTTTGGTCTCGGATTTCAGGAGTATATTGTTGTTGTCGGTGTTTCGTCTGGGTGGACAATCGTAATAGATAGAGTGTGTGAATATTCCAACTGAATGCGTAAAGACATCCCGAGTGGAGTCGTATCGCCGGAGAGTTAGGGAGTAGATCGAGTCTATCACTTGGAGTGTTACAGGCGTCGATGAAAATTTCTGTGGATTTCAGATTAATTTTTGAGCAGCGCCATGGGCAAGAAGTTGCTGCTTCTTCTAATTGTTTTCCGTATTGTAACAGTAGTGCATAGTAATAATATATCGAAGACCAGTCTAGTCGTGTGCTTTGCTAAAATTAATCTAGGAGGTTTTTGCGAAGGTAGTGTCATTGTCTGTAGACCATCGCGCGATGTGATCCAAAGGCTTAGCTAGCCTATGGGTGACTCCAGTAAAAATTGGCCACCAGGATCTAAACCACATATCAAGTTGTGCGTTCTTGGTTCGAAGCTAGAATGTCTGCCATATCTTCGCCCTCGGTCTGTCCCGATATTATAATTATATAGTATAGTATACTGCTGCTATTGTATTTGTCTATTGCGTTATGATTTCCCAAACTCCTCAGAGTCCATATTCAGAGGAGGTCTGCAGTGCATTGATGCCGTGAGTTTTGTATATTATATAATTTGGAAGGCCAAGGGTAAACTCGTCTCCGATTGATAGTGTAATGTCTAAGATGTCCAGCGTCAGCGATTGTATTGCGCCCGTTGGTGTAAGTCGGCGCTTTTCTCTATCGTTATCATAATCAAATTTGTACAGTATGTTTTATACAGTACCGTACAGAAAGGCAAGCGATCGGCCATTGAAGCTTCCTATCCGAGTCGTTTCGTTCGGTTCGAATTTTCGTCTTCAATATGATGGCCAAATTGATTCCATCGATGTCGTCAAATTTGACATGCAGTAGCATGTGTGTGTTGTATATATAGTTAGTAGATATATTTTGAGCCGATCGCCAGTTTTCCAATTTTATTCCAGGGCCGTCCTTCATTTTTTAGTCGGTCATATGATACATAATTTGCATGAGGAAGCTGAACGGATGATGTGATAGATATGGACTCCAAAGGGATAGTCATCCTCTTCAACAAAGTTTTGCATTCTGCGAAGTTTGAGGCTCTCGAGTTAACTGGTTTCTGTAACTCCATATGATGCCATGGGCCATTAATTTTTGGTGGTTCATTCAAGTGCCAAAGAAACTATGTCTATAATACATGAGGGAGTGAGTAGTGTGCTTGTTCGTATCTGTTTAGGTGGGGAATTCAATTGGCCTTGTCATGTGTTTTCGTCACGTGAGGCGTTAAATTTTGTCTAAAATTGTTTTTCTAGATTTTCATTGCGGGGGTGCTCTCTGTTTCAATTGGAGCGCAGGAGTGATTCGTATGGTTTGTCTTTTGCTGCAATTTAATTATGGGGCTGATCTATTTTGATGGTTTTTCTGTTTCGTCTTAATTGTAGGAGCGATCTATGTCGTTTATTTGTTGTCTCAATTGGAATGCAGGAGCGATTTATCTTCATTGCGGTTTAATTGTAGGAGTGATCTATGTCGTTTATTTGTTGGCTCAATTGGAATGCAGGAGCGATTTATCTGTAATGTGGTTCAATTGTAGGAGCGATCTACGTCATTTATTTGCTGTCAGTCTCCATTGGAGTGAAGGAGCGGCCTATCTTTTGTGTCATTGCGATTTAATTGTAGGAGCGATCTACGTCATTTATTTGCTGTCGGTCTCCATTGGAGTGAAGGAGCGGCCTATCTTTTGTGTCATTGCGATTTAATATTATTGTAGGAGCGATCTACGTCATTTATTTGCTGTCGGTCTCCATTGGAGTGAAGGAGTGACCCATATGAGATTTGTGGGAGCGATCTATGTCATTTATTTGCTGTCTCAATTGGAGTGAAGGAGTGATCTATATGGTTTGTTTGTCTTCATTGCAGTTTAATGGTAGGAGCGGCCTACGTCGTTTATTTGGCGTCTCGAAATTTTACAACGGAGGGCAGGAGCGGTCTACATCCCTTCAACGAAACGGCCCAACTTTCCAACGAAACGGCCAAATTTTCCAACGAAGTCGCCCAACTTTTCAACGAAATGGGCCAACTTTTCGACGAAATGGGCCAAATTTTCCAACGAAGTCGCCCAACTTTTCAACGAAATGGGCCAACTTTTCGACGAAATGGGCCAACTTTTCAACGAAATGGGCCAACTTTTCGACGAAATGGGCCAACTTTTCGACGAAATGGCCCAACTTTTCAACGAAACGGCCAAATTTTCCAACGAAGTCGCCCAACTTTTCGACGAAATGGGCCAACTTTTCGACGAAATGGCCCAACTTTTCAACGAAACGGCCAAATTTTCCAACGAAGTCGCCCAACTTTTCAACGAAATGGCCCAACTTTTCAACGAAATGGCCCAACTTTTCAACGAAACGGCCCAACTTTTCAACGAAATGGCCCAACTTTTCAACGAAATGGCCCAACTTTTCAACGAAATGGCCCAACTTTTCAACGAAATGGCCCAACTTTTCAACGAAACGACCCAACTTTTCAACGAAATGGGCGATCTTTTCAACGAAGTGGGCGATCTTTTCAACGAAATGGCCCAACTTTTCAACGAAACGGCCCAACTTTTCAACGAAATGGGCGATCTTTTCAACGAAATGGGCGATCTTTTCAACGAAGTGGGCGATCTTTTCAACGAAATGGGCGATCTTTTCAACGAAATGGCCCAACTTTTCAACGAAATGGGCGATCTTTTCAACGAAATGGGCGATCTTTTCAACGAAGTGGGCGAATTTCTCGAAGAAATGAGCGATCTGTCGAACGAAATGGGCGAACTTCTCGATGAAATGGGCGACCTATCGAACGAAATGAGCGATGTGTCGAACGAAGCGGTCGAATTTCTCAACGAAATGGGGGATCTTTTCGATGAGATGGGCGATGTGTCGAACGACACGAAAGTCGGCGTCGTGATCTTTCAGCGAGTCCGTTTTTCCGTTATTTTTTGGGCAGTCCGTTTTTTCCGTTTTACGTTAAAAAGTTTCCGTTTTTCCGTTTTACGTTAAAAAGTTTCCGTTTTACGTTGAAAAGTTTCCGTTTTTCCGTTTTACGTTTAAAAGTTTCCGTTTTACGTTAAAAAGTTGGAGGCTCGAACTTTTCAACGTAAACTCTTTGGGGTTTACGTTGAAAAGTTTAGGGTTCAGAGTTTTGGACCCCGCCGTTGTAGTATCGTTATTGATTCACAACTTTGATGGCGCGTTCGTTTATTTTTTTTCGGAGAAATTCAGTATGAAGCGAATTCAGCGATGTGTTGTAGCGTGATAGCGGCGTAGCGCGTTGTGTGTATTTTTTCGTCGAAATTGTTGAAATTGTATCGCGGCATGAGTAATGCGATATCTGTATCATGCATCTTTTTGATTTGTGTATCGGGCAGTGACTGTGATCGTATGTATTGGATATCAAGTAGAGTATGTGAATTAGTGATCTTATCTAACCGAAGAGAATTGCTTATATTTCAAATCAACGAAAGACGAAGATGTTGGGCGCATTGATTGAAACGAGAAAGGCCACGAAGCGTGCGAAAGCTGCTACTGAGAAGCTCGCTAAGAGTGCGAGTTCAATGCAGCGCAGTGTTAACCGGCCCAATAGCAAAAATGCTCCGATCGAGGAGGCGGTTCTTTCATATGCGATGCCGATACTGGAAGCGGATGGGCAGCCTTTGAATACCAATCAAGTTCGGGCAACGTACAAAGAAATGAAGCCAGGGCGGAGTGAACAAGCTGAGAGAATGTTTCTGAATCGATCCATGCTTAGGAATAAGCTGAAAAAGGTAAAAACTTTGCTGAGTGGGCGAGGAGCGGTGGACTTTTGGGAAAGGATCGAACAGAATTGGGCGATATTTGATAAGTGCGTCAATAAAATGTTAGAATGGGCGCAGCGTAACGCGCATCTTCGTCCACGTGGACAGCAATTAATTCCGCTCGTTTTAAATTGTGGCGAGACCTTCTGCCGCGAACATTATAGGGGCAAGTCGAGTTATCAGCTCGTGAAACAGACTCATAAGTATGGCGTAAATTGTAAATCTAAAGCAGATTCAAGCACTCTAGGTGATTCGTACGGGGGATCTACGTTATTGGCTTTTTTATCTAGCTGTAATGATTTCATTATTCCCCCAGTAGTTATTTTTTCGACAAAAAGACCAACCATCTTCAAACAGAACCTGTGTATTCGCGTCGCTCAGCAATACACAGGCCTGCACGTGCGGGGGGTGCGGGGAAATCGGAATGGAAAGCACTGGATGTGCGCCGATACATGGCAGAGCATTATCAGTCATGTAGCGGAATGGAAGACAAAACTCGAACAGAGTTTAGGCGTTAGGTTTATGGTATTATGGGTATACGATGATAGTTCTACGCATAAATTCGAACAGCATCAGCAAGATGTGCTCGCTACTGAGCACTTGATATGGACTATGAAACTTAAGGGGGGCACCACCTCCGTGGGAAACGTTACAGATTCATTCTTATTTCGTTCTCTCAAGGCTAAATTCAGAAAAAATTCCGTTCCAGCTGTTGATACGCTGCTAAATCCAGCGAATTGGAAGGCATATAATTATCAGCTTATGCTTAAGCTCAATGGCCCTATGCCATTTTACTGTTTAGGGTTGGGATTCGAGAGCTATAACGCTCGTGAATATGCTAGGCAAAATTCTTTAACTTATAGGCAAGTGATGCGTTTGAATAAGGACGATGAGCGGGTTTTTGGGCCGTGTAATAAAGGCGAAGAGCATTTGGATGTTTATTCAAAGGTCAGAAACGCAATGATCGAGGCAAAGTCCCTCGATAATAATATTATACCAGTGGCGATGGATGCTGCAATCCCGTTGACTGCGCGACAGCGCGTTAATTTTTTTGGATAGATGAGTTGCGATATTTGTATGTATTGGTAGGCATATTGCCGGAGCGCCTATAGTCATACTTCCATCGCGTATCTTATTTAGCTCTCATAGCTGTTGTACTCTTTATTTTGTATTCGTGTGATGTCTGGGACTCGAAGATAGTTGGCCTGGAAGATTTGAGACATTGCGAGACTTTTTCATTTTCCTGGTTCACTTCTACTCGAATACTTTTTTGTTTTTTCTAGGAATGAGTAAACATGGGCATACTCATGACATGCATGGACATATTATCGATTTCGGAGCGGTGGCTTTTCGGTTGGCGTGATTTTGTGTTCAATGGTATGCGTGGTGTCGGGGCGTGAGTGGTTTTGAGCGTGTATTTTGGAGTAAGTAGTTTTAAGTGTTGGAATTGGCCCTCATAAGGCATTGTATTAGCATAGAAAAGCGTTGTAAGTGCGTGCTCAGTGGCCTTTTTTTTGTTTTTATCGTCAGCGTGTAGGAGCGGTGTATCAGCGAAACGGAAATCATGTAAGAGTCTGGATCTGTAGCGTGTAGGAGTCGTGGAAAAGCGTGTGTCGAAATGCGTTATTTTTTTTGTCGGTAAATGGCTTCTGGTGCGTGTTTTGTCTATTAATTAGCCTATAGAAAAAATAGTCATTCCACCGTGCGGTACGCAAAGTTTGAAGGTTTTCAAAGATTTTCAAGAAATTTGGAGACATCAATGATTTTTTGTCCTTTTCCGCGCTATTCCCGTTGCCTGGCGTGATTTTCGAGTATCCAAGGTTTCCTATTCTGCTTGGTCAGCGTGATTCTGGTTCATCCGAACACTGTTACTCTGCTTGCCCAGCGTGATTTCGACATCTCCAAGTATTGCTATTCAGCTTGCCTGGCTCGATTTTAGTGCGTTTAGGGATATCATCGTTGTTCTGCTCGTCGGCTCGATTGCCTGGCGCGGGTATTTACCATCGATAGTCTGCTATTCCGCTTGCCTGGCGCGGTTCTTTCATACAGGTGATGGTCAGCCGCATCATGCGTGTTTGCCAGAACGCATTCGCGCTCTACGTACGGCCGTACGTGTGTTTTATGAGATTCCAGAAAGCAGAGCAGGGAGCGTCGAGGTTGTTGGCGTTTCTGTCCGAAGGGCTCAACATGTGCGGGCTCGACATGTGCGTGTCGTATTCTCCGACAGTAGGGGTTTTTGCTTTTGGACACGAATAATTATTCCTCCTTCAATGCGTAAGTCGGCCATGACATGCGATTCGGTTTCTATGATAATACAATTGCTCGTGCCAGTGACAGTTGGAGTGTGCCTGGCATTGTGACAATTGAATTTACTAAATTTCTTTTTTAGACAATTGAAACCTCCCAACAGTAACTGACATGAATGCCACAGGATTGCGACATATCATCGACGGACAATTCAAACTTACGACGGAAGTTGAGTGATCAGATTGAGACTCCGAGAATTCGAATTCGTGGACTTGTTCTGGAAATATCACGAGGATTGGCAAGGCTTGGAGGAGGTGTATGATTTAGATTCGGAAAGCGCAGTTGTTGCGGGAATGTGGCCAAATCGGTTTTCTTTCTCGGAAGTCATTCAGTTTTCTTTCTCGCAAATCATCATAGTCGTCGTCTCGAAAATCATCGTAATTCTCATCATTTCTGGCTGAGGGTGTGGTGTATTTGGTTTCTTGTACGGAAGTGGCTTCTTTTTTTCGTTTAGAGATGATTTTTTTTTATCGGCTAAGACACGGCAACTTTCTAGTATGGTCTGGCCAATTTCATATTGTGATCAATAATTTCAATGCTCAATGATTCTGTTTTTCCAATCTTAAACTCCGTGAAACTTAACGGCATCATCATGAGTAGTTTTTTTTTTCATACCGTACGGCAGCTGGTTCCATATGATTGGTACAAGGTTAACTTCCTTGTGTGTCATTATGATTGCATGAGGTTGAGAATGATTATGATGTTAGAGCTAGACCATAGGAATTTTGAATCATTTGGATCTTCTAAATCATTTGGAAATGCACGGCCCTGTAGTCTGCCTGATGTCAATGTGTTCAGACCACAAGACTCTTGAAGAGCGCTAAATACAAGACCCTGTCTGATGTCAATATCAGATGAGTCACAAGAAACACAAGGCCCTGTCTGATGTCGATATCAGATGAGTCACAAGGAGCACAAGGCCCTGTCTGATGTCAATATCAGATGAGTCACAAGGAGCACAAGACCCTGTCTGATGTCCATGTCAGATCACAAGAACGAAAAAAAAAACTTATTCACGGCTCAACTTCAGAAATGACATGCGGCCAATCTTCAAAATTCAAAAAAAAAAAAATCCATTATGCGGCCAATCTTCAAAATTCCAAAAAAAAAAAATCCACTTTGTAACTGTCTCATTCTCTCTCGCATTCCAGTTGCGAAATTTCTTCTCACTCTCTCTCTCATTCCAGTGACTATTACAGTGACTAAATTGATTCTCTCACCCTCTTATTCTTATTCTACTGACTGACTAAAATTTTCTCCGATTCTCTTCTTCTTATTCCATTGACTAATTCAAATTTTCTCCGATTCTCTTATTCCAGTTGCGAAGTTTCTTCTTGAGAATTTAAATAAATCTTTTCTGTCCTCTGTAGACTGTAACTATCCTGTTTTCTAAACAGTGTCACTGTTTTCTAAATAATTTTCTATCATTTCGAATTTTTTCTATTTCCTCTCTTTGTTTTCTGCGTATTTTCCTCTAGACAGTCTCTTTGTATCATTTCTCTCCTCTGTTATCCTTTTTATCCTGTCATTGTGTTATCCTGTTTTTTACAGTTTGATACAGTTTCTTTCTCTATCTTCTGGACACTAGTTTGTGTTCATTGCGAAGAAAGTTTAGCCTTTAGTCTAAAAAAAAAAAAAAACTATCTAGTCTATTCTGTCTAATATCTACAGTAACAGTTTCTCAAGTTTCTAAATTTTCTAAATTATTCACGTTTCTAAATTTTCTATTATTCACGTTTCCAATTATTCACGTTTCTAATTTGAATTCTAAAAAAAAAGTTGAATTTTCAAATCCAAATTTCTTTGTCTCGACTAAGTCTAAGTCCTAAGTCTAAGTCCTAAGGTGCCGTGTCTGTTTGTGACTCTGTTTTCATTTTCTCGATCGTGTTTATTATTATCGCAACGATTCACCGACTCAGGTTGTAGATTCTGTGCCATTTTCTCGATTGCAGATCTGAGATCAGCGGAGGGCTCGAAAGAAAGAAAAAAAGAGAGAAAAAAAGAAAGTCTAGGAGTGCATCGGAAGACTCGAAAGAAAGAAAAAAAGAGAGAAAAAAAGAAAGGAGACCAGAGCAGTGGAAGACTCGAAAGAAAGAAAAAAAGAAAGCCTAGGAGAGCAGCGGAAGACTTGAAAGATTCAAAGAAAAAAAGAAAGAAGACTAGAGCAGTGGAAGACTTGAAAGAAAGAAAAAAAGAGAGAAAAAAAGAAAGAAGACTACATCGGCGGAAGATTTGAAAGAGCGAAAGACTTAGAAGAACCAAGAAGAAGAACGAACTATCCCAGTGGACAGAAAAAACAGACAGCAACAGAAGAAGTCTAGAACAACGAATCATCCTGGTTGGTGGATATTATACACTGGACAGCAGCAGCAGAAGAAGAAGTCTAGAACAACGAATCATCCTGGTTGGTAGATAGGATACAGACAGCAGCAGAAGAAGAAGTCTAGAACAACGAATCATCCTGGTTGGTAGATAGGATACAGACAGCAGCAGAAGAAGTCTAGAACAACAAATCATCCTGGTTGGTAGATAGGATACAGACAGCAGCAGAAGAAGTCTAGAACAACGAATCATCCTGGTTGGTAGATAGGATACAGACAGCAGAAGAACTATCCCAGAGGCGAGCACTCTGTACTATCAGTATCCTGGAGGCGAAAACAGAATACAGAACTATCCCAGAGGCGAGCACTCTGTACTATCAGTATCCTGGAGGCGAAAACAGAATACAGAACTATCCCAGAGGCGAACACTCTGTATTATCAGTATCCTGGAGGCGAAAACAGAATACAGAACTATACAGAACTATCCCAGAGGCGAACACACAATCCAGATTACAGAACTATTTGTATCTCGCAGGTGAGTACAAACCTAGCCCAGAGGCGAAAACAGAGTACAGAGCTATACAGAACTGCCCCAGAGGTGAACACATCCTAGAGGTGAATACAGAACTAGACTACAGAGGTAAAAGCAGAACTATCAGTATCTCGCGGGTGAATACAAAACTATCAATATCCTATTGGTGAAAGCAGAACTATCAGTACCCCAGAGGTGAAGACAAAATACAGAACTATCCCAGGGCCAGAGGTGAACACAGAATCGGTAAAACAGAACTATCCCAGAGGTTAAAAAACGGTAAAACATAACTATCCTAGAGGTTAAAAATCGGTAAAAAAAGACAATGCCGCAAATTGCGATGAATCCAATGAAAAAGTCTGGCCATGCTACCGCCCGTTCTAATGCCACCTCATCTCATTCGAATTCCCGTTCCAATGCCACCTCTCATTCCAATTCCCGTGCCAAGGCAGACTCTCGCAAGCCAGACTCTCGCAAGCCAGACTCTCGCAGGCCTGATATTCAAACTTCAAAAAGGCCCGATACGAGTCAAAAACCAAAAAGGCCCGATACTAGTCAAAAACCAAAGCTAAGAAAAGCCGATACAGATTTGTCTGTGGATTATCAAACAGATTCCGAGGGGGGAACGGTTTATGATTATTGTGGACACAGCAATCCTAACAATGATAATAAAACTCCCAACATTTTTGTGACTATGGAATCTGGTATATCCGTGGCGTTTGGTCCAGAGATGTCGAGGCCAATGTATAATAGCAAGACTCTCGACGACATGGAGGCTGGTCGGGGAAATACGGCTGACAAGAAAAATAACAAGAAAAATAACGGGGTCCTAAATAAAAATTCTGATGGGAAGAAGAAGAAAAAGAAAAGCCCTGCAAAACTGTCCTTTTTGTGTAAAATTCTGCTTGTTATTCTTTTCCTGATTGTTGTGGTTGTCCTAATTCTCTGGATGTTGAACCTATTGCCGGGAGGAGAGGGCACAAAGACTTCAAAACCTGCTGCAGGAGAGACACAGAAAAAGATTTCAGATGGTTCAGAATCTTCTGCTGCGTCCTTGGCGGCATCTCTTGCAGATGAGAGCGGAAGTGATTTAAATGTACTATCTGGTGCGGCCTTGGCGGCGCCTCCTGCAGATGAGCACAATCATATTATTACTGGCACTGCGTCCCCTCTACAACAACCCAATAATAATCTGAATGATATTACTGAAATAACAGCGAGTCGGGGATTGTCCAGTCCGGAGACACATCTCCGTCCGACTCAGTCATCCAGTGCAGCAGCTGATACATCATCACGACTCGGTGCCTTGAGTTCGGGGAGTACTCAGTCCAGAGAGTTTCTCGCAAGTCCCATCACACCAACACCAACTTCTCCCCAGACGCCGACTACAAAGGCCCAGGCTCAGGCGAAGATTCTTTACCGGATTCTGAAAAGGTTCCGTATCGACATAAATAGCTCTGACATGAAAGCGGTTGAGAAAAGGATCGCAGAGGCTAAAGAAAGAGACAAACACGGACATGCTAAAGAGGACGTGCCTAAGAAACAGCTCATGAAATTTCTGAACCGATCTCACCCAGGTCCCGTCGCGGACCTGCAGCAGCTCTGTCAATCGAAGATTGATGACATGGCACACAGGGTCGGCCAAGTGTTACGCATGAAGACGACGAAAATGACAGCTGGCGAAACAGAATTCAATACCGAACTATGTAAGTACTTAGAGTTTTTGAGAAAAAAGAGCGAAAAGCTTCGCGACTTCCATGCACGACTTGCTGTAGTGAATGGCGCATACGCCGAAGAGGAGGGGAAGAGAATGGCTGCGCGGAAGAAAATTGTCATCCAGGTTCTAAAACATTTCGAAAGTTTATCAGATAAGGCGGCAAACGAAAAAGCAACGAAAATCGAGGTGGGTAGTGAGAATCATCTTAATAATCATACGACACGGCTTCTCAAATCTTTACCCTCACCAGAAAACTACTTTTCTTCAGTCGAGCACAGCATTCGGAAAGAGTGCCGTAAGTCGGAGACTGGCGCAACGGCGCAGGTCGGTGTTCTCTTAGGTATGGTGAGGGTGGGTGGGTCTGAGGGTCTGACACATGAACACAGTAAGTTCAACAGCGACCTCTGTTCCCACGTAAGAGGCGAGGAGAAGCTAAAGCGGGTACTAATTAGACTCGACACATGGTCGAGGCTTCGAAGTGATTTCGCGAACGCTTATAAACAAAAGCGGTCTGAGATTGTAGGACAGGCGCTGAAGAATTTTAATGTCCAGCCTGAGATTGTACAACAGCAGCTGCAGTCCAGGTATAAGGAGCTGAAGAATTTTAATGCCAAAGAACAAGACTTAGTTACGTGGATCGAGTATGATGGTGACGAAGATGAAGAAATAAAGACGAAACAAAATGAGGAGGCGTCGGACAAAACGAAAGAAATAAAAACGAAACAAAATGAGGAGGCGTCGGACAAAACGAAAGAAATAAAAACGAAACAAAATGAGGAGGCGGCGGACAAAACGAAAGAAATAAAAACGAAACAAAATGTGAAAGCTGAACAAGAGGCGGCCAAGAAAAAAGAAGAATCAGAAGAAGAAGAAGAAGAAGAAGAAGATGGGAGGGAAAGCCCTTCCCACAAGCTCCTAGAAGCGATACAAACGCAGCACCCCGATGCGGACTTTTATATGAACGTAAAGAGCATGTGTCAGAAGAAGAACGAGGACAAATATGATGACGACGCAAAATACGAGAAGGCAGCCCAGATGATGAAGTTCTTACGTTTGGACGAAGGGCAGGTGAGCCCTCTTGAAGTCTCGACCTCAAACTTACCCGAATGGTTAGCTAAGAGTCTGCGTTCACCCGAGTGGCAGGATCTCGGATTCAAAGCCGAATCGTTTGTGCCACTTCGCTATGGGTTGACAGAATTCAGCATGGACGTCTGTGTCGATATAATTCTCGAAGACGAAATGTGTTCAGGTCCTCATTGCGTGATTACTCATTCCTGGGAAGACGAAGGATACTTCTAGTGGGAAGAAGATGCGTAATACTCTACTCGTTATTCTTTTTCTAATTCAATGTGTTCCTTATCCTGATCCTTTGGGTGTTGAATCTTTTGCCGGTGAAAAAAGCGGCGCCTTCTGAGGAAAAGGATACAAACTTGCCAGAATCATCGTTCGTCTGCTGCGTTTCTGGCGAGTCCAGTACCACATGTCTCAAAAACAAAGAATCACTAAACAAAATCACTGAAGGGCGCCATAAGTTCTGGGCGGAAAGCGGTGTTCTGATACACGCCGTTGACGACCTGTCCATGGACGAGGTTGAAAATCGGAAAGCTGACACAAGAAATCATAGAACTTTCAATCAAAAATGGGAAGACTTCAAAAAACAGATGGGACTCAGTGATCCTTTTTTAATATGAAAGTCTGGATGTTGAGTGTGTAAAAGAGGCACATTGTAGTCGGGACAAAAAATGGAAAGACACTTACAATAAGAAAGAAAGAGAAAAGGCACGAAATAATTGTCTCGAGCTCCTGGTAGACAAGAAAATCTTGCCGCGGTCGGAGATGCCGGCAAAGGAGGCAGTCGTAGAAAAGTCGAGCGATCCGGGCGAACAGATTCGGCTCGCAAAGGAATTTCGTGAAAGACAAAGAGAGACAGAAAGAAAAAGAAAACTTGAAAGAGAAAGAAAAGTAAAACTTGAAAGATAAAAACTTGAAAGAGAAGAAAAAAAAGGATCGTCGTAGAAGAAGCAAGACAGAAAGCCAAAACGTCTGCAGTGGAGAACCCGTGAGAAGACAAAGCAGGAGAGGACTAAAATAAAAAAAAGAAGCTTGAAGAAATGGCGGTCGTTGTAGATCCTTCTTCGCCTCAGCAACAGAATGATGACACTTATCATTTTCCCATCGATCTCTCGTGGGCTCTGTTTTTACAGTTCTTCTTGCCATTCTCATATGAAGTTGATCGTATCTACAAGCTACTACGATCGAGTGTAGTATCAAATGCAATACAATATGTGCAAAGCTCATTACGAGCGGGCGTAGTACGAAATTAATAATTTCAAATGATACAGCACAAAGCTCATCACGAGCGGGCTATTTTCAGTGTCGATTATTTCAATTTTATGTCGGTGTAGTCTCTGTACCGTCTCAAGCATTCAGAGCATTACTATACTATCTAATAATCAGTTTACTATGTGATATCTAGTGCTAGCGTTTCATCACAGTATACAATCTTAGATCTACAATCTACAATCGAGATTTTCATTGAATAAATAACTTCGAAAAAGAGTTGTGATGAGTTTCGAAAGTTTCGAAACTAGCGTTCTGTTGATCTTCCAAAAATCATTCCCGTATGGTGTGTCTTTTTCTGTATCTGTATTTTAAAGAAAGTTGGCATTTAAAATTTAGTTTCTATGTATTCAAAAAGCGGCTCCTGTCAGTGTAGGTTGAGAGTAGTGAGGTATTCTCTAGGTTCCAGAGGAGACGTTACAGAGAACAACAAATAGAGAGACCACGAAGAGGATCCAGAAGCAGAACAATAAATGGAGAGACCACGAAGAGGATCCAGAAGCAGAACAATAAATGGAGAGACCACGAAGAGGATCCAGAATTATATAGGTGGAGAGATTAATACACGAGTAGTGATTTTCGAGATTTTCTACACGACGAGCAGTGCCGTCCGATAATTTTAATACGGTCTTTTTCTTCAGTGCCGCCCGATAATTTTAAAACGGTCTTTTTCTTTATTGTAGTCTGTTAGGGGTAGCGCCAGTATAAGTATATATATCATTCTGATTCAGTAGAGTCAGACGAGTGAGCTATATTTTTTCAGGACTAGAACTTTTCGTGCAGTGGTGCCTTCAGTGTCAGAGGAACTTTTCGTGCAGTGGTGCCTCCAATGTCAAAGGAACTTTTCGTGCAGTGGTGCGCTCAATGTCAGCGGCTGGGCTAGAACTAAGAACTTTTCTAGTGGTATTTGTTAGATATTTCAAATATCATATTTGTCAGTGAGATTTCGACTATTAAAAAGAAACATCATCAACAGCTTTCAGGCTTTTCGAGTGGTAGAAAGATTGCGTGGTAGAAGAATTGCGTGCTCTCAGACTTTTCGAGTAGTAGACTACGTGGAAAATTTAAAAATAAGCTATACCCTGGACTTTTCAAGTTCTCGCGTGTCTGGGTTTCTTGCAGAGTTTGGGGGTCAAATTTTGGTGAAATTCTGATGATCCGGCCGATTTTCTTTTGGAAATTTTTGATGAAATTTTTGATGAAACTTTTGGTGAAACTTTTGGCGAAACTCGCCCGCGAGTTTTTTTTTTCGAGATTTCGGGCGAGAATCGCGGAAAAGTTGGCGAGCGGGTGATATTTCGGACATGGTCGCACGCCCGGCCTCCATTCGTGTGGCAGCTTTTCTCGGGGTCTTGATTCCAGAAGCGGGACGGGGCCCGGCGATCGGTCCCGTGGCGGTACGACGGACGCCCGGATTGGGCGCCTACACGACTAGAATCCGCCAGAAACAGTCGCCCGAAATACCCCCCCAAAATTCTAGTGAAATTTTTAGTGAAATTTCTAGTGAAATTTTAGTGAAATTTTGGTGAAATTTTGATGAAATCCAAAATCCGCCCACTTTTTTTCCTGAAAAAATGGCCCAAAATTGGGTCCCTTTGGGGGTCTCCAAATTCGTCGAATTTCGTCCACCGTAGGTGATCCCTTTCTCCCTCTTTTCCCCATTAGTATCCGGCGACTTGATGTCTCCGATTCGTGTCGAAAATATGCCGGAAATTTAGTCAAATTCGACCACGAAAATAGACCAAAAAAAGGGCCACTTCATCTGGCCGGATTTCATCCCCCGGAGACTATTTCACCTAAATTTCACCAGATATTTCATCAGATATCTCGTGAGATATTTCCTCGGAATTCTTGCCCCTCTTCCGTCCACGGTGTCCCGGGGATATCCGTCGTCGGAGGTGTATACTTTCGAAGATGTGTCGGGGTTGTCTGGGAGATCATATGGAGGGGCCGCGATTTTTGTATGTGCCAAGGTATCGAGGGGGGACGTGTGTGTCTGTATCGTTTGGAATATTTCGCCCATGGGGTTTCAATATCCGGGGATGGGTGCCGGCTTATATTTCGTCGTAATTTGAGGGAAATACGGGAAAAGTCGAAAATTTCGCGCGTTTGTTTCTTGGATTTCATCAAGAAAAAAAGCCGCTCGATCTACTGGATCATCAGAATTTCACTAAAATTCTCCGCACCTTCTCCGCTAGGGGAGAAGACAGGCGAAGTTCAGACTTTTCGAGTAGTAGACTAAGCTACGTAGAAGAATTTCTTAGTGTGCGATTAAATTTGTGAGTGGATTTATTGAGACTGAATTTCCATTCTGGAGTTGGTGAAAAAAAAACTGAGGGCCCGACTCTGTAGACTATTGATATGATAATGTTGGGGATTGTAGTTAAAAGTTTCTATAGTGGTGTTTAATTATAATAACTATAAATATTTCAAATCCGTGTTTCTTATTCTGTATGAAAGGTTCTTCGTTCTTATTGAGTATGTTTTTTCTGTTTCAAAATCATTTGTATTATTGCGAGGAGGTAAACAGATACATTCTTTGTGCAAAAAAAAAAATGTGCCATGTAGTATTAGGCTTTTTTTCAAAATATCACAGCAGTGTCACGAAATCCGATTCAGTGTCATGAAATGACAGCAGTAACTGAGTAAAGAGGAGAAAGAGGAGCAGAGAGGGGTGAGAAAGAGGCGCACCCACAGCAACTGAGAGTGACTAATATATAAAATCGATGATATCGAAAGGTTTGATCGGACTCGAAGAGGATTCAGAGGACCATGAGCCTGAGGAGTGGCCCATGAGGAGCCCAGGAGCGGGTCTATATGATTCGAACACGATAAATACAGATAAGACTAATCCCTCTCCAGGCTCTTCGTCAGGAAACAGCGCCTCCAGAGTCTGGCTACAGTGTGGATCTCGACGTGTCTAATACACTCATATAGTCGGAGTTTAGACCTCGAGTCATCCAGCAACTCAGCTGTCTCGGATCACTGGTCTCGAGTCATCGACTCCAGCAGTTGAATGTCCCACTCCACGTAGCCACTCGCGCCACACACTGCAGCCAGAAGCTACATCATTGATCGACTCAATGAACGGAGCTTCTGTGAGCCATGCGCGAGTCTGAGGCGCTAACAGGCGACGAAATATACTAGCTGTGAGAGACGCATGCGGCCTGCGCTCTGCAGGTCTGACTGGTAGGAGCGCCATCTGTGGGCTCGAGCGTCAAGATTCTGAAAAGTTTCCGAATCAAAAGAAAAACAAGCTCTGAAAAGTTTCCGAATCAAAAGGAGAAGCAACAAGAGACATGAAGTTCTCCCACCAGAGCCTGCGCAAAAGTTTCGCGCAGGCTCAAGCACAAATCAATAGGGTAAGTAAACTCGATTACAAATCAATAGAATAAGTAAGTGATGAGACTCAAATGCGATTTGAAATCAAAGCTGTGTGATAGGACTCCTCTTATAATATTGAGAGTGGGTTTTGGATGAATGTGAAACAAAAAAATTGAAAGCTGTGACCTGAGTGCTTCCGTTGCGAGTGTGTTCCTTTCGTGCGTTTCATTTTGTGCAAACTTGTTAGCTTTAATGTTGGCAACGCTCCTACAAAGAAGGCGGCGTGAGCTTGGGCATGCTCATGCTGGAACAAATACCGGTTGCAACTTGGGCGAGCAAAAAAATCCTCGTTATGATCCTATTCTCGGCCCTTGTGAAGTTGTGGCGAAATCGGAAAAGCTGTAGGAACGCGGAAAGTTGTTTTGGCTTTTCGATTGTCGGCGGGATCTTGAGCAGTTTAAAACTGCGAAAAAATTTAGGAAACTTTTTATATAGTGTTTTCGCTGCGATCGCAAATCGCGACTGAGCTTTTAGCTGCAATTCTAAAATCACGAAGAGCGTGAGAATAGCCCGAGAGCTTAGGTCCTCGCTATCTCTCTGGAAAGAATCGGAAAAGATGCGACTCTTAAGTACGCGAAGAGCTGCCGTTATTAATCTGGAAAGCTTCCAGGGATTCCGATTCGGAAAGGATACGAATCAGGGCATCGAGGTGTACCCTTCGGGTAGCGATCACAATACGATTATGCTGCTGACGCTTTTTTTTCTCATGGGATTTCGTCCCGCCCCGTCCCTCCCATCCCTCCCATCCCTAAGGCCTAGCGTGGGGCACAGGTTTTACGTATTTGCGTCGACGCGTCGGCGTTATGCAGACGAGTCGATAGCCCTAGACGCATAATTATGGCGATCTCTTTAGTATTCCTGACGTATGGGCTTTTTTAACTCGTCGCGCTTTTCTTTGGGATCCGATCGAGTCCGATTCGGGTATGGCTTCGATTTGTTTCGCCTGGGTTGTTGGTGGTGTTGATGGTGCCGATTTGCTGGCTAACTTTTAGATATCACATGCCACGGCAATTCTAGATGTTGGGGCTAGTTACACGGCAGCGAAGCAACTAGAGCAGGCCCCTGGCATATGATGGCGACGATGCTCGAGATAAATTTCACGGCGTCCCAGAGGCATGATGATGCGGATGGTTTCGATTCAAGATATTGCGCCTGTTTTGGGGCGGAAGTATTATAATTTAGCGACGTTCAATCCGATGCCATAATAATATGATCGATTGGAATTCGAAGAAGGCAGGTAGCGACTTTGGTTTTTTTCTTGTTGTTTCTGGCTGCAAGGACGGCGCATTTCGTTTCTTGTATGGAAGTACGGAATTTTTTTCTGATTTTTTTTGGGATAGTTTTTTTTTTCTCGATTGAAAATTTAATTAATTGAAGTGGTCGGCTGCGATTTCGATTTTTTTTCAAAACCAGTGGCGACGCAAGAAGCCATGATGTTGGCGCAAGGATTATCTAACGTTTTACTTATTAGAGTTGTTCTCTAAGAGTATGATAATGGCGTCATTTTATATCATTGGATTTGTTCTCTAAGACGTTTAATATATCATTGGATTTGTTCTCTAAGACGGCGCGACTTTAATATATCATTGGACTTGTTCTCTATCAATGACGGCATCATTTTATTCAAGTTGTTTAAATTTCTAAGGCGGCATCGCTTTTTGTTTAGAGTGGGGTCTCTCCTTTCGAGTATTAGGATCCATTTTTCCAAGAATCAATTAGGCCATTTTTCCAAGCAAGATGCCATCTTTCCAAGAATTTAGTGTGACTTTGGTATTATAGTAAGTATATGCGCCCTTCCGTCGGCATAACATCTATTGTCGTGGTACATCTGGCAAGTCTGAGTGACATTTTTTTTGGTAATATTACATTGAATTGAATTGATTCCAAGACCGGAGCATTGTCGTTTTCCCAAGGCAGAAATTTCAGATTCCCAAGCAAGGCCTGGCGCCATTAATTCTTTTCAAAAAAAATTTGATTTTAATTCTGCTAACTCAAATGTCAATGTTCAAAACAACCAAATTTTCACCCCATTGCCACACAGCAGCGTAAGTCGATTCTGAATCTTGAGAGTATAAGATACTTCAGATCTTCAAAGTCTTCCAAATTTAATTCAATTGATTCAATCCTCAAACTGAAGATAACGTCGTTGCAATTGCAGCAGATTTATTGAGATTCTCAAGGTCAGCCGGCCCTCCAAAAGAAAGTAATAATAACTTGCTAGCCTATATTTTGCAAGTTTTCATCTGTCAAGTTTTCAAGTGACAACTCGTCACGCCGTCAGATATCCAGAGTCCGTCTCTTCCTCCAAGCAAATTTATAATAACCTAAAGAAGTTCCAAACGTTATTTGATTAATAATCTAAAGCCGAGGCGGATTCTTTTCTCCAAACAGACAAAGCCTTACAATATCTTTCACCAACATGTCGTGTCGTATCAAGTTGGGCCATGGTATCGCCATGTCTTTTGTCAGTTTCAGTGTCCACGATTCGTTCCTGGGTGTGGATTCATTTCGGCTCCCGAGTACAGACTTTCAGGGAAGACTCAGTGCTTTATTAACGCCGAAGCAGGCGATGAGGTTAAAGTGGGAATTGCAAGACAGGGCTCTGGGTTGGAACTTCGTCGCATGTCTCAGAGTCACAGTGACAGTCGATAACAAAGTAAGAAGTCTTAACGTAGAACAAATCAGGAAACGCCGTTCGTTGTTCTGGAAAAACAACAGCAATCTTTACAAAAGTTCAGATTTTGAAGGGCTGCTTGTACAGTGGGAAAAATTCAAAAACAAGGTGGGACTCCTTAAAGTTAAGCCTTTCTATGATAATTTTAATGCTGATTGTGTAAAAAGGGAAGCTTTGAAGGGTATCCCAGAGTATAAATTAAAGGAGAAGCGAAATTATCGTCTCGAGGCCTACGTTCTTGCAGAAGTCTTGCCACCGTCGGCGATGCCAAAACAGGCTGAGACGGCGATGCCGAAACAGGCGGTCGCAATAGAGGACGAGAAAAAGAAGGCGAGGACAAAGGCCACGGCAGAAGTTCTTTTGGCACGATTGTGGGAGATAAACGAGGCAGAGGCAAGTTTAACGCCATACAAAGAGAAACAGAAAAGTATAGGTGAAGACATGCGGCCACTGATGCAAAGGATAGAGGAGTCGCGTAAAAGAAAGGGCACCTTGTTAACAAAAGACATGAAGGTAAAACTGCCTAAACAAATTCTAACAGTAATGATCAGAAATGAGTGATCAGAAATGAGTGATCAGAAAGCGGTATGTCGCCATCTGTGGAGACAGCAACAATTACAATAACACAGAATGGCCAGATGTATAGGCTACTACGAAGTAAAGAGGAAAGTACGAAGTAAAGAGGAAAAAAAATACATTGCAACTGAGCGTGAAACTTCTGCAGAGCTCAAACTCCAGACTTGATAAGGAGAGGCCCATGAGGAGAGACTCTAAAAATAATTCGAAACGCATTGAAGTCTAAGAAACAGACACTAAGAAATCCGAATCCCAATAATCTACGAAGCACTTTAGCGGATTGCAGGCACAGACAATGCCTCCTCCGAATCCCAATAATCTACGAAAAACTTTAGCGGATTGCAGGCACAGACAATGCCTCCTCCGATTCCAAATAATGAATTCTCTACGAAGAACTTTAGCGGATTGCAGGCACAGACAATGCCTCCCTCCTCCGATTCCAAATAATGAATTCTCTACGAAGAACTTTAGCGGATTGCAGGCACAGACAGTGCCTCGTCCGATTTCAAATAGTGAACTCTCTACAAAAAACTTTAGCGGACCGAAGACACAGACAGTGCCTCGTCCGATTCCAAATAATGAATTCTCTACGAATAGCTTTAGCCTCCTCCAACTCCCGAATCCAAACCTCCTCTAAAAAATAAAATACCAACGGTTTGCAGGTACAGACAGCGCCTCGTCCGATTTCAAATAATGAACTCTCTACAAAAAACTTTAGCGGACCGAAGACACGGACAGTGCCTCGTCCGATTCCAAATAATGAATTCTCTACGAAGAACTTTAGCGGACCGAAGACACAGACAGTGCCTCGTCCGAGTCCAAAACTTCTCTGAAAATTAAAACTAAAAATACCAACGGACTGTAGACACGGATAATGTCTCTTCCGATTCCAAATAATGAATTCTCTACGAATAGCTTTAGCCTCCTCCAACTCCCGAATCCAAACCTCCTCTAAAAATTAAAATACCAACGGTTTGCAGGTACAGAGGATGCCTGAGTGACTAAATTCCTTCTGAGAAGCAAACGCCAGCGGATTTTCCTGAAATGAAAATACCAGCGGACTTTCTAAATTCTCGAGTCTCCGAGAAGAAAATGCCAGCGGATTTTCCTGAAAAGGAAAAGCCAGCGGACTTTCTAAATTCTCCCTAAGAAGAAAATACCAGCGGATTTTCCTGAAATGAAAATGCCAGCGGATTTTCTGAATTCTCCCTAAGAAGAAAATACCAGCGGACTTTCCTGAAATGAAAATGCCAGCGGATTTTCTGAATTCTCGACGAACAACAAATCGAATCATTGACGTGATGAAATACGAATCCTTTTTCCAAATTCTATCTCTACGAACAAGCTGAATGATTGAAGTGATGGATGACAACTTTCCCGATTCGAAATATTCTCTCAGAAAAAACCGAATGACTGAAGTGATGGATGACAACTTTCCCGATTCGAAATATTCTCTCAGAAAAAACCGAATGACTCAACTCAACTGCCAAACAACTTTCCCGATTCGAAATATTCTCTCTCTGAATGAGCTGAATGATTGAAGTGATGACAGACCTTACCGATTCGCAATATTCTCTCTCTGAA
>Ga0099797_100475_pt1 | contig 25932 bp, 15 predicted proteins | sample Uncmet_Sort48C_1_FD_89871 | JGI IMG/M metagenome (GOLD analysis project Ga0099797, IMG submission 89871) | Marine eukaryotic communities from CALCOFI LINE 67, Pacific Ocean - C012_Sort48C_1 | ecosystem: Environmental > Aquatic > Marine > Oceanic | place: Pacific Ocean: Monterey Bay | collected... | reverse complement strand
TTGCGGCGAATGACATTTATGACATCCCGCTGATTCTGGTCTGTTTTGTGGGACATTGGCAGTCGCCGCCGTAGAACCACAAAGGATATCATATGGCCTGGGTGCCGTTGCGTCTTATTAATATTTGACTACATTGAAAGGCTCTCGGATTGGAACTAAGTCCGGAGCCCGATGATTTGGAGGCCCTGGGTCTGACTCTGCGTAGTCTAGACTCAGGTATATAATCATTGTAGCAGTAAAATTTATGTAATGATAATTCTTTCTATTCCATATTAATCAGTTGTGGCAAATGTATGTCCCTGATTCGGGTCTGTTTTGTGGAATAGTTGCCGTCGTGAAGTCATGGAGGTTATAATAATAATATGCCTTTCGTTGGATAGATTCTCATTGAAGGGCCAGACTCATGGGTTGGAATCAATCCCCGAAGTGACGTCCAATCATCATGATTTGAAGCTTAGTTGGAGGCTCGTCATGGTCATTCAATTTCTGATCGATGTATGTGTATCGTTTTCGTTGTAATGTGAGTGTGTCTTCCTATTCCATTGCAGTTGCTGTAATTGTAGCCCGTTGATTCTGGCCTGTAACGTTCCAGCTTTGCGGAATTATATAGTTGCCGTCATGGAGTCATGGATGTCAGATTCATTTCCTATCACATCAGTCATAATCTCGGATCCTCGAGGTTCTCGGATTGGAGCCGATAATAATACTGCGTAATGGTGGTTCTGGATTCGAAGGTCAGATGTTGGTAGTGTAGAGTCAGATGTTAGAACAGCTAGCTAAGTTCGGTTATAATATATTAGTCATCTCCTCCTATTCCATTGCAGTTGCGGTAAATGTAGTCCGTCGATTCTGGTCTGCAGTGTTTTGTAGGGAAGATTGATTCAAGTCGTCGATTTAGTTGTGTCCGGTGATCTTTCAGCAAAGAGTCGCCCGGTGGGTTGGTTTTGGGTCAATTTTTCGGAAAAGTAACAGTTAACTAATTCAGTGGCTCACATATCATGTTAGTGATATCTATATATGCACAAGCACGGGCACGCAAATGGCAGGAACGGCACGCATATCATTCATCGTCAGGCCACGTAATTAAAAAAGTTTTCTTTTCATATTTTTTTGTTCTCTTCATCTAATAGGATAAAAACTATTTGCTTGAGGTTCTAGATTGCCGCCGGTAATCTTGCCGTCCTATTAGTTTCGGTGCTATAGTACCGCCGTCAGTTAGACGTCGCCGATGATGTAGCCTATATAGTTTTTTTGCTACTCTCACCCGTTGCCCAGTCAGAATAGTTATCCGGTTTCGTTCTTAGTATTACATCCACCGGATCCCTATTAGTATTGGGGGAGGATGTTGGTGATATCTATATATGCACAAGCACGGGCGACGCAAATGGCAGGAACGGCGCCCATATCATTCATAGCGTAAGGAGTCGGACACGAATCCAAAGACTCCGATATCTGCTGTAAAAAAATTAAAGCAAAGGCGTAGGCCAAAACTCAGGACGACGAGTTTCCTTGTGGTACCGTAAGAGTTTCCCGTGATATGTTCGATTTTTTTCCCGCGGTGCACCTGTAGACAAAGCGTGGCCGATTTATCATTTGTTTCAGGTTTCATTTTCTGCATCTGATTCCGAATGATATCTGGCAGATTCCAAAATCTGAAAAAAAAAAAAATCTGGCAGATTCCAGAAGTAGAGAAAAAAAATCTAGCAGATTCCAAAAGCAGAAAAAAAAAATCTGGCAGATTCCGAAAGTAGAAAAAAAAACTCTGGCAGATTCCAAAAGCAGAAAAAAAAAATCTGGCAGATTCCAAAAATAGAAAAAAAAAAAATCTGGCCGAACCCAAAAGCAGAAAAAAAAAAAATCTGGTCAATTCCAAAAGCGGAAAAAAAAAAAATCTAGCTGATCCCAAAAGCAGAAAAAAAAAAAACTGGCAGATTCCAAAAGCAGAAAAAAAAAAATCTGGCAGATTCCAAAAGCAGAAAAAAAAAAAAATCTGGTTGATACCAAAAGAAGAAAAAAAAAATCTGGCAGATTCCAAAAGCAGAAAAAAAAAAAAATCTTGCCGATTCCAAAAGCGGAAAAAAAAAAACCTGGCTGATTCCAAAAGCGGGAAAAAAAAAAAAAATCTGGCTCGTCCCAAAAGCAGAAAAAAACAAACTCTGGCAGATCCCAAAAGCAGAAAAAAAAAATTGGCCGATCCCAAAAGCAGGAAAAAAAAATCTGGCCGGTCCCAAAAGGAGAAAAAAAAAACCGGCCGATCCCGAAAGCAGAAAAAAAATGATCTGTCCGACCCTAAAAAGTGAAAAAAAATATGTCGCCGATCTAGGGCGTGAAAAAAAAGGCAACACGTGTATCGTCTGTGGAGACTCCGTGGGTAATGCTAATAGTTGGAGAAGACTCGTCATTCGTTCATGGTGCGGTATTGGTGCAAGTGATTTGAAATGATTCATCCACGGCGCAAGCGTCATTGTTTGCAATTCAATTGTCATCCATATCATGATATGATATCATCCATTCCGTTTCATCCTGGACGACATCCATAGAGTAGTGTCATTAGTGATGCATTGTCATATTACTCAATTGTGTTGTCAGATTGACACTCGTTTTTCCGTTTTCTTCTTTTCTCCAGAGTCTTTTTCCGTTTTCTCCAGAGTCTTTTTCCGTTTTCTCCAGAGTGGTTTTCCGTTTCCTCCGTAGTGAGAATATCATAACCTTTCGAAAAGTATATTGTACGTGTCATTTGTGTTTTTTCGTATATAATTTGCAGTTTTACAGTCTCAATTTCTCTCGATTCGGATCATCATTGTGACAATATTAGTCTCTCATTATCGATTAATCATTATGACGTCCCTTGTGATGTTGATCTTATCCGAAAAGAAAAGACATCATGATCATCATGTCTTGAGATTGAGCTATCACAGCCTTTGTGCGTGTATTTATCTGCTTCTTAAACTGAGTTATTATTTCTTTCTGTCTCAAGTCCTGAGTCAGAGTTTTTGTGTATTACCAGTACAGTTTAGCACGACATTTGTTCTTGTCGTCGGTCTCGGTGCGACTGGAAGTGGGATTCATGTCAATGAGAATGGAGTGGTTGAGAATGGTGCCAATCATGACAACGGGATCAGCGAGAGTGTCTCAATCGGTTTGAATGGGGTTTCTGGTTCTGCGGGGTCTGCAAGGCGGACCTCTGAGCTACCAAGTGAACAGCCGTCCGTGACGTTGTCTGAACAACGGTCCGCGTCTGAGCAGCAGTCCATGGCTGAGCAGCAGCCCACACTTCAACAAGAAGCGACATCAACGCAACATGGTCCAACGCTGCGTTTACCAAGGGCGCAAAATGTAGACTCACGCGTATCATCAACACGTCCTCAGAGTCACACTCCTGGAAGGCTGGGTCAGCAAATAATAATAGCACCACCGGGGTCAGCAAATATAATAGTCCCACAAGCGAAAAAGGTTCGTCCCCTGCCTTCAACGTTGCCTATACTTGTGCAGGGACTGTCTCCAAGTAACACTTCACAAGCACAACCTCAACTTCAATATGATAATCGTAACCAGGATTTAGCCAATCACCCTCGCAGTGTTACGGTCACCTACTTCAGGAATCTGGATCGAACGCACCGTCGTGGAACCGTGCGAGGGGATCTTGGTCCCGTGCGAGGAGATCTCGGACTATTTCAAGGAGATCCCATTCCAAATCAAACGCACTATCATTATCGCGGTGGCGTCATCGGTCGAAGAAGGCGGGTCTCAAATCTCGGACAATCGACATTGTCGACGACAAGAGCAAGTAGTATTCCGAGACGAAGACCTATGATCTCTCAGGTGAATGTTCCTCGGCCCAGGACCAGTCAGAGTGCTAGCACCAATGTGCCTGGTCAGAGTCAGATTGTTGTTGGTGTACCAATTGTTGCAGAATCTGAAGCTGCTGACTCTGACAATAATTCTCAAGAAAACGATATTTCAGAAGGAAACGAAAACGATATTGAAAACAGAATCGATGACATTGAGAACCAACTCGACGATATTGAAAACAGAATACAAAGAGAGCAACTCAGGCACGCTGAGAATCAATTCCATCACGTCCCCTCAAACTCTCTAACAGCAGCAAGCCTTGGAAGTCTTCAAACGAATCCTAGTTTAACGAATCCTAGTTCTTACGGTGGCAGAAGGCCTCAGCAGGGCGTCAGAATCAATAGTAATCACTCAGCACAATCCGCAAACACACTTGCCAATAGTACTACTTCCATTGGTGATCACATTGTGGCTGGGACAACAAGGACTTCTGAGACAACAAGGACTTCTGGGACAACAAGGCCTACTACCAGCACTGGTAATAACAGTCACAGTGCTAGTAATGGAGACACTGAAATTGTGCAAACACTGGTCCTAACAAGACACATAGTTAGAACGCTTGGCAATTTCTCGACCATGGTATCGTCAGGAATAGCTGCTATTTCAGATTCTCGCCGAGATACAAATTCGCGCGATACAAATTTGCGCGATACAGAATTAAATTCTGAATTTGTCGAGGAGTATGACTCAGATGATGATGAAGACCTGCCGAAAAACCTGTGTCTAAAATTATGCTTCTGTCTCCTCTGCGTGCCCTGCATTGCGGTAATAATAGTGACTTCCATATTTGCGGGAGTCATGTGGTTGGGGATGACTATGCAAACACCTTGACAAAAAGGGATGCGCGTGCAATCAACTTGAAAAAAAGGAATGCGCGTGCAATCACCTTGAGTCGGGAATTTCTCTCTTCTGGACTCCGGACGGCACAGTATAATTCTTTCTTCAGATTTCTTCTGGATTCAGGCCGGTGGATTATTGTTTTCTTTTCATTTCCCGCCATTTTTTTCCTGAGTTGATTTCCTGACTCTAATATTGTGAGGTCTTGATTTGTTTCACAGTTATTGTTTCGACTCGAGCTTTTCCTTCGTCAGGGTGATCACAGGCCCAGTGGCAGGGTGGGATTCGTGACGCAGTTATTATGATTGTGACATTGTGTCGCATTGCCTAGGTTGGATTCATGGTATTTACGCAGTGGGTTGATCAGTGATTATGATCTGAATTTTTTCCTACTTGTCGTTTTCTGGATCTACTAAACCTAAGCCTAGGATCGGCCCCAACACACGCGTTATAAGGATCTAAACTGAGTTTCTTCAATATCAATTCGTCCTGCCATGATGATGGCAGACTGCCAATGGCAGTACAGTTTTGGGCAAAATCTATTTTTGCAAAATTTCATTTTGTGTTGAGTGTTATTGTGAGCATTAGTATCGAGGTCGTTGTATCGATCGGATTACTCTTATGATGTATTCCTCAATTACATATACGGCAGAGTCCATATACGGCGGCAGAGTCCATATATTTATGCCATACGACGGCAGAGTCCATAATTATTAATACGCCAGAGTCGACATTCATATGATCAATTTCTTCGAACTATTAGAATACGTGACTAATAGATTTGTATCAGTAAAAATCGGGAAGTGAAAAGTCAATTGAAGTGTACATGTATGATGTCATATTATCACAGTCAACTTCCAATAGTCAACTTCCAATAGTCAATTTCCATTGTCATTGTGACAGTAATAGCTAAGTCGTCTTCCATTGTGAAGACGAGAGGCTTCGTATCCCGGTCTTTTTGGTTTGCATTTCATATCCCGTTCTTTCTCGATATCCCGTTCTTTATCGTTTGCATTTCATATCCCGTTCTTTTTCGATATCCCGTTCTCTATCTGCGTTTGCATGACATTATTCGTCCCCTGTGTTGGTCCTGAGTGTCAGTGTGTTCAAATTTGCGTTGGTAAGTAACGGAGTGAATTCAAAGTGAATTTAGGCGGTTGAGTCCGGTAAGTAATTTTCATGAGGGAGAGAGATGATATCCCAGAGCAATGAATCGGATCCATTGATGTCGGCGTGCATGGTAGAAAGATTTTAGGGCGAAATTTTGGGCGAAGTTTCAATTTCGAATTCCATGTTCACAGTTCAACGAGTCACGATGTGGAGTTTCTTCTTCCAAATTGGACTCACGTCACTCAACTCACAGAATCATTCAATTTGAATTTTCCAACTAAGCTTTACAAAATCATTTTTGAATCATGGAATCAAGATTCAAGATTCAAGCTCAGTGACAGTTTTCAATTTTGGCAACAGAAATTTCATAAGAAGTTAGAGTGACAAGACAGCTTTGAAGGCAGAGTCAGAAGGCAGTTTTGAAGGCAGAAGATTCTTCTGAGGAACGAAGCTGTGCTCGACGTTAGTTATTTAGTATCGCCTACGATAGGCAGCGGCTGCGAGCCTAGCAACGGCCGTTAGTATTTCGTCGGGAGCAACACCTCGATAGAAGCACTGATCGTAAAATCATGTCTCTCATTTCTATCTTTCATCTAAGGCTTAGGCTTAGGCTTTATATCGCCCTTGGGGTTGCTGTGGAGTTTATTCCTATCAGTGTTGGAAATTTCAAATTTAGCGCAGCTGCCGTTCAGCTCTCGACGTCCAGCAGCATAAATCGTGACAATGGTAATACTAGCGAAGAAAATTACGTCGAGAATCCTAATGGGGTGTCTGAGGATCCTACTCATGGGTTGCCACAGTCTGAAAATCACAATAGTACAGCGTCTGATGAGAATAGGAGGACACTGTCTGATGAGAATGGGGATGAGAATAGGACACTGTCAGCTAGAAATGAAGTTGTGTCTGAGGGTAATACGAATGCAACATCATCTAGTCCTACAGCAACTGACTCTACGTTAACTCTTGCATTTTTCGATGCAGGTAGAGTTCGCAATCTGCCAAATACTATTCCAAGGTTTAGACCGGTGCCCGAACTTAGAACCGGCTCAAATCAGCAATTCAATAATCATGAATTCAATATGACAAATTTAATTCCAGTAACAGGTTTACAGCCTAATACACGATGCTCTCTAGTACCACAGGCGAAGAAAGTCCGCCCTATTCCCGCGTCAATTCCTGTAAGGGTCAGAGGAACACACCCACAGGTACACTCACTACGGTACGGTCATAATTACGGTAATCATCCTCAAGTACAAGCTTCTCATCTTAGTGTAACACCAAGTACAAGTAGTACTCCAAGGGTAAGTGTTGCACAAAGTCGCAATCATCATCCTCGAGTACATGCTCCAAGTTTCTGTGCTGCACAAAGTCGCCTTCATCTTCCTAGTAGTCCAGGTGATGTTGCACAAAATCGCAATCAGACTACTACTCCACAAAATCGCAATCAAACTACTACTCAGACTGCGCAAAATCGCAATCAGACTACTATTATTTATTATAATAGAAGTCTTGGAAGGGGTCGCCGATTTGGGGAGAAAAAAAGCCGCAACCTGGGACAAATGACCTAGGTCAGGGATCTAGATCACGGACGTGAATGCTCTAGGAGCTGTCCTAGAACGAGTGGCCTACTGCCGCTCTGATCTAGGACATGGCCTAGATGAAACGGCGTCGGCGGTTTTGACCTAGAGAGGCATCCTAGATCACTTCCGAGAAGAACAACCTTGCCGGTTTCGATTTTGTCATCGTTCTAGATCGGAGGCGGGCCGAACTGATCTAGAAGAGGGGCAAAATAGTCAGCTTGGGCCTTTTGTTCTAGATGAACGACCTAGATCGGAGGCGCATCGCTCACACCTCATCTAGATCAAGTTTTTCGCTGCTGGCCAGGGTCAGGCCATTTTTGGCAATTTTTGAAAATAATCTCCCAGAGATGTAGGAGCGTTGCCCTCTTTTTCTTTTTCGTTTGGGGATTGGACGACATCGCGTTGGATTTGGCCTCGCAGAACATTTAGCCATCGCGGATATTCGTCGTGATGATGATCGTTTTTCTTTTTCTGCTGGCCACCGTGGCCATAATGACATACGATCTGTCCGGATTGAGTGCGGAGTTGAGTCATCAACGGCAGTCTCGTCGTGTTTCGTTGATGTCGGACCGGGGCCCAGGTCAGGCATATGATCTACGTTGTTGCGGTTCGACGAAATGCCAGCGGTGCGGTCGTACAGTTCGCCCCATATCGTCGTGGATGCATTGTTGTGGCGGTCGACGTGACACGTCGTCGTTCAAAATTGAAACTCGGACGATTTCGCTGCGTTACAGTTTTCCGTCCGGGTTTGGTCGTCTGATATTGTAGCGATTTCCTGCGAGTTTCGACGTGGAGGTCGGGCGTCTTCGTCCTGGTACCGTCAGAACCATGACCAGACTCGAGGGGCCAGCTCCGAGGCATTGTTCAGTTCTGGATCTGAATCAATGCCATGGCCGACGGCCATGGCTGAATCGTCAGCCATTGCCGGCAGTCGCAGTCGCGGCCATAACCATAACGAGAGCCAGGGCGTCGCTTGTTGTCGCTCGAGTATTGTAAGTTTTGCCGCTGGTCGCGCTGGCATTGCGTTGAGACCGTGGGCATCTTGGTCTGTATCGTGACACTGATCGCAATCACCGACGCACATGGATACGTGGCCGTAGATGCCACTACCCATGGCAGCCACACTGCATGACCAGGCCCATGGATCAAATGGCGACGCTGAGTGAATCGATCCCATGTATGACCTGACCAATCGACTCGACAGCTTCGAGAATGAGCCGACGCCAGACGGTCAGACTAAATGTCGACCGATGGCACTAATTTCAGGCAGGTCGCAATATTATTGCGTGTGCCGGTGGGCCAGGACCTCCGGCCGGTCGTCTGTCGTTGCGTTGTCATTGACATTGGAATTGAGACAAGGCCGATGGCGGACATGATCAGGCGAATCGGCGACGTTTTCGAAGACTTTCCCAAAGACGTCGAATGTGGGAAGTCGGCGAAGTTCAAACTTCTGCAGATTTTGTGGCGTCAGAAAAGACGCGGCGCGTGATCTTTTTCCTTCCTCGGGGCCGGGGGTTCGCAAATCGTCCAAAATGACGCCCAGAGTGTTCGCAACGTAACGAAAAACGCGGAAAATCGCAGCGGTTTGCTTCTCACGTTTTCTGGCCCTTTTTTGGTCTCATTTTCAGGCTTTCGAGATTGTGGGAAGTTGGTGAATTTTAATCCTGTACAGTGCAAGCCGTGCGTGTGGTCGAAACATTGCGAAAGGCTGGCCGTCGTATGTGAATCCTGTGGCCGCCGCGACAGGACCTGCCGACGGTTAAGCTTAACGGTTCCCGATCGATTCGTCTCCCTCGAATGGGGCCGCGCCCTTGGGGCGCGGCAATATGTGCGTCCTCGCCCTTGTGTCTCCACCTCTCCCCCGAGGCACGGCCGCGCGGACGCGCGGGCAGGCTTGCTACTACTCAGAATCGCAATCAAACTACTACTCAGAATCGCAATCAGACTACTACTCAGAGTCGGACAGCAGTACGGCGCTATACCCCCACCCCAACTCAGGCACGGCGCTATGAAACTATAATTCTCGCCCCGCATAGCGCAAACGCCTTGTGTGGTCAGAACCGTTGCAGTCAGAACCGGCGTAGTCAGATTCTACCCGTGAATCATAATGGTGAAATTGCAACCCGGGGAAGCGGAAGGCCTTCCATAATCTCTTTCGAGTCAGATGGCGTCTATTTTGATTCGAGAACTATTGCGTCTACTAATTCGAGAGCTATTGCGTCTACGAGACCTATTCCCGCGTCTAATGGAAGAGCTATTGCGCCTATTGCGTCTACATCTACATCACAAGCCATTGCGCCGACTACTTCTACATCACAAGCCATTGCGTCTACTACTTCTACATCACAGCCGAATCGGAATCATAATTCTCGAATAGTACAGCCAAGTCGTCAAATCGTTGTAGGCGTGCCACTTGATGTTCCAACGGGTTTCAATTTTGGACCCGGTCCAGGTTTGCCGGGTTTGCCATTGGCACTGGATGTTACGGCACTTGATCATGATGATGCGGGTGCGCAAGTTGATGCTCCAAGTCTTGATGTAAATGATGGCTCTGGAAGAACTTTAACAGACTCATCAGAGTCGGAATCGAACGATGTAGTTGTAACAGATTTGAGCGGAGAGGAAAATCAGCTCTATGATATTGAAAACCAATTGCGCAATGCAACAGCAGCAGCAGCAGTCACGTCAGGCACCAGGACCCGGTCCCCTAGAAGAACTGCAACGGACTCCTCAAGAAGAACGGACTCCTCAAGAAGAACGGACTCCTCGATTAGTAGTAGAAACATTGTCAGCAACTATTATTCCTCGAGAGGTGGTGGAAACAATGCAGCAGAGAGAGTTCGTAACGACACGCCAAGAGCTCCTCGTAACGGCACGCCAAGAGCTCCTCGTAGCAATACAATGGCAAGAAGCAACAGTACTCCTAGGAGCCCTAGTATTAACACAATCAGCAGCAATAGTACAGCAGAGAGTAATCGAAACAATAGGATGCCAGACAGCAATCGAAACAATAGGATGCCAGACAGTAATCGAAGCAATAGGATGCCAGACGGAAACTTCAGCACAGATATTCTGGATGGTCAGAGAGACGATAGTATTCTGAATCAGACTCAGAGAGACGATAGTACTCTGAATGGTCAGAGAGACGATTTAGAGAGAGACGATTTAGAGCAAATGTCAATATCAATTTCAGAAGCACAAGTCTTGTCAGGGGGAGCACAAGATTTAGAGAGAGGAGAAGCACAAGACTCGTCAGGGGGAGAAGCACAAGACTCAGGGGGACTAAGCTCATTTGATTCAATTGAAGCAGATTTAGGGGGAGAAACAATGTCGATGTCAATTGAAGCAGACAGTGAAGAAGAAGATCTCACCTGTGGAACTTGCTGTTGCGAATTGTGTTGTTGTTTGTGCACTTTAGCGCTGGAAGGTTGTATTGAATGGGGCAGACTCATCGTCGGGATGATTGCGGTCCTCGTACTTCTTGCAGGCGTGGCATTTTTCTTTCCGAAGGTATTGGGGGTGATATAAGAGTCTTGCAGGCGTGGCATTTTTTTTTCCGAAGGTATTGGGGGTGATATAGGAGGCATCGTAAAGGGCCTTTAAAAGGCTGTAAGTATTGCGCTCATAGAGCGTCCATAGATTCGGTTTCTGCGGTTGGTATAAGATAATCTTAGATTGTAAACGATTTGGGCAATCATTTTTATTCGTGGTATGCGAGTATTGCGTTTGTAGAAAAAGTATTGCGTTTGTAGAAAAAGTATTGCGTTTGTGGAAAAAGTATTGCATTTTCAATTGTTCTGTCACACATGGATGAGCTCAAGAAAAAAAACTTAAAAGCCTTTTATCCGTCACAAGTGGATGTCATTATAGCTTAAGTAGATAACTCGCCCGGAGTCTTTCTGATCAGATTTCTCAGGTACAGTACTATCAATGACCCATGTCACCCATTGAGGGGCTGCGTTACTAGTGTTAATTTATCTCTCTTGCTGCCGCAATGTTCAAATGTTAACTTTCCTACGAATCATAATGATTAGGCCACTCTTTGCTTGCAGACTCGTTCTTCAAGACTTTAACTTAAGTTGAAGTTTAAATTCTCGAGTCGATTTGCTTTGCAGAGTGGTTTCAAATTCTTTTGAAGAGACTCAGATTGAGTCACTGTCTGTCCTGTAAAATTTAATCTCCCCTGATGGGAGTAATTTAGTAAGAAAATCTGTGTCAGAGTAAATTTCATGATCCGAACAGTTGTAGATAAGAATCCAATTTGGGTCAGAAATTGAAGACAGAACTTTTTGAAGACAGTGTTTGCAGTGGCTGGAATTTTTTGAAGCCATTCCTTACAGTGGTTGGAGTCAGTGTCTATGTTGAAGCCATTCCTTGCAGTGGTTGGAACTTTTTGAAGCCATTCCTTGCGGCTAGAGCCATTGTCTATGTTGAAGCCATTCCTTGCAGTGGCTGGAACTTTTTGAAGGTATTCCTTGCAGTGGCTGGATTTTTTTTTTTTTAAAGCCATTCCTTGCAATGGCTGGAGCCGGTGTCTATGTCTAATGTTTATTTTCAGCCAACGTCTATGTCTAATGTTTATGTTCAGTGGATGGAGCCAGTGTCTATGTCTAATGTTTATGTTCAGCCAATGTCTATGTCTAATGTTTAATATGTTCAGTAAGTATGCGCGCGAGATCGTTTCATTCAAATTCCAGATTCTAAGTTATCAACCCAAAACTAGGACTAAGTAACAGCTGAGTTATCATGATTGACAGCTGAGTTGTATGATAGATCATTGACATCTAAGATGTGCAGTATGATCGCAACTTTTTTTTGTTGACTGGAATCATTAGACAACTGTTTACTGCATCAGAAGACACAGAGCAAGTCTCACGAAGTTTCACATTTAGGATAGTTTTGAATTTTTTCCGTGATCCTGAAGCACTGGTGTAAACAGTAACGTGTTCCATTAGTCTTAGTCTTTTCGATTTTCATTGAATCGTTCTGAATCTTGTGTCTGTCGAGAGCATGGATCGCAGTATGGGCGTCGTGGTAAGACATATTCATGGCGTGATTTTTTTTTTTTTTTGTGGCGATCATGAATAGCAGAGGTTGTTAACTTTTTTTAAACTTTTTTTTGCTGCGTTGTTTCGATTTCTTTCGTTGCGGTAAACAGCGAGGTAAAATTTCATTTCTTTTCCGACTTTCAGGAATCAGAATTCCAAGAATGATTTATGATGTTTTATCCAGATGCCATGTGGCACAACCTTCAACAGAAAGCGATGCATATGATTATGATTGGACATGCCATGAATTTAAATTACCATACTTAGTACTAGCATGCATATATGATATTTCAAGACACGATGATGATGTATGGATGTGAAACACGATGATGATGCATCGATGTGAAGCACGATGATGATGCATCGATGTGAATCAGATACAGAAGAAAAGTAGCACTGGTCTACCACAGACACGGATATGATGTCACATTGTCGTCAATGATGACAAGCGAATAAAAAAAGAAAAGACAGTGATTGTATAGATATTGTATAGCGCAAGATGGCATTGATTATTGGTGACATTGATTACATAGATAGCACATGCAGTGGGAATTATTGACTTTGCATAGATAGCACATGCCGTGGGAATGATTGAATTTGCATAGATTATGTAGCTGCGGCGGGAATGATTGCATAAGATAAGGATCAACAGATCGAGACAAGATTGAAGATTGAACGTAGAAAGATGGCAAAAGAAAAACTGTACTGAAGTTTGTCAAGCAGAGCACAGATCTGATTGTGTATTTAAGTTTGTCAAAAAGAGCACAGGCTCAGCTGTGGTACAAGAGAAGCGCGATTCCATAAGCAAACGGCTACGTACCCCGTCTGAGTCAACAGTGACACTGACTCCTGAGACTGTCATTCAAAATGTCGAAGCTGGGACGTTGTTATCATCCGTTTTATCCCAATGCTCTTCTCAAAGCGTTGGGAGGAGGAGGACTCTTAGTGGGGTTTCAGATATTCGCAGGGTGTCTCAGTGTCGGACTCGTTTCAGGGAGGACGGTCGGTATACCAGGCAATTCCATGGGAGTGCAGCGTTTCGCTGTAGAACAAGAAGGAAAATCCATTCCAAGCCAGTCCAACGCGGAATACGGCGACGCAAACAATTCGGCCGCGAATAATGCGAATGCTGTCGATAATTCGACTGCGCATCTCAATGCCGCTGCGAACGTGGAAGATGATTCGACCAAAGAGAGTACTGAAAATAATACGGAAAGAGAGTCAGACGAGAAAGCGGAAAGAGACGAAAAAGATTCAGACGAGTGCGCCATTTGTTTTGAGGCTCTCGATCCTGACGATTCCACCGCAACGGGCGAAATGATGACTGTGTTTTCTTATTGTGGTGTATCTGCAGGGGAAAACGGCGAAGACCTGGAAAACTTATTTCGTCCCTGTCACCGGTTTCATCGGAAATGCATTGAGCATTGGGCGATATCCTACAACCAAAACAAACCACATCCAACCTGCCCTGTTTGTCGTCGGCAGTTCATTCGTTGTGAGGGCAAGAATGCCACGAAGATTTGGATAAGGACAAAGCCCAGGAGTCTTGTCAGAAATTTTAATTCCTTGCATGGGGGGAGTGTCAACTCAATGTATGGAAGGACACGTAGCTCTAGAGGAAGTAGCTCTGGAGGAGGCGTAGGAGGTCATACTAGTGGAGGAAGTCATACTAACGGTAGTGCCATCAGTCATAGCGGTGGTAATCATAGTGCTGTCATTTTCGATGGGTATGGGAGATATCGGAATGTTGATATAAACTATCGTAATGACGACCTTTATGCGAATAGTCTTAGAGCAATTATGCATAATGGCGCTGCAGCTGCCTCTTATGGGAATAATCTCGAAACAGCCTCATATGGGTCAAATAATCTCGATTCAACAGCTGCCTCATACGGGAATAATCTTGAAATGGGGACACCAGCAACGCATAACGATAATACAGAGGCGATGCATATGGCCGCACTATCAGAAATTGAAAACGCGATATTGAATGGGGGCATGATTATCAATGACAGTGCGAATCTCGACTCCAATTATGACTCAAATAATTTTGACTCAAATAATTTCGAGTCAGTCCCTGTCATTTCGTCGGAAGAACTGCGGTACTGGGCGGAAAACTCGGAGAATTCCCTGCAGGCATTGGCATCTTCTGAAGTTCATGAGAATACTTCGCGTTTCTTCTCAAGTGGATCATCTTCTCATGGAGTGAGACGAACACGTCAATCGAGAAGAGGCTCTGTATCTTTGTCAGGAAGAGCTTCGCGGTTGATGTCTCGTTTTTTCGGAAATGGTGCAAACAATATTACAAACAGTACTACTGAGTCTGATAACCAGAGGAGAAGTGCGTCTGTAGGGTCTGTTAGGGCTGATTCTCATCGCAGGAACTCGCCTCGCAGGAACTCTCCTCGCAGAATTACCCTAAGCTCTTCTCCTCGCAGAACCGCGTCGAGTAACGCGACGAGTTCTTCTGAATCTCCCCACATAACGACCTCCAGCTCTTCCGAGTCATTTTCGTCTCTTCCAGTTGCTGCTGATTTTCCAGTTGCTGCTGCTGTTCCAGATGTTACTATCTCAGCTACAGCGACTTCTCGCCGTGACATTTATCAAGCAGCATTCTCAAATGACATATATCAAACAGCATTCTCAAATTCAGGAATCGACAATTTCGAAGAAATTATGACTCCCTATGCAAGGACTCTGACATCATCGGCTGTTGGATTCAATTTGTCATCAAATTCTGCTGTTGGCTCCAGTTTGGCTTCAAATTCGGCTGTTGGAAATTTCAGTTTTCACGATTTTTGGTCTCCGACCTACAATAACACGCCAACCACTCCGATCTACAGTCACGACGTAACATGGCCTCCTACCACTGATAATCGAGGATCTTTAAGCAGCTCTGCATCGAGGATCAGAAGAGCAAATGCTAATTCTGTCAGCAGTCTGAGCGTCGCTGGTGGTGGTATTACTAACGTTGGTAGTGAGAATCAGATGCAGAACAATGATTTCTTTAGAAATGGCAATGCTAATTCCAGTAATGCTAATTCTAGCAATGAGTTCGTCAGCACGGCGGATTATGACTCCGAGATTTGGGATCATGCCATCAGAAATCACATCATCAGGAGATCGGCGTCTCAGCAATCGAATCCACCGGCAGGATGGCCGCCAGTGGGAGGAGGATGGCCACCAGTGGGAGGAGGGTCGGCAGCAGAAGGAGGGTCGGCAGTAGGAGGAGGGTCGGCAGTAGGAGGAGGGTCTGCAGTAGGAGGAGGGCCTGTTGGCTTACAAGGAAGTCCATCAGGGGGGAGTCCATCAGGAGTTCCACCCGGATGGCCCCCATACGGACCAGCGGGAGGGCAGCATTCAGGGTGGCTAGCAGGCCAAGCGTTTGTGGCTCCAACAGGGCCCTCGGGTTTTTTAGGCGCCAACACTGCGCCGAGACTGTCGGTTCGTTTGTAAGACTAAGTAGTTACCACCGCATATTAGTTGTTTACGACGGAATTCGAAAACTAAATCGACGGAATTTCAAAACGACTACGATTTAGAAAGTGGCTTGATTTCAATATTATTTCAGCCGGGTATTTAGAGGAGTTTGGACTAAAGAGTCCTTAGAAGGATAGGTTCAGAAGACTTGAAATTGGAATTCTGGCAAATCATAGGCTAGCTGCCTAGCAGCCCAGGGGAGAAAAAAATGAGACTTCAACATACCTCCTTGTAGCGTTGACATGTCAAACTAAGAAACATGGCAATTATTCAGGGTGAGTACAGTGCAATTATCCATCATCGGCGGGTCGTATGTGCCAAAATTGCTATTATCCATAGCGGGTCGTGTGTGCTCGCTCACTTGGTGAATTTCTGATTGGTATGGTCAAATTTAACTTAGCAGCTTGAAGATTGTTCTGAGTCGTTCGCAGATTTCTGATTGCATGGAGTTGAGTTCGTATTGTACGAGATATGGGCAGCGCGATTTCTTCGTATTGTATGGTTAGCGGATTTCTGCGATATTGGCTGCGCGATTTTTTTTCCAAATTTTAATGATCGTTTTTTTTGTTCGAGTGTTACGATGTCGTGATTTTCTTTCTGAATTCCATTGCAGAATTGCAAATCATAATGCGATTGCCTGAGCCCATCATTAAACTGAGTCCTCCACTGCAGGTTTTGCGCCAGAAGGCCATTCGACATTGCCACAAGGCCATTCCACATTGCCAGAAGGCCATTCCACATTGCCAGAAGGCCATGACATACATGCAAATCATCCTCATCGAAAAGCATACCGCACGTTACTACGTACAAGATAGATTTTGAATCGAAAAGCATATGCATAACACTGATCATATTTGGAAAAAGTCTGGATCAATGTGTCAATGTGTAGTATCCAGTTAGTAAGTGAATTCAATTCGGAATTTGCCATGATCCATGTTGCAACATTACAAAGCATTGCATTAATACCGGCCAAATATCAGACTTGACAAATCATTATCTTTCAAATTTATAACCGTGCCAACGGTCAAAATTTCCTATTCAGTCCCAAGTATTGTGACCTCATTCTGAGAGTCGATTCAGACTGACAGCCTAACGGCGCCCTGTCAGTGTGGTCAGAGCTTTCTAAATTGAAATTCATTCTTTATCCGGAATTGGAAACCATCACGTTTTCAGAAACGACCATAATAATGACGATGTCATTGCGTCAATGTGTTCCTGCGAGTCCCGCAGCGGGACGCGTTCCATTTTTCAGGCCCTGGGCAAGCCGCTTCATGATCAAGTCTGGAATCCTGTGGCTCAGTGCGGGTCTCCTTACAGAGCTCGTGATTTCTGTATTGGAGACGCCCAATGTGCGCCTTGTCATGGCAATCGGCGTCGCAAAGAAGGCTGAGCGCAAGGACAAAAAAAAAGAAAGTCAAAGAAAGAATGAAGAGCGTACTATCGTACAAAGAAAAAACGAAGAGTGTATCATATGTTTCCAAGGATTTCCTGAAGTCCCAGGCTCGAAAAACGATAGACTCAACAATGTGACACTAACACGCTCGTGCAACCATGTTTTTCACAAAAAGTGTTTAGAAAGGTGGCTCCACACTCCCGATCAAGAACGCACGAATCGTTGTCTGATGTGTCAAAAGGAGATAGATCAAGAAGAGCTAAAATGTATTAAGAAAAATTTACCAGACGGCAATGTTTCACCGCCAGAAAGCAATACTGTAGCTGCAAGTCTACCAGAAAGCTATGCTTCACCACCAGGAAGCAATGCTATCGTTACCTGGTCTAATGGTGGTGGTAATTTCGCAACTTCTTCAAACGCAACTTCTTCAAACGCAACTTCTTCAAGCACAGAGACGAGTCAGAATTCTCACGGTTCTCAGACTTCCCACGATTCTCAGCACGGTTATTCTCCGAATTCTCACGGTTCCAACATCACTCCTGAGTCCACCACTCCTGAGTCCACCACTCCCGAATCAGCCGAAACACACAGCGGCTGGACCATCGTCCTCGCCTACCGCGCCGGTCACGTTTACATCTATTATCAAGCGGTGGCAACTTTGACTGATAGAGCCACGGGCAGTCGACATTTAGAAGATGGCTCCCTCACCTTAATGCGTGCTTACAACACCTCCCGCCGCCACACCGTCGTTCAACAACAACAACAACAAGGAATACCGATCTCTCCGATCAACGATCCCCGGCTTTATGGTAGTAGTGATGGTATGGTATCTGTTTACAGAGGCTCGTTTTCTCAATGGCAGGCCTTGTTTGAGCATGGTAGAATATGGGTACAGCCGAGTTCGCAGTATGAACTTTCCACCAACCGGCTCAGTGATGCGATATGGGCGGATGGGACGGCTCTAAACAATGAACGTTTGATGTCTGTTTTTGTTACCAGGATTCATGAAAACCCCCATGAAAATTCGAGGATTTCAATTTTAAATGCCCAACTTGAACAGCAGGTGTATCATTCGCAACAGCGACAACAGCAGGCTAATCAAGCTGATTCAGATTCTGCAGGTGCTTCAGATTCTGCAGGCTCTTCTTCGAGTAATGTGGGTGCTTCGAATAATGTGAGTTCCGATTTGCATCCTTTGAATGGCGTCGTGCCAGGGTCATTGCTGCGACGTCGCATCATGTGTGGTGTGCGCAATATCCTGTCTGACAGGATGTCACGTTCAACTTCGCAAAGATTGAATTTGGGAAGAAGTAGTGGCGGGCAGGACTTCGGAAGAGAAGCCTCAGAAGGGAGAACGGATTCAGGAAGAAACTCTGACTCAGGAAGAAACGCAAATGACACAACTCTTCAAACCGTCCATTTGATCAGTACTCCATCTGGCCGACTTGCATTTAGGTTGAGAGAGGTGACTACAACACAACTTCAACAGGAGGAGAATGGAACGACAACCCAAAGGAATGAGACGACGACTCAAGGAAGGGGCGATGGAATAAATCAAGGAATAGTAACAAATCAGGGAGGGACAAGTCAGGGAGGGACAAGTCAGGGAACGACTCAAGCAGATGTGACGGGATTAGAACGGTATTTAAGCCGCTATAGAGGTGGTGAACGAAGTGAAGACACAAATTTGGGAGAACGAAGCGAGGATACAAGGTTGGAGAGTGAAAGACCAGTTGAAACAAATTTGGCTGGAGAAACAGGTGGACGAAGTGAGAGTGGTCGACAAACGGAAAGTCAACGCGGCACTGGACGAAATGAAAACTCCAGCGCCATGATGACCCAGAGTCAAACAGAGTCAAATTCTAGCACCAGTGACCAGGATGGAAATGCACTTCGTGTTCAACTCGAAGACGTTTATGAAAACGCTCGTGAATTCGAGACCCGGCATGATGATATGGCAGCAGTTACCAACGTCGACAACCATGACAATGTCAATAATACTGGAAACAATGCAGAAAACCATGTCAACGATACAGGAAACAATGCTGGAAGCAACAATGTCAATTCAGGAAGCGGAAATAATGACAGTAGAAGGGGCATACGCAATCGATTGAGCGGCCTTGCAAGTCAATTTTATGAAGATAGAATGAGACCGCATGCTGGTAGAATGAGACCGCCAGCCGCTAACTCCATCAGGTCCCTGTCACGCGAACTCTATCAGGGTGTTATGCCACGGCATTAGTAAGTGGCTCTCTCGGAAATTGCAACCTCAGAAGTCATTCTGAAGTCATTTTAGTGGCTGAGTACAACAGCAATTGTTAAGTAGAGCAGCAATTTCGACTTAGAATTTATCCTAGACAACTTTTGTGTCGTCAAATTCAAAGGAACGCACAATTAATTGTGTCCCCCGTACAATGGTACGTCATGACTCCGTGCGTCATGATTCATATAATTTCGAAAGTATTGCCGTACTCATTCATAGACGAAAGTATTGCCATACTCATTCATAGACAAAAGTATTGCATAGCGTCATATATTGCATATCGTTTTATCATAGATAGTTTTAGTGAAACTTCATTTCACAGGGCTAAGCCCTATGAAACATGGAACGTTATTCCCCATCAGGGGGATCTCTACGCTCATGGATAGTTTTATGTAACTAAGTGACAGTGCAACTTTCATGATTCGATAGTATACCATATTAATAACTTAAGTAGCTCAGTGGTGCATGATTCGATAACAAAATGATAGTGCAGTGTTTCATGATAGTGCGATTATCCTCATACAATTGCCTCATACAAGATCGAAAAGCTCAACACTGACACGGACAGTCCATGAGCACTGGCAGTCAAGAAGGAAAAAACGATTCGTCATTCGGGAGAAAAACGAATCGTCATTCGAGAGAAAAGGGCCCGGCTTGTTCTACGGCTGTCACAAGTCTGATCTGCGGCAACTTGAAAAGGATGCTGTTGCGCAGTTGGCCCGCACAATGCATTTGACTCAGTCACTTGGAATCATTGCCCAGATTCTGATCATGATGATAATCACTGTCCAGCATGGAGCATGTAGCAGTCACATATGATTCAGTGGAGCCAATAATGCGACTGCAGCCTAAATTGCACCGAATACCTGGAGGCGGTAGGTATTGTGATTCTATTGTCTATTGTGACTCTCAATGGTGTCTTCTACACGAGTAAACGAGTCCTTTTCATTCGAAGTAGAGCAGAAAAAAAAATTTGTGTGAACCATATTCCTAGTTCTACGTCCATGTGGTTTCGTGTTCGACACAGACTGCTGGTCAGAATCTGCCTATAATTCTGCATTCAATGACCACGTGACGAGGAAAGATTAAATTTGTCATACATTTCAGTTCCGGAGCATCAGTCCAAGCGATTGAATCGGATTCGTTATAAGAGCGAGGATCCATGTTGCGTTCTTTTTCCCTTTTCAATGTATCGTATCATTTGCAATTTGAATTTTCGTAGTGGTAGCGCGTAATTTTTTCGTGAAGCGTTTTTTCGCGGGATGTTATGCAGTAACAGTTTCGTAAGAGTGCGGAATTCGGATTGACCGCAAACTCGCATACAATCGAACCACCATACTAGACCATGGTCCATAGGATTTCCATTTTTTGTTAGAGCGAGACGAATCGGGATTCCATCTCATAAAAAATTGGTGCAGACGAACATCTGATTCCCTGAATCGTGAGTGAATCAAAATCGTATAACATTCTGACTCTCATTTAATTTTCTGACACACATCAGGGATTTCGGGGATTTCATCCCAGGCTTTTTGGCTCTTCATCGATTCAATCGATTCTGAGGTCAGATCGGTTTTCCGTTTCTAATTCACGTCATTCTGGTCAAGATATAAATTCCGCAAGATTTCAAAATAGCAAATTGTCACATTGTCTGCTTCTGTTTGAGACCAGACCTATTCTGATCATCATATCATGACAACATTCAATTTCAAAATGTCTATCACAATCGGCACAGTCTTTCTCAGGCTGTCACTCGCGGGAACAGTCTTTCTCAGACTGTCACTTCTCGGAGGAGTCCTCCAATTTCTATTTCGAAGCTGCGTACTCCAATTTCTATTTCAAAAGAGCGTCCTCCAAGTTCTCACAAACTGTGTAGTGACAACAGTAGTGCCTGTCACCGCAGTTTTTAGTTTCAGTAATTTCAGGACCCCGATTGTCCATGTGTCTTTCGGTTCCCGTCATGGCGGTCGTCATGGCAGTCGCCGACCAGCACCACTCAGAGCAGGTCAGATTCAGCATAGCTCGGAGAATTTGAATAGAACTGCTGTCACAGCAGCTGCAGTACCTGTTGACCATAGTAATACTAGCTCTGGTGTTGGCTCTGGTGACGGTCAGCAGACTGCAGCCGTTGGCAACGGCGTTGCAGCTGTCAGTGTTGAGAATCATAATGCAAGGGGAGTAGTAACTCCTCAGACTCGTCGCAACGGTAATTCCAGGACCTTCAGTCGAAACGATAGTACCAGTCGCAATTCCAGAACAGTAACTCGAAGTGTCGGACAACTGATATCCTCTCCAGCTTACACTGCCAGAAGCAGATCCCGAATGAGACCGCAAATATGCGCGGAGCCTGAGGTTCGGCAGCTTCCTCCCACGTCTCTCCTGTTTCATGATACACCGGATAATTCCAGTGCTGTTGATGGTGCCGCTGATGATTCAGTGTCTTCTGCTGTGGAGAGTGTAGCAAACACTGGGAATCAGAATCAGAACGGAAACGGTGTGAATGAGAACGCAAGTTTACAAGGGGAAGGAGGAGTGTCTCAAACTTGTGAAACTGATAATTCAGCAGAATCTACTGTTCTACAACAAACATGCTCCATCTGTCTGGAGTCTGTGGACGTCAACAAAGATCCTATGCTTCCGTGCTCTCCGAATGTCGAACATTGCCATTTCTTCCACAAGAAGTGCATCGACAAGTGGTGTGAACTGAAATTTCGCAATGATAAGAGTCCTCTTTCTTCATGTCCAAATTGCCGGGCGCCATTCGAATATGATAACGATAGGAACGAGTATGTAAAGCCTGGTAGTAATTCTGTGAGAAGAGCAGCTTCTGATTCAGGGATAAGAGAAGGTGTGGACTCACAAGATTCCAATTTGAATTATCAGAATGATCTCGTCGATGCTCTGTTTGATGTGTCTCCCCGTGCTAGTCTAGCAGCTAGAAACGGTCGCAGATTTAATAGTAGCGGTGGTGGCTCTCTTTGGAATCACAATTCTAGAAATTATGACCATTCCAGGAATTATGATCACTCCAGGAATGATGGAAGTGGAAATGGAAGTGTGAGTGGGTCTCTTTGGACTCACAGTAACTCTCGTTGGAATCACAATTCTTCTCGCTGGAATCATTCTAGGAACGGTAGTGGCAACAACAGTCGCAATGGAAATGGGAGCAACACTCGTTCTAATGGAGGCAGAAATCACACCCCGCAGGACCGCAATGACAATGCTCCTGGAGGACAAATAGCACAAGTGTCAGAGACGCTTACACGACCGACGTCACGGCGGACAAGATCCACAACAGACATTGAGAGGTATGGTGCATCATCTGAAATCATGGCACAATCACCCCTAGACAGGACATTATCTCCGACACACGGTTTATCTCCAACACACGGCTTGCCTGACGTGAGTTTGCCCATGGATCCAACTCAGCTTGCAGAGTTGGTTGACGTCACGCTCGAGCTCGAGCGATCTACCGCGAGCGTGAACAGACATTTGCGGACATTATCGCAGCAACGGTTTGACCTAGCACGGGAGCGTCTAGACCGCGCACGCGAAATCATTTATTTGGCAAGTCCTGTTGGACAAAGGGCAGGAAGTTCTTCACCTGGACAAAGGGCTAGTCCAGACTCACCTGGACAAAGGGCAGGCAATCCAGAGTCACCCGGACAAAGGGCAGGTAATCCAGAGTCCACAGATTCTGTAACTACAGAAAGAGATACTGAAAACTCTCAGTCTGTTGCGCACCGACCCACAGGCCTCAGTGTAGTACAACTACGAAGAGAACGAAGAGAGAGAGAACGAAGAGAGCCCACTACACAACTAGGAAGACTCAGATCGAACACCTCAATGATGAGCCAGATAGAGGCGCGTCATCGGGCGATGGAGGCAGCAGCCAGAGAGCGATTCGGGAGTGCAGTGGTGTCTTCATTGTCACTTGGTGCAGCCGCTTCGCGAAGTACAGTTTCAAATCCGATTATGAGTTGGCGTGTGTGATTCACGGTACAGTTTCACAAAACCCGATTATGAGTTGGCGTGTGTGAAATTTCGATCATTGAGTTGGCGTGTGTGATTACCCTTACCAGGGCAAGTATGCTGATGATCATACTCTCATGGCAAATCAAGTTCTAAAAAGAATTATTCTCATCACGGCGAGTATGCTGATAGCCTGACTCCCAGAACAAGCGAGGTGACTCTGACTCGAATATGTTTTTCAACAAAACTCTTTTCCAGTGTTTCTCCTTGCCAATCATGGGATCTCGATAATATTTTCGGACTATCATAATTGAAATCCATTTCTTCCAACTATTGGTATGTGGTTTAGCCATAGCCAGGGTTCTCATGATTCATCATGTCAACATGTCGTGCATTGTTACCATTGTGGTTCTGGGAAATGGTATATACGCCATCTCCAGGCCGGGTATACTTGTTATTGATACTAGGTTTATTACGGTTCCGAGTTCTAGGAATCAGGTTTGCAGAAAACTTCTTCGAAAGCGAAAATCTTTTGGCAGTTGCCTGACTGACAATGATTCAGATCTGATTGGTCCGACGCAGACTAAGCTTTGCGGAGAGTCGAGTCGACTGATCAGATTTCTCGGAAACCAATTTATTACGGCCCGGGAGATTGTATTGTGCATACCTTGTACATATGTTCTAACAATGATAATCATGTCTTGAATCATATCTCGACTCTAAAATCACGTCTCGGACTCTGCATCTATCGAATTTAATTCGGAATTTAATTAGACGGATGTTACAATTCGTCACTCATGGGGTTACATAATGATATGATTATCAAAACTTAAGTTTTACTGACAATCTAATCAATCGGAATGAGAATCGAGATGTAAATCAGGCTCAGCACCTATAAGAAACTTAGAACGGCAGTTGCCGAGAGCGGAAATCTAAATTTGTATTTGGTCCATATTGACATAGGATAAGATTGACATGGGATAATGTCATGCCTATTCAACCTTCATGATGATGATTTATAGGTTAGTGTCGTGATTCCTAATTCGAATTTTGATGCACTCCGAATTTTATGGCTCGAATCATGGGATAATTTCATCATGAAAATCATGGTTACCTTTGCGGTAGCAGGTTGCAGCTTTTCGGTCGGGGTGATCCGATTCCTGATTCAAGTGTTGTTTGACATTGTTCGCAAATTTTTTTAGAAAAAATCAATCGCAGCGAGGAGGTCCAGGGCAAGCAATGGCATTATGATTCTGTTTTTTTCCGTCCTTGAGCATTGGTTTCTCATCTTTTGGCATTGGTTTCCCATCTCATCCGATATAGTTGAATTTGTTCTCCAGGAGAATTCTAATAATTTTGGTCGAGTCAGTCCACAGCTCGTTGGAAGGTCTGCAGCAAGTGATTCATTTGCGCAACGAGTAGACGCTAGTGATCATAGAGACTTAGAGTTTAAAAATCCATGTTACGAAGCAGCGGCTTCTCCCAGCGCCTTCTTCTATTGTACGCTAAGACTGTCACTGTCCAAGACAGGAAAAGGACAGTTCAAAACATGCTCTTCCAAAGAAAAAAAGCTGTTCCAACGAAAAGAAGACAAGTGCATAAACAGCGACGCTATTTCTGCGAAAATTAAAAAAAGACAAAGATCTTTGTCTCCCGTAATACGCATCAGAACGCTACGAAAGTTCAGAACAGCAGAACAGCAAAGCCATGAAATTCCACGTGATTACAAGCGGCGGCACGGGACATTACACTCCCCTCATACCGATAATTCAAACACTCTTGTTGCGAGGCCACACGGTTATACTTTCGACCAATGATTTCGAAAGAGTTCGCAAAGTCCTTGGTGAAGAGGCAGTATGGAACTCTTTACAAGATCATATACCCAAAAGCCAGAAAATTACGGAAAACGACAGAAAACGCCAGAAATACAGATTCGCGCCGTTGCTATCACTAACTCCAGATGAACGCCAAAAAGTTGCGAGAGTTTTCAATGATGATGAGCTGCCGATGCTAACCGAGAAACTTCCATTCATTGTGAAAGTGTGGAGCTTGTGGCATTTTATCGCAATGAAGGACGTGTTGGAAAAAAGCTATCCGAGTTTTTTTTACAAGAAAGTGGCATCCTTACAAAAATCCGAGAAAGTTAAACGCGGCGAGCTGGAGAATGACGGTCTTGGACAAAAAGGTCATTTCAATGAAAAAGATCTGAGAAACGATTTGAATGAACATCTGAGACATCGTCTGGCCTTTATTAGGAGTATGCCCGCTTCTACAGCTACTGCCGAACTTGACTCTCATGGTGAAACTGCTGCAGAAGAAACCCTTCCAGATCTTTTTATCGTTGATGATATAGCTTGGGGGGGCGGTTGTGTGGCGGAGTTTTTGGGAGTTCCATATATT
>Ga0099797_100474_pt1 | contig 25950 bp, 42 predicted proteins | sample Uncmet_Sort48C_1_FD_89871 | JGI IMG/M metagenome (GOLD analysis project Ga0099797, IMG submission 89871) | Marine eukaryotic communities from CALCOFI LINE 67, Pacific Ocean - C012_Sort48C_1 | ecosystem: Environmental > Aquatic > Marine > Oceanic | place: Pacific Ocean: Monterey Bay | collected... | reverse complement strand
TGCAACTTTAAGAACTTTCAAAAAGAAATATGGAAGTCCTTGTGATGTTGTAGCAAAAGATAAATGCTTTTACTTTGCACATAGTGAAGATAAAGATGATGAGGGCGATATTAAAGAAACTAAATCACACTTTGATTTTGGTTTGTTTGGCAATCTAAATGGTAGTGAGTATAGTGATGAGGACGGAAAGAAATTTGCGTTTGCATATTACCGAGAAGATTTAAAAGCTATGGATTGCAATCCAGATATCTACGCACAGCAAAACGAAAACAAAGATAATCCACACAAAACAAAACACGTTGATGAGTGTACTAAAGCACTTGGACATAGTGGTAGTCATAGTTATTCAAATGGCGATCATAATGGTATGACTAAAACTTTTGATGACCAATACTATCTTGATGTAATTGGAACTAGCTACTGTCGTTCAAGAGCAATAGCTTGTACTAAAAATGAGTACGAACAATTTGAGGCATGGCGAATTGCAAAAGGTAATCTAGTCACTAAACACCAAACATGGATTGATACAATTCAAAAACAATGCGATCAGTTAAAGATTGGATTGAAAGCATACAGATATCTTTCAGAGGGTATTGAACTTGCAACTGAACTTGGAATACAAGTTGATGAGGCAGAGTTAATTAGAACTAACTCAACAGGATTGACTATCTACAATCCAAGCAATCTTGCTAGTATGATTAAAGGTATGAAGAATAAAAATCAATCAAGAGAGGCGAAGATATTGGCTAGAAAAAAATATGAAGAAAGTCTAAATTAAAGTTTGACAATTAGGACTATCTGAAATAGGATAGTCCTAATACAAATAGAAAGGTATATATGATAAAAGATAAAACATTTAGAATAACTTATTATTCTAACAAAGATAAAAAACACATTACTAGATTTGGTAAGTTTGATGACAAGTGTAAATATTGGACTAGCAAAGTTGGTACTGCATTAATCACTTATTTTGATTTAGATAAACAAGCATATAGAACTGCGAAAGACAGTTGGAAAGTGAGGTACTAATGAAACTATTAGGAATATTAATAGGATTTATAATTGCAATGTTAGGATTAATTATTGCAATACATTCAACTAGTCATGTCGTTGGATTACTAATGTTATTTGGTGGAATGTATTTAACTTTAAGTTGTCTACCTCATTATGGAGAAAGGTTATTATAATGGCACAACAAAACGAAGAACATCTAGAAGTAATAAGCAAGAACAAGGCGAAAGCCTACGAAGAACAAAAGTCCATGCGTCAAGAATTAATTGATTGGGTTAATAGTTGTAGTGCAATGCATATGCAAGAACTTCACTCAGAAATGAGAAGAATGAAAAGGAGTTGGAATGCCAAATAAACATTTTTGCCAAGGACCAACCTGTCATGAAAACCCTACACAAGATAGATTTCTAAAATCTAGAGGTGTAGTTAGAGGGCGATATGCGTACTGTAACATGGACCAACAGAATTGGTATTCAGACTCAGATAAATTCTTTTGTAGTCAATCATGTAAATTAGATTGGTTATCAGTTAACATGAAGAATATAGAACAAGGTCGACCGATTGAGTTTATCAGACACAGACGAGAGAGCCAAGGTTATCGCAAGGTAACTAGTGATGATAGGTGGGGTCCAAGAAATATTATTCAAAGGGTTGACAATGGACAGATTGTAGAGTAGGATTATCCTATTAACGAAAGGTATATATGACAACAAATAAAACAGAAGAACGTAAGAACAGATTTAATGGTGAGTCTGTTATGCTTACAAAAGAAGAGGCGAGAAGACATGATTGTATTTTCTTAGCTGAAGTAATGGCAACGTTGGACGATAAGAAAGTCGGACACGGTGCGTCCAAGCATTGGGATATAATGCGTGAACACTTGAATTGGTTTCGTGAACATAACGCGAAAGCATATATGGTTCTACTAGACTAGAACCAACCTTTCTTGCCCTGGTCCCTCAATAGAGGTACCAGGGCGCTCCCTAAATTTGAACTTTTTTTATTTTATTAAAGAGTTTATTTCTTAACTCTGTATTCATTCTTATTTTAGTCATTGTACCTTTCTGGTTATTATTTTTATTTTGCATTTAATTTGTTTTATACCTTGACAATAGGATAGTCAAGGATTATATATTAATTATTCCCTTTTGTTATTTACGGAATTAAAAACTCAAAATAACGAGATTGATAGCAGTGTTGTCTAAACCACTGCTACTGATCCCTGATCTATTTCTGGAAGATAGCCATTGAGATAGATCTGGGATCAGTCATTATTGACTGTGGAGATAAACACTATAACACGGTGGGCGGTAAAGGAGCTCCCGAAAGTTGACTGAACACATGGCCGTCAACCCCCCGCGTAGCATAGTGACTGATCAACTCGCAACTTGGTCTAAGCACCCGGCCGGTGTTATGCTGTGTATTAATTGACAGTGACCAATCTCTGCGAGATTATTTGCTGGACCCTGACAAGTGATAACTTGTTAGGCCTGTTGCCCGGGCTGTTAAAATAAAGCACGCCGGCCTCAACTCAGGGTCCTGCTAATGATGATGTATGACCTAGAGAAGGCGTCCAAATCTGCCCCTGGCATTTCCCTGTACGTAAGCAGTGACCGCAAGGTAGCAACGAAGTACTAGGACCAGATGCGCCGGAGTTCCCTGATCAGGATGGCGCGCTGGTATATGATTGAAGGATCAAGCGGCAAGCTCCAAGCAGCAAGCGCTTGACAGCTAGGTCAGGATAGTATAGGATACAATTGAAAGGAATAACATATGACACATAAAAGTTACAGTTCAGGATTTGGATCAGTTCCAAATTCTACACCAAAAGATAATGATCCAATGGTAAGAATAGCAGACGCCTTGGAAGAGGTCCTGCGGCTGGTGAAGGCTGATCAGGAGAAGATGGCGAAAAGGTTCCCGGATGAAGATAAGGAATAACGATCTCACCCATTATTTCTTGCGGCCGCATAACCAGCTGCCGCAAGGTTACCTGGACCATTGCCGTAAATTTTTTAAAGAGTTGAGCGTCAAGCAACAAGCCTCAAGCAACAAGCCTCAAGCTTTTAAGTTGCATAAACCCGGGACCCGTGTTAAAAATAGATTCAACAGAAAGATATAATTATGAAAATAAAAGAAGCATTAAAAATAACAGACTCATTTACACGTACCAGCAAGATGCCTGGCCTGAGCTACAGTCTACCAGCATGGGCATGTCAAACTGGCGCGAAGCTTAGAAAGGTCAAGACTTCACCGTGTTACGGCTGTTACGCCTTGAAGGGTAACTATACCAGGTATCCAGCAATCAAAGCAGCTCAGTATAGAAGACTGGACGCAATCAATCACCCGCTATGGGTGGAGGCTATGTCTACAAAAATTCGTGGCCAAAAATGGTTTAGATGGCATGACGCTGGAGATGTACAGAGCAGCGAGCATATGCAAAAAATTATAGAAGTATGTAAGCTCACACCAAACACCAAACACTGGTTACCAACTCAAGAGCGTCAGTACTTGCCTAAGCCTGAAGACGTTCCAGCAAATTTAATTATAAGATTGTCAAGATCAAAAGTCGATGGACCAGCAGGGAATGCCTGGACCCATGACTCAGGCGTCACGACTCAAGAAGGACAGCGGACTTGTCCAGCACCGGATCAGGGCGGCGCTTGTAAAGATTGTCGAGCATGCTGGAATAAAGATATTAAATCTGTTATATACGGTAAACATTAATGCACGTATTCAAACACCCTAAATATTACGAAGAGATGCGCCAGCGCGCAAAAAAATTTCAGAGAGAAGAGAAGCTCAAGCAGCAAGCGTCAAGCACCAAGCCACAAGCTTCAAGCGACAAGCCTCAAGCACCAAGCGATTCAAAAACCTTGGAGCAGGATTCATAACCTACGCTGCAAGCTTCAAGCGTCAAGCCACAAGCAGCAAGCTCTCTTATATCTTTCCCCTCATAAAGTTTTGGGATCATGTCTCTGGCATCAAGAACTAAGATAAAAGTATTGCGTGGATGTTTCACGTGAAACGCAATTTGGTGTGGAGAAAATGTGATCTTGTTTGTTTTTGTATATTTCAGTTCAACAGTGAAAAAGACGCCGTTATTATTATAACCCAATAGATCGGGAGTACCAGGAACGCTAAGATTTTCAATCCTAATCCAGGATATTTGAGTAATATTTTTCTTAACATTTCCATAAAATTTAGTCTCCGGTTTCACTGATTTTTTAGGTTAACAGGTGCGTTATACTTTTTTGATAACGTCGCCCATTCTCCACGTTTCTGGCTTGATAGTCATAACAAGTCGGTGAGTTTCTCTGGCTCCCAATAGTTTATTTTCCATCAGTTGTAAAGAAGTAATATCAAAATGTTGTCCATCAGGAAGACGAACTTGAACTCTAGCCTCTTGGGCTACAGGTGACTTCATCATCTTATCTAGTATCTGTCTTAGTGCTTTACCGCTTACCATAATTTTTATTTTTTTAATGGCGCTCGACAAGGTGAACGCCACCAATTCAAAGATAGTTAGCACGTTTAAAACTAACTACAGTTGCTTTTATACCATTGTTGTGTTAAAAAGCAATACTATGAAAAAAGAAAAATGGGACGGTAGATCAAGACCTACCAACGATTTATACAAAAAGAACTTTGATAGAATCTTCGGTAAGAAAGAAAAAACTTTACATGAAATGGCTATGGAAGGTTACGAAGAAGAAAAAAGAATGTACGAGGAAGAAGATGGGTCTACCCAAGAAACTAACTGAACAACAAATTAAATTTGCTAATTTATTAATATCTGAACAAGGTAGAATGACAGCTACAGCTTGTGCTATTGAGGCTGGTTATGCAAAAGATTCAGCACGTCAGGCTGCAAGTAAATTACAGAATCCAAAATTATTTCCATTAGTGGTCCAATACATTGGTGAGCTACGTGATGAATGGCAAAAACAATACGAAGTTACATTCGGTAATCACATATCAGAGTTAGGTAAACTTAGAGATGAAGCTAGAGATAAGAAAGCCTGGTCAGCTGCTGTTAATGCTGAGGTTGCGAGAGGTAAGGCGGCTGGTCTATATATAGAACAAAAGATAATCCGTACTGGTAAATTAGAAGACCTAACGACAGAAGAATTAGAAGCAAGGATGAAACAAATAATTGATGACTACTCACCCATCCTAGAAGGTGTAGAGTTTGAAGAGTTAAAAGACAAAGTAAAAGAAGAGCCGAAACAAAATAAAGATAAAAATCTAAAACAAATAAATTCATCAAAGTAATACCTTTTCCATCTTTTTAACACATCCTTTAGGAAATACATTACGATCACTAAAACACTCTGAATTAGCATCATAACTGGCAAACGTTCTAAGAACTTTAGAATCATTGTAAAACACATATGCATTAGTTATCATTACTGCAGGTTTCATATCCATAAATTCATTGTTATCAGCGTGCCCGCTGTCACCTAAAATATCCAACCATGTAATTTTATAGAAATAGTATCGCTTCTTGTTTATTACAACGTGTCTGTACTTTGATTTTTTATGAGTCATAAATCTTCCCTAAGAGCAAAAAATGAAATTATGTTATAACACATTTTACATAAAAAGTTTGTCTTATTGGGATTTTGAACCATCTTGGTAGTAGCAGGTAGTAGCCAGGTAGTAGACGTTTTACTACCAAAATTGCTTAAATAAGCTATGTATACCAACAAAAACTTGTTCAGGTAGTAAGGTAGTAGACATTTCTCATCTTTTTTCAAAAAATTTTTTTTCAAAAAAAGTTTAAAACCTATTAGGGGAAGCCCCTGATGCCTGATTCCTGCCACATTATTCATGATTTTTGGCTAATTTACTACGTTTTTCGTAAAATAGGTCAACACGCTTTAACCATTCCCACATAAACTTTTGAAACTGGGTTCCGGATACAGTGAATTTTTGAAAGTAATTATCTTTAGTACACATTAGAATCGTTCCAGACTGTATCTTGGTCCCATACACCTGGTTATGAGCCGTAGCATATGCTGCAAGTTGTATAAAATAGTCATCAATCCATTCTCTTCTTTTAGGCTTGTTAGATTGCTTAAAGTCCATTATACTTTCGCGTCCTTCATATACACCCGCTAAATCACTGGCTCCGGCGTACAGGCCTGGATAATGCAAACATACCTCAGTACCCCATATTTCCTCCATATAACCCTTTAGACCCTCATCTATTATAATTTGTGCCATTTTATCTGCTTGCTGCCCCAAATCAGTCAAATCCATGTGTCTTTCGTCCAGCAAATAGCATTCAATCAGCTTATGCATAATAGATCCACGGTTGGCTGCTTCATTCTTAATATTCTCAGCAGACTGGGCTCCGACTCTTTGTTTCCATTTCTCTAGACTTGCCTTTTTCTCAACACTTTGTGTAGCCTGCAATATAGTAGTAACAGATGGCAATTTCTCATCACTTATAAGATAGTGTCGCTCACCTTCTATCGCCTCTCTTATAGTCTGAGGGTATTTAAACTTTTTATTCCAAATCAATTGACTGTCTCCTTTTCTTTTAAACCATGATATATTTCATACCAGGCTTTACATTTTTCATTCATACATTCATACATACTAACAATTAGATATTCTTCATCATCTTCTGTATCATAGTCATTATTCCATCTTAAATCATCACCACAATGTAGACACTTCATTTAGAATTCCTTTCTTTGTTTAGTAAATCAGTTATATCATTTGATCTTTTACGATTCATTTTAGTTCCTTTTCTATTAATAGAATGATTTACCCATCTTAGATTTTCTAATCTATAATCAATTATATTACCATTGATGTGATCAACTATATAATAAGAAGGATCACTATGTTCTTTTAAGAAAGCAAAAGCCGTGACTCTATGCATTTTAACTAAACAGTTATTTCCATTTATAGTTTTAGCATTAAATATTGGATAAGGGTCCGTGTAATTAACACTAGGTTTTATAATGGTTTTTTTATCTTTATTTACATTAATAATATAAGGAAAAACTTTTCCAAATTTATAAAAGGCTTGGTTAAAATGTAGGCCACCAGTTTTATATATAAAATATTTTTCTGGAATTATATCAGAATAAGGATATCCCTTACCATTTTTTCGGTAAGGATCTTCTCTTAAAGTAGACAAATCAACTTTATTTTGTTCTAAAACAATTCTTTCAATTGGTTCTTCAAATAATTCCAACTGGTTCATTATAATTTAAAAGCCTGCAGTGCGTTTTGTTTTTCTTCCGCTTCTACAATTTTTGATAATTGCTTATCTATTTCATCTAAATGTTGTGGGTGCTCACCAATACCTACAGAACTATTTAGGTATATTTGTATAGTTGCATCTGCTGATGCTATATCAGCCTCGTATTTCTTCTCTAGGGCTTCCAGCATTGCTCTTCTCATCTTTAACTCCTTCCTTTTCTTTTAGTTTAGATTGTAAAATATCAATCTCACCATTTAGTCTTTTAATGATTTGATTAAGTTCTTTAACCAATTTACTTTCTAGTATTAATCGTTCTGTACTCATTGTTATTTCTCCTTGTGAATTACAACTCGGACACTGCTGTATGATTTCCACTGGATTCTCGATTGATTCCCTTACTTTGATATAACCGTTTCCATGGCATCGCGGGCATATTGTCTTTGTCATAGTTTTTCTCCATGTCTTCTAAAGTTTTAATTACTTTCTTTCTAACCATATTATGATCTAGCTCTGCATATTCACATATTTTAGCAAAATCACTATTAGGTAAAGTCACATAATCTAATTCATGAAATCTTCTATTGCCATAGTGTTCACTAAATTTAACTATGTTAGCCTTTACCTTTATTGCATCTGATATTGCAACTATTAATACATTTCTCCACAAATTTCTAATAGGGTCAAATGTATCAAACTCTTTAAGCGTTCTTGATCCGTAACTTTCCATTTAATTTTCTCGCTTTCTCGTTGATTAATATGTCTAGAGTTTTAGCTCTAGATACTTCTACCTCAGGTACGATGACCTTGCGGATCTTATCTAATTTGTCACAACTATCATGCGATAGTGCAACTGATTTATATTTACTTACGTCAGTCATTATTATATCCTTTCATTATTTATAAAATAATAATATAGGATTCTTATATCTTTTTACAAGTAAGTCAATGAAGTTTTTTTTAACAATATACATATGTTCAGTGGTCAATCAAAACTGCGCTGAAGTGCCAGTCAAAGACCATGACTATGATAGATTTTATAAAACACACTATGAGTGTGTACAAAAAGGATTGGGTGAGTCTTACTCTGTATTATTTGATGGTGAGCATTTTACTGCAGATGTAGTAAATACAGCTGAATTATACCCTAAATTTATGTGTGAGAAGACAGACAATCAAGAGAAGCCTGAGGCCTGAACCCTTTAGCCTTTACCTTGTCCCTTGTAACGTCGAGTCCGTTTCTGTCTTTTCTCATTCTTGTTTAATGATTTCTTATGTTGACGGCTGCCTCTTTTCTTAGGCTTGTCTCTTGTCTCGAATGATTTAAATTTTCTAGCCACTACTTACCAACTTTTTTCAAAGCTTTAGTATGGCTTTTCGAAAACAACATTCCCTTTTTCATATCTTTTTTCATTTGTTTCATATGCTTTGTAGTATGATGTTTTTTATGTTTCTTTAAAATCTTTTTTTCTTTTTTATCTATCATTTTATATAGTTCTCCTTAATCCATTTTTTATCTGTGTCATCTAATTTTAAATATCTAATTCTACCATTGATATGTTGTTTAGTATCATGACCACAATTGGTACATCTATAAAATTCTGAAACAATAGCTACTAAGATAGCTTCTTCCTGACACTCTTCACAATGTCCATGTACTGTATCTATATTTTTAAATGCTGCTATTGCTTTTTTATCTATTATACTCATACTAGATCTTTTGCCTTTCCTATTACTGGTTTGTATTTAGTTTTACCTTCTGATTTATATGCATGCATAAATTGCTCACGTCTTCCTTCTGGAATCCAACTACAATGTATCCATCCCGAGTTGGGTTCGCCTGGGGTGTAAAACTCGAGAATCAATTGATCTGTTTCAAGGTTCATTTTAATCCAATCAGCAACTTCAGCGTTGTCAACTCCAACACATTCGAAGTCAGCGGCCTCAGCTTTTGCATGCTGGCTGTTTCGACTCGAACCTATGGCAAGGCAAAGGTCTTCTGAACGGAACCCTGATGTGACCTTAACTCTACCGAAATGGTCCCGGACGGGTTGTAAGATATTTTCACACAGTCCTTTTAATTTTTCTATTTGACCTGAGTTAGGATTGTTATTGATACCTTTACGTATTGCAGTATCAGACTTGATAAGCTCCTGAAGGGAGAAATTTCTTGAAAGATTCATTATTGACAGCTTAAACACTCATCGCTGTCATTGTCAAGAGCAGCTAGAGCTTCTTCCTTACAGTCCTGGCTACAGAATAAATCTAATTCTTCTTTAGCTTCAAACTCTTTTTTACATTGATTACAATTTTTTTTCATTATTCTAATATTAATTTTTTAATTGATTTTGATCCATCTACGTTCGACTCGAGCTCGGCCATCGACTTGATACATTGATAAATGACATTATTATTTTTATTCGATCTCATTGCAACCCTTTTTCCTTTCAAGCACATTGACATTGAATGTTTACCTGTTTCAGGATCAATTTGAATTCTATGTTCTTTGATCTCTCCATTAACAATCATAAGTAAAGCTACAATCAACTCCATTAATGACCTCCGTTTTGTCTTACCTTATCTTTTAACACTTCGATATCAGCCAGTGCTTTATCTAGCTGTTCTCTTAAAAATTCTATATTAACTTTGTTTGTCATGTTCATCTCTTGAGTCTCTTCCATTTTCTCGACCGACTTGTACAAATCCTCAATTAAAAAATGTTGCTCCTGATCGGTAGGGACCTGTTCAGATTTTTTTAATAAATCATTTTCAAACAACTCACGTGATGTCTCCAACGATACCAACCTCGCAGTCAGCTCCGTATAAGCGAACACGCCCATTGCGACGAGCACGATCAGTGAGGCTACGGTTTTCATAGGCATCTGTACTCGTGCTTCTTCTCCGATATTGAGTGGTTTATTGGACATTAGGTCCTCCACATAAAGCCAGTCCAACTAACATTACTATTAATAAGCCTGTTGCATAATAGTTCATCCTTTGACACTCCATAATTATCTAGTCCAAAAAAATATTCTACGCCACCAACTTGATTTTATTACAACTGGTTTAACTTCACACTTACATTTCTTTTTTTCAAATTTACAATCTGCACATATATTTAAACTCATTTTTTCTCCTCAATATCATAAAACATTTTATCAGAATCTTCTGTTACCCAATCAGATCCTTCACAGTCCCAGTACGTAGTTTGTACGCTATAGTCCGGCCAATCATTATCTGTTGTATAACTGTTTACATGCCAAATAATCCTGTTGTTTGGCTGCGCTGCATAATTACCGTTTTTCAACGCTAATATGTGAGCACACTTGTGCTCTTGCGGAATTTCTGAATGTTCCGTGTTTAGTATATTAGTCTCTGGATGCGCCCAGTCAATAGTAAATAAATATTGTCCTTCGTAAAATTTTTTATTTTTACCTAAATATTTACCATCTATACCAGCCAACCAATCAAAACAATGGACACTAGGATAATAACTAAAGCAGTTCCACAGTTCGAGTTGATCCACTCGCATATCAGGCACGTCTTTTCTTTCAAACTCTTTTTGAAAGAATGCTGAAATAGGTAGTCTATAAAAGACCGCACCATTTGGTAGCATGCAATGAAATAAGATTGCACGACCTGAAATAGAGCTAAGACCAAAGATGACACAGTCACTAGACTGTCCTTTATTTTTTTTAAGATCATAGAGATACTCCCTTCTTATTTTACAATAAATCGGCGGTATGTTAGCATTTAAATAAGCCATAGTACATTACTTTATTTCTCCCCAATTAGGACCGGATTCGTAGTCTACTTTATTTGGTACTTCTAAGTCAACTGCATTTTCCATAATGATTTTTATTTTCTTAGCTTGTTCTTTTGACTCGATAGAAAAGTCTAACTCATCATGTATTTGTATATGTGAAAGATATCCGTTTTTATACAAATCAACCATTGCTCTTTTTGTCATATCAGCAGCTGATCCTTGAATTAATTTGTTTAATGCTTTGTATGTAAAAGCTCTACGTGTTGGATTCTTATGCCAATAGTTTTTCTTTGGCTCACCATCTTTATCTTTAATAATATTACCTTCAAAATCTTTTAACACTGGTCCCATGTCTTGTAATTCTTTCATACGTTCTTCATCTTCTGGTGGTATATATTTACCCCAGTCACTACCATTTAGTATGGGTTCATACTTTGGAAATCTACAACGTCTACCAAGTAATGTTTTTATTTGACCTTTGTTTAATGCTGCGTTCATAACTTTATTCATCAACTGTTTTACAAATGGTGCTTTACCATGATACTTTTTAAATAGTTCATCAGCTTTCTCTTTTGTTAAATCTAATTCATTCATTAACTTACCCTTACCCATACCATAGAATAAACCTAAGTTAATTGTCTTTGCTTGTGATCTAGGTATCTCTGCCATTTCTGCTACAATTCTATGAAAGTCTGTTGAAGGATCATTCTCATATGAATCTGCAATATCATTTACTGAAGGTAATTCAAATTTTAGTGAGTAGTGTGCAACTAATCTTGGTTCCTGTTGTGAGTAGTCAAACGTACCCCACTTACAACCTTCTTCAGGTAAGAATAAACTTCTTATCAATGGTCCTGTATCTGGATCACGTGCTGGAATCTGTTGTAGGTTAGGATTAGAATAACTAAATCTACCGGTAACTGTACCACCATCATCAGATCTAATTTGATTGATGTCTGCATGTATTCTACCTTTATGTTCGTGTTTAATAATAGAATCAATAAATGTAGTTCTGACCTTGTTTATTTTTCTAGCTTCTGCTATCATACGCACTATAGGATTTTTATGTGTAACAAGAAAGTTTTTAGTAAATGATGGCTCATCAGATTTCTCAGTTCTTGAATAAGGTAAATCTAATTTATCGAAAATTGGAGCAATACTTCTTGCTGCCATTAACTGAACTTCTACTCCTGTTTCTATTTTTATTTGTTGTATTAGGTTTTGTTCTTTTACTGCCAGTGCTGTTTTCAATTGATTGGCTTTCTCGACATCTACCCGCACCCCTAGGAAGCGCATATCGACCAGACAAGGAAACAGATCTGTCTCAAGATTAAATACATCTTGTAAATCATCTTCAATAATTATTTTTTTAAACTTCTGCCAAAGTTCTAAAGTAAGTTCAGCATCCGCTTCAGCATAAGATCCAACTTCCATTGCAGGTAATCTCCACATATCAGCTTTTGCATCTAGTCCTCTTTCTTTTGCAGCCTCTACTAATCTTGATTCGTTCTTACCTTTGTTTAGATAAGTCCATGACATTGTATTGAGTGTATATGAAAATCTATTTTCATCTATAAGACTAGCTGCAATCATAGTATCTACTATTAAACCATTGATTTTTATACCTAAATTACGTATCCAACATACGTCATACATTGCGTTATGAAATATTTTTGTAGCAGGTGATTCACATACATCGGTGAACCAAGATAAAACTTTTTTACGATCTTCGTTTGGACCAATCTCATGAGCAATAGGAAAGTAACCTTTCCAACCATCTACAGCAACAGCTATACCTACAACTTCACCATTACCTATAATGGCTCCTGAACCCAGTTTCTTTAAATCTGGATCACGTGTCTCTAAGTCAATTGCAATTTCACTTGCTGATCTTAGATCAGGATACTCTGTAGGTGCTAACCATTCTGTTTGTGGTATGATCATTTCTTTTTAAGATCTTTCATTGTTTTAATTTCTAATTCACAGTAATGAATTATTTTTTCTAAGTCTTGTATTCCCGCCTTGTTCTTGTAGCGACAAACATACTTTATAACATTTCCCTGAAAAAAGGAAAGGTCATTCTTTGAGATAAACTCATAAGGTTGAATGTGAAAGTCTTTGTAGTGACTCCCGCCTATCTGCTTATCTTGTGGAAATGAATCTTTAAATATATCTTTGTGTGTCATTTTAATACCTCCATTATGTTGATGACAAAAAATGTTAATGTAATTGTTATAAATATATCTGATGTAATTATTCTCATAGTTGATATCCTGTTCTTTGTATTTTTGCTTTTAGTTTGTATAGGTTATTTCTTGCTCTTGTGGTTCCTACATACCAGACTCTATGTTCTTCATCATTTTTCTCTTGACTACGTTTAATAGATTTAAGAATTTTCTTTCCCATATCTAAACATAAAATTACGTTATCTTCTTCTCCACCTTTTGCTGCGTGTATTGTGGATAGCCATATTCTAGCATCCGTATTTAAATTTTCTCCATTGTCCAACATATTTTTTATATACAATTTTTCTTTTTCATCTGCTTCAACAAATGCATCAAACCAATCTTTGTTTCGATTCCATTCAACATCACCTGTGTATTCTTTTATATCTTTTATAATTCTATCTTCTAATTCCTGATGCCTGGTCCAAGACTCGTATTGCATTGCAGCTCGATACATAGTTACTGCAAAACTTTTACCTTTATTAGTTTCATAGAATAAATCTTTACGTTTCAATTCTTCAGCTATCTTTATTTGTCTAGATATAGTTCTACTTAAAATTAACCACTTACCTTTAGTCAAATCTACTTGACTCAGGTTACCTATGGTAAATGATTCTCCCTCGTAATCTCGAGGTAAATAGTGTTTTTCCTTCCTTATACCCATAATTTTCTCAATCGGCTTCTGAGACTCCTCCTGGACGGTTCTAGACACACGTTTTGAGTACTTTAAGACTCTTTCTTTAGCCGGTTCCTTGATAAATCTCTCTACATCTGCACCAGCCCATACGAATATAGCCTGGTCATCATCACCTGCTAAATAAATATCTTCTGATTTTTCTTTAAACACATCAAATAGTTTCCATTGTAATGGTGATAGATCCTGAGCTTCATCAATAAATACTGCTTTGAATGTAGGAAAGTTTTCTTTGTCTTTAGATTTAATTGTAAGATCTACCAGATCATTAAAGTCATATAGATTCTTAGCATCTTTATATTTAATTAAATTATCACTTATATATTTTAGAGTTGACCATACTATTTCTTTTGTATCATGTTCCCATAGTTCGTATTCTTCTCTAACAGTAATACATTTATTTACTGCTTTATGTATTAATTGAAAATAAGGATTGTCACAAGTTAAATAACTTATTTCTTCTTTGTTATATTTGTCTGCGTATTTTACTTTTACATTTATTTCTTTACCAAACTTTTCATAATGGTATGGCTGCATAATATCTTCTTTCTTCATATCTAAAAAATTAAAACAAAAAGAATGTAGTGTTTGAAAGTATGGAAGATTTTTTTCATTAGCAGGCATTCTTTCTTTTGCAACACCTGCAGCTTTTTTACTAAATGCGAAGTAACCTATTTTGTGAAGTGGAGTTCCTAGTCTTGCGTATGCTTTTGATCTACTTATAAGTTTAAATGTCTTACCGGTTCCTGGTGGACCATAGTACTTATAAATCATACTATGTCTTCTTCACTTTCAAACTGATGTTGTTCGTTGACATCTTCTTCACTTTCAAAATACTTTAATGGTATTCGTAAAGTCTTCAATGGTGGATATTGTTTGTTATCAGAATCTTTTCCAGGAAATTTTTTGCTGTGATCAAACTTAGCTTGGTCTTCTGGTTTCTTACTAGGAAATAATGCTTTGATCATCAATGATGTTTTAGCTGATGACTCTTTCCATTCATATGTTTTTAAATCATCATAGAATGCACTATATAAAAAGTATGCATACTCATCATCTAACAATGGTCTACCGCTTTTAAATGAATTATACTTCTTAGCTTGTGGATCATTTATATATCTATTGATATGTGCTTTTAATATATCAGATGGATTAGTTCCTTCTGCAGGTTCTAGTATTTCTATTTTAGATTTTTCAAATAAGTTTTTTAATATTTCATAAAAGTCATTACCTTTTATTGTTGGTGGTACTACGTGTACTTGCTCCATTAATAATGCTCTCAATTCTTTTTGGCTTTCTATTCTATGCACATTCTTTGCATGCACTTGTTTTGTTTGTCCTTCTTCATTCTCAACAGTAAAATACCATTCAGGTGTAGGTTTTATATTTAGTTTTTGTAATGCTGATAACGCTGGCCATACCGGTTTATTATCTGATATAATGCCGAACTTTCGTTTAACACATACAGATTTTACACAAACCGGTGCTAGTAATGGATCATTACAAGTATGACCTTTGGTATCCTTACTCCAACTTTTAATCTTTTGATTCACATGTATATCTGTCCAGTTATTATCAAACTCAAAATATTTTCTTGCAGCTTCTATTACTTTGTCTTGCCATTTGTCTGGATACTTTTTCTTAGCAAACACCATATAGTTATATAAGAATCTATCTCTACCATCTTTCATTAGTTGTTTTGTTAGTATACCTAAACATGGTGGACCATCTACAAACTCTTCTCCACCACCCGATAATTCATCTTCTACAATTCTTTTTTGTATATCTTTTAGTTGATCTTCTGTTTGTGCATTTGCTGCAACAACTTTTAAAAACATATCAATTTGCATTTCTTCACCACTTGGTAGTAATGCTTTTCTAGATATACTATTGTAAGGTAAGTTTATAAAGTTACCGTTAGTCTTTTCACCATCAGCATTCTCACCTAGTGAAGTTTGTTTTGGAAATATTTCTGTATTGATTGGTAGTTTAAATAAAAATAAAACCTGTTCTAAAAAGTCTCTTATCGCTTTTGCTTTTACATACTCAGTGGTGAACACATATAAATGTAGTCCACCACTCTTCGATAGGACAGGTATTATCGGAAGCTTTTTTTCTTGTATGATGTCTAAATAAAATTTTCTATCTATTGGATATTTATCAACATCAATTGCACCAAACCTAGCTTTACCTTCATCAGTACATGGTTGTATACCAATAGATTTAACACCAGATAAGTGATCTAAATAATCTTGTTCAACAACAGGTATTGAGGACCATTCGTGTGGATACCTTTTCTTACCTGTCTCTCCATCTACAAAACCTTCAGTAGTCTTGCAAACTCCGTAGTTTCTTTTCAATCCTGAAAAGTATTTTATATATTCCTGCATTTATTCCTGTCCTTTTAATAATTTCTAAAGGCGCCTCCAGTCTCCCTTCAGCGCCTCTGTAGCTACATTCCTCTAGGGAATTAGATAATGTCTTTAGTACTTTTGTTTTCAACTTTATCATACTTTGGTTTAGCAGAACCTTTAGAAACTTCTTTCTGTAGATTCTGTGCCATAGTATAAGCTTCAGCATCCATACCTTTAGATACATCTAACATTTTTACTAATGACGGCTTGTACACATGCCAGCTTTTATCACCCCAGTTTTTTCCAACTGTCTTTAAGTTGAACACTGCAGAGTATGCTGCCGGTTGAAATGTACCTTGTGAATCTGTCATTCTCAAGTTAGCAATCAAGTTGTTTAACTCTCTACCTGGAGTTAAATTAGACGATCTCATAGTAATAACAGCTTTTCTTAGCTCATTACCAACTATAGCAACTACATAGAAATACATAGTTTTTTCTACATAGTTTCCATTAGTCAATCTATATCTACCATTTTTTTCTTCAGTAGAATCTGCAGGTATTTCTAAATGTGTTCCAACAGGAGCTGATGGACTATCACCCATATCCTGCCATTCTGGCCATCTAGTTTGTGTATGTGCTATAACAACATCAATACCTTTATTACCGTCTATTAAATTTCCAAAACTACTAGAATAAATCATTCCAGGTTCTGCGCCTTCAACATACTTTGCATTTCTTGAGTTACACTCAGGTGATAACTGATGAAGAATCTTTAAGATCGGTGTTGATACATCATCCGATTTTAACTCCTCAGTTCCTCTGCCTGAATCAGCTCTTAGGTTTATTGTAGATAATGCACCTGCATTATCTTTCTTTACGATTGTACTTTCTGTACTCATATATAACTCCTATTAGTTAATCGTTATTATTTATTTTTTAATTTAGTCTGACTTCCGTCAAACGTACTAAATAGATCTGAAGGGATCTCATTACCTTTTTCTTTGTAATCCTTCATCACTACTGTGAGTGAAGCGTGGTGAACCTTCTCGTCTTGAGTTGGTTCATAGCCACGCTCCCTCGCAAGGCCAGCATATTCGACAGCCTTGTTATCTTCGCCTTGACCAAATGTTACTGTAATATTATTTTTTACAATATCACCTAAGCCATTGTCTCGAAGCCATTGTATCGCCTCAGCTTTTTTGTCAGCTCTCATTGAGGCACTGTAAATATTTTTAATTGTAAGTTCAGAACCATCTTGTAGTTTTAAACTTTTTAAATTCATATCTTCCATTAACTTTGGAATAATAACACAACTAAAATGTTTTTCATCTTCTTTTAAATCTTTCACTCTATCTTCTAGATTTTTTATTTCAGATTGTAAAGATTTTAATTTCTCTACTTCTTCTGATAATTTTTTAGGATCAATAATATCAGTTTGATCCGGTGCGTCTTGTCTTAAATTTATATCCATAATGTTGCCTTTCGTAAAAGGTATATAGGATTATTATATTGAAATGTCAATACTAGTTTTGAAAAATATTTATCTCGAGTGGATAATATGTTTTTTCCTGTCTGTCCCATTTTAACAACTTATATTTGCCGTTAGTCATATCAGAAACAACTGAACATGTCACTCCGATAATTGCAGGATCACCAGATAATAATAAGTAATCGTCGGTTGTAAAATTTTTTAATTTATCTTTTATTTGAAAAATTAATGGACCAGGAGAAAAAATCATTTGAGCTTTTGCAGGAAGCATGACCGTAATATCGCCATACTTTTGTGCACCCATAACATTATATTTTGGTTGACCACTTTCTCTGTCGACAGGTATGTCTTGTACTAAATAAACTTTGCTCATTGACTTTTATTCTTTTAAGTATTATATAACAAATTAGAAAGAAAAAGCAAATGAACTACAAATTTAAAACTAAGCCATATGGGCATCAATTAGATGCATTAGAAGCATCTTGGAATAAAGAAAATTTTGCGTACTTTATGGAAATGGGTACAGGTAAATCTAAAGTATTATTAGATAATGCAGCTGTATTATATGATAAAGGTTTAATAAACGGTCTGTTATTAATTGCTCCTAAAGGTGTGTATAAAAACTGGTATGACTCAGAAATACCTACACACCTACCAGACCATATAGAAAAAAATATAGTCCTTTGGAAGACATCAGATAAATCAAAAAAACAACAGTTACTTTTAAATACTTTGTTTAAACCAGGTACACATCTAAACATTTTAATTATGAATGTAGAATCTTTTTCATCAGGTAATGGTGCAGAATTTGCATATAAATTTTTATCTGCACATCCTAAATCAATGGTTGCTATTGATGAATCTACTACTATTAAAACACCTACATCTAATAGAACTAAAAACATATTGAAACTAAGTGACCACTGTAAATATAGAAGAATACTTACAGGTTCTCCTGTAACTAAATCACCATTAGATTTATATAGTCAATGTCAATTCCTTGATCCCTGGCTCCTAGACCATCAATCTTACTATACGTTTCGTGCTAGATATTCTATATGTAAAAAGATTCAAGTTAATGGTCGTCAAGTAGAGATAGTAGTAGGTTACAGAAACCTTGGTGAGTTATCAGATAAGATAAAACCTTTTTCTAAAAGAATATTAAAAGATGATTGTTTAGATCTACCTGAAAAAAGTTATGTCAAGCATTATGTTGAGCTTACAAAAGAGCAAAAAAAAGTATATGAGCAAATGAAAAAAGAAGCAATAGCTTTTTTAGATGGTAAGATGCAATCTTCAGCTACAGTTATGACACAATTAATGAGACTACATCAAATTACTTGTGGACATTTTACTGCAGATGATGGTACCATAAAAGATTTACCTTGTAGTAGGCTTGGTGAATTAATGAGCATACTTGAAAACGTAGAAGGTAAAACTATTATATGGTCTCACTACACACATGATGTAAGAAGAATAATTAAAGAAATAAAAAGAGTATATGGTGATGATGCTGTTGTAGATTATTATGGTGCAACCGATACTGATGCAAGATCAGCTAATATTAAAAAATTTCAAAACGATGATAAGTGTAGATTCTTTGTAGGAACAACTCATACCGGCGGTTATGGTATTACTTTAACTGCCGGAAGCAATATGATTTATTTTTCAAATGGTTATGACCTGGAGAAGCGTCAACAATCAGAAGCACGTATTGATCGTATAGGTCAAACAAAAAAAATGACTTACATTGATATAATGACTCAAGATACTATTGATGAAAGAATTGTAAAAGCTTTGCGTAACAAAGTTAATATTGCAAATAAAATAATGGATGAAGATTTTAGAGAATGGATATAGCGATTATAGTCCCCACTATAATCAATCCCGGCAGCTGAGTGCCTAACCTCCCAAAATAACTACAGTTTTTCGAATAGTATTACTATAATAGTAAACATACCTGCTACTAAAGCAGTCATTGCATAACGCATATGATTTTTAATTTCTTTAATATCGTTCTCTATTCCTGAAATTTTTTGATGAGTTTGTTTTTGCATAATACGGCAAAGTTTTTCGTGAGATTCTATTCTCTCCAGTGCTAAATCTTTTTTAGGCATTATGCCAGTCCTCTTGATCTTAGTTTAATTTGTTTCTCTTCTTCGGATAATAATGCATTTTCAGTTGGCGTCAATCCCTGATTCATGACGCCTGCTGCTGGAATAGCCGCAGTTTGAACCACTTGTTGATTAGGCATTGGTGTAGGTGGTAATGCTGATTGACCTTGTGGATCAGAGTCTGGTAAAAAATCCTGTAAATCTATATTCCAATCATCATATAAATTTAATCTATACATACTATTTTCCATTTTATTAATAGTGCTTTCAGCTTGATCAAATACACTTCTTATATCTATTTCACTTGCTAAATCATCAAATCTTTCAATAATTTTTTTAGAAGGATAAAAAGGTTTAAATTGTCCAGAAGTTAATTCATTATATGTAGAACCTAATCCTCTTTTATCAAATAATTCAAAAATTTTATTATCTTTAATACCTAAAGATTTTGCATTATTAATAGATTGTAACATTTTTTTTTTAACATCAAACGTCTGCCTATTAGCTACAAAATACCTTTCAATTACATCTTCTGGTGTTTTCATATCTGTTGGATCAATCTCACCTGTAAATAATTTTCTAGAATTAGAAATACCTTTTTGATATTCAAACATTTTAAATCCTAATGATTTTTCTGGATCAACTTTTATAGGTCTAAACCCAAATATACCAGCAAGCTCTTTCGGTACTTCATATATCTCACCACCTCTTCCAGGTTCACCTGTAAATCCTTTTATAGTTCTTTCGAAGGGTTGTGTTGTAGGCATCAAAGTTTTAGATAAGTGTTGTATGATAGTTGCAATCTTTTCTGGTTCAGGTGTTTGATCGTTATATAGTTGTCTACCTTCTCTTGTTCTTCCTTCTCTAAACCATATGTCCATAAATGCTTCTGTATAAATAGATTCTGATATAAATGGTGATGCAGTTTGACCAGCAGCTTCTGCAATACCTTGAACGAAACCTTTTAATAAAACTTCTTCATCTTCTACACCTTCTTGAATACTTCTTAGTACAGTCTGGAAAGGTCTAGTTAAAGTGTCATATACATTATTCTGAGACCAATTAATGTAATACAGTTCATCTGTTTCAGGATCTCTTATATAAATTTTTTGTGAATCTTTTGCCCACGGTGCAACAAAGTCATTAGCAGCATCTGCTTCTTCGTTAGATACACCAAACATTGCTTGTGATCCTTTTATTAATCCATAAGGTATTGCACCCATTGCAAGTGTAGTTCCAATTAATCTTTTCATAGCTAAACCTTTCATTGGATTTTTACTTGTAATAGGATTTATTTTACCTGTTAAAGGATCTTTCATATCTTTTATTATTTGTCTAAATATACCTGTACCTGTTCTAAATACTTCTGATGGCCAAGACATAAAATTACCGAAAGGTGACATACGAGCTGCTCTTACAAACTCACCAACCTTTGCATAGTTTGGAATTGTATCTTGTACTATTTGTGCTACTTCTTTTTTAAGTGCATCATCAGATATTTTAACACCTGCTTTTTTATATGCATTACCTCTTTGTAATAACTGAGTTTCATATCCTACAATTTTCCAAATATCATCTTCAGCTACATACATATCTTGCATAAACTTTGCACCTTTTTTAATTCCTCTAGATGTTTTCTTACCTAAAGTATTAATCATAGGTTTTAAAATACTATCAGTTGCAATATTACCTTCTCCAAATCTAACATCTTTCATTAGATTTCTAAGATCACCAAGTCTTACGTTTGTATTAGTAATACCTAACTCTAAATATTCTCTATATCTTTCTTGTGATATAGGTTTTCTAGGTCCACCTACTTGAACACTACCAAAAGCTCTATTCATTGCTTTTCCAAATCCTGGTCCAACAGTTCCATTTGCAAGTGCAAATGCACTAGAACTTAAAAAGTTTCTTATGTGTGTAGGTATAGATAAAATTGTTTTTGCATACTGTGCACCTGCTTTAGGTGTTAGTAGTAAGTTACGCCAAGCCCAAGAAAAAGTTTTACCTAATGCACCTTGGCCTTCAGCTTCACCTCTCATCCAGTTTTGGATATTACTTACGTTAGTAAATCCTTCTGCTATTTCTCTTGTAGTGTATGTGTTTGCTAATCTATTAATTAGTACACCATCTTTAAAATATTCTTTTACATACTCATCCATCGGTACAATATCTGCATCAGGTCCAAAAGCTCTTTTTGCAATTAGTGGACTACCATGAAAAAATCCTCTTTGACCTAAGGGTGTATCTGATTTTGCAGCTGCTTTCATTGCATCATCTGTATCTAATATTTCATCAAACAATTGATTCTTTCTAGCAATAGTAGATAGTCTATTCATACCTTCAAAGATTGAGTGTCTTGCATCTTCAATCTCACCAAATAATTCTCTAAATACTTTAGATCCTTTACCTATAACTTGTAATTCTTTCTTACCACCTGGTAAATCTTTTGTTAGTGTTTGTGCAAATGTTTTTAAACCTGTTGCATCATCTGCAGCTTTAGATAAATTTTGATATGCAAATGTAGGTAATGTATCTTTTCTTGGATCCATCTTTCTAACTTGTTTTATAATATCATTAACCATACCTTCCGCTTCTAACTCAGTAATAGGGTTTTTATTTTTAGCTGCATATCTCATAAATAAAGCTTTAGCATTATCTATAGAATCTTGAGTTGGTTTATATTTAGAAAAGAAACCTGCTTCTGCATCTTCAAATATTTCAAATGTATTACCAATATAGTTTTTAACTCTGTTACCCATTATTTTTCTTAAATCTCTAGTAACACCTGTCGGTAGATCTACTTTAGCACCTGGACCAGCTGCAGTTATTTCTAGTAAGTCATTAAACTCTTTTCTAGTTTTATTTAAAACTCTAACTATGTTTTCTGAAACTTCTAAACCTTCTTTTTTACCTAATCTTTTATTTACTATACTTGTAAATTGAGCTACTAAACTAGAATCTATTGGAGCTTTTAAGTCTCCTTCAAACAAAGTATTATCTAATATTTTTAAAAATTGTTTTCTTTCAGCAACGCTAGATGCATTAAAAAATTTTCTAAATTCAGGAAATACTTTATCAACTTCTGTATCTATACGAGCTACCATTTCTTCTGAAAAGTTTGTATCTCTCATTTGTCTTGCTTTTTGAGTTTGTTTTGCAACAGCTATTTCTTCAGGTTTGGTACCTCTAAATCTAAATACACTTCCTAATTTATCTAATCCTCTTTCTATTTTAGAACTACTGTATGCAAGTTCTTTTCCTCTTTTAGCTAATGCTTTTGCACCTGCTCCTACACCATATACAAATGGAGTAAGTAATATAGATTCAGAACCAAATTTCAATCTGTTTGCTAATTTTCTTGTTGCATCTTCGGCTGGATCTTCAGATATTTCTCTATCTAATTCTGTAGGACCGCCTTCAAATAAATCTCCAAACGTTCCTATTTTTTCTACATCAGCTACTAACGTTTCTCCTGCTGCACCACCTGCAACTACTGCTGCAAATCTTTGTTTACCAGATAAATCATTTAATTGTTTTACTTTGGCTATACCTTTTTTAAGGTTTTTACCTTTAAAATTTACATACTTACCAGCTCTTTTTGCTTTTAAAGCTTTAGCTGCCATCGTTGCTGCTTTTGCACCTGCACCACCTGGCACAGCAATTTGAACAAAAGCTTCTGTTAATCTTCCAACTGCTCTTTGTTCTGCAATTTCTTCAAAAGAATTTAAATCATCAAAAAATTGTTCAACTGACGCTGCTGTATCTGTATCTACACCTAAATCAATTAACTCTGCACCTAATGATACAACACCTTCACCAACTTTAATTGCTCCAGATGCTAGACCTGCTGCAAAAGCAGTAGCACCACTTACTTCATTATTATCTTCTGCATCAGGTAATTGAATATCTGTTTCATCAATACCAGTATATAAATTTTTATTTATATCTTTTTCGTTAGATTCTTTTTTTTGATTTGAACCACCTTTAAGAGTGGGGTTATTTTTAGGATCGTATGGATCGAAAGCCATTTTTTCTCCTAATTTTGATCTATATCAACCGGCTGATAATTATTATATGGATCTAATGTTACAAAATCTAATTTACCATTACCTTCACTAACTCTTTTTTTCCATTGACCCATACTTGCATCATAAAAAATTTGACCTTTTTGTACCTTACTTAAATCAGGTATAAAACTACTTTGTTTTCCTTCACCTACATCTATATAATCTATTTCTACTAAATCATATATAATATTTTTAGGAGCTTTCATTACAAAATCTGTAGTTTTTCTTGCTATATCATCAGCTTTACTACCTTTGTATTTAGTAACAATTCTGTCACCTGCAGCTTTTACTAAATTATCTCTCATTTTTTCAACTTGAGTTTCGTATAATTGAGAATTAAAAATATCTTTGTTTTGATTTTTTATTCTAGCTAATCTTTCAGCTCTCTCTGCTTCAATGTCCATTACTTCACCTTCTAATGCTAATTTTTTCTTTAACTGTCCTCTTGCAGATAAGTCTTTAAATAACTGAGCTGTAGGTGCTTTTGCAGCTGTAGCTATATCACCTAGTGTACTACCTGTAGAAGGTTGAGACATTAAATTTAATCCACCTTGAATTAAAAATTGATTTAATGGACTGATACCTTGATCAGGATATTGTTCTGCAATTTTTTGAAGTCTTTCTGCAGTAGTTCCATCTTGAAAATTTTCTCTGTCTTCAATACCAGACATAATACCATTCATGTTAGTAGAACCACCTCTAAACATCGGTCTTCTAAATACTCTACTCATTATTTTAATGCTCCATAGATACCAGCTAACGTAGAACCTGCTCCTAATAAAGATGATAATCCACTTGGATTAGGAGTAACTTGTTGAATTGATTGTCCAGGGTATCCTGCTATTAAACTTGTTACACCTTGACCATATTGTTGTGCAGCTGTTAATGGTTGATTTAAATTTTGTATATTTAATTGTTGTTGAGCAGCTAGTTCAGCTTGTCTTTGTTGTTGTAATGCACCACCCATTGTACTTAGTGCGCCAATGTCTGCTCCTTGTAATGCAGGTACTTGTCCTGCTAAATTCATTTGTTGACCAAATTGTTGTGCAGCTAATTGATTAGCTTGTCCAAAACCTTGTGATAATAATTGTGCTTGTAGTGCAGCTCTGTTTCTATTAGACGATGCTCCAAATTCTGCTTCAGCTACACCTTGTCTTGCACCACCAAAAGCTCCTGCTTGAATTGCACTTTGAGCTATTCCTGGTATTCCTTTTTGTGCTTGAATATCATATTCTTGTAAAGTTGCATCAATAACATCTTGTTGATACGGAGACATGTAAGATTTATAAGCATCAGGTCCTGTTGCTGCTTCTGCCGCTTGTACATACGGTTGATAAGAACCAATACCAGCTTGTAATTTTTTTATCGCTTCTTGTTGTAGAGGATCTTGTCCAGCTACAAATTGTGGACCATATACTTTTGAAAGATCAGCTGCTTTGTAATCACCTACTGCTTTTGTTAAATCTGATAAATAAGTTTTTCCACCTGCTTCTATAAACTCTGCTGGTAACACTCTTGTTTCTGAAACTGCCATTATACTCTCCCACCTTTTTCTAATTTTTTCATCATGTCATACATACGTTGTGCACCTTTGTTGACATTGCCTTCACCCATCCCTCTTACAGCATCTGCTGTAAATACAAATTCGTTGTTTGATAACATTGCAGGAATGTCATCTGCTTTTTCTTTTACACCAACTGGAGGAATAAATCCACCTGTTTCTCGTAAATCTAGCTCAGTAATTCCAGCAGGATTTTGATTTAATGGTAAGTCCATGATTCCTGAGGCCTGAACCGCGTTTTCTTCTGGATTACCCATTGCAAAACCCATTCTACCACCATATGCTTCATTAGTTCTACTAAGTTTTTTCATTTCATCTATTATTAAATTATCAACTTCTTTCATAGTTAATCCATAATTTTCCATTATCTCTTTTCTTCTAGGTTTTAGAAGTTTTTCAAACATAAATCTTGTTGTACTCATTGTTTCTGTATCTTCTATTTCACC
>Ga0099797_100473_pt1 | contig 25956 bp, 12 predicted proteins | sample Uncmet_Sort48C_1_FD_89871 | JGI IMG/M metagenome (GOLD analysis project Ga0099797, IMG submission 89871) | Marine eukaryotic communities from CALCOFI LINE 67, Pacific Ocean - C012_Sort48C_1 | ecosystem: Environmental > Aquatic > Marine > Oceanic | place: Pacific Ocean: Monterey Bay | collected... | reverse complement strand
CAAACCTGTACAGATGTCGTTCACAACGTCCTTTGGGCAAATGCTTACAAACCTACTCAATTGTGTACTTGTGTAGTTTGATGGGTCAAGAGAGATGGAATTTGCCGTCTTGCATTCCTGCTCGCAAAAGGCTTCCCACCGCCCTCCCTGCATCCTTCTTTGCAACAACTTTGTTATGGTAATCCAATCCTTTTTCTTCTCAGCCTCGGCCTCCGACAAGCTATATACCTCAAACGGATGTGGATTCGGCTTGTTTTCTTGTTGCTGTTGCGGTTGTTGCGGCTGTACTTGTTTTGGACTCGACGGATGTTGCTGCGGCTGCTTCTGCTGTTGGACAAAGCTCGTATATATACTTGTTTGCGGTTGTTGTTGTACAGGTGCAGTTGGCAGTCGATCGCTTGCTCCTTGTTGTTGTGGTAACGAGCCTCCTTGCTGCGGTTGGATATTGACTGCGCCTACCTTGGGTTGCAGTATCTGCATTCGCACTTGCGGTGCTCGACTGTGACACCCCTGCTGCTGCTGCTGCTGCTGCTGCAGGATGCTCATCCCATCCAACGTCGCTTGTTGCAGTTGCAAATTCTCTAGGACTTGGCTGAAAGCTGTACTTAGGTGTTGCTGGTGCGTCTGGTGAGTGACCTGCGCCGACTCTTGTTGCTGTCGCTGTGTCTGGTGTAGCTGTCCATGCGCTTGGTGTAGTTCTTGCAACAAATTCTGTTGCTGCTGTTGCGCTTCTAACAACTGTTGCAATAACAGCTGACTTGGCATCGGATCCCTCTCTGCCACCAATTGCACTTGCTGCGCCAGAGCTTCCAGCTTTCTCTGGATTTCGTTCTCTTGTAGGACTTGTGCATCTGGTTCTGGCCTTGAATCCCCTGTTGGACTTGCAATGCTCTTCTTCTTTGGTGATGGCGTTATCAAATTGTCGTGCTCCAGCATCACAGTTGTTCTTGTTTTTTTTTTGGTTGTTGAACCAATCCAAAAGCTTTTCCAATCGTTAGGCGGCTTTACATCTGCCTTCTCGAAAAACGCTTCAAATCTCGTAAAAAGATCATTCTTTGTCCTGTCCAGCGTTTTCCTTGCTGCTTTACCGCCCGGTGACAAATCTAATTCGTCCAGCTATTCTTCCAACTTCTTTACTCGTGCTTCCGTCGTATTCGCCAAGTCCTTCAACGGTCTTCCTTCCTGCTCACACTTCTCCAAAATTTTTTCCAACCCTTGCAGCTCTTCCCTTGCTGCCTTTAACGCTGGCCTTTTCGCAACTTCCTTCTTTTCTTTCCTCCTCTGCTTCTTTCGCTTCTGTTTTGCCTTCTTTGCCTCACTAACCCCTGCTGCACCACCACCTCCCGAAACCCTGCTGCTAACACGAGAGTCGCTACCGCGATGAATCACTCCCTGAGTACTATTCGAGCCCAAAACTTGCCTATATTGGCGCTGCTGCAAAAACCAGATGCCATTCTCATTTTGTAACACAATAAATTTTGTCAAATCAGTTTAAACCACTACACATCCAACAACTTACTTAATAGACTTAACAATTGTGCCGAGTTAGGCGTTAAATTACTATAATTTAACACCGAAGAATGGATTTTCATGCTCGACAATACTTGAAGAGACGCGTAAGACCGTGGAGAAATTGAAGACCATTCTTGCTGGCGACCCCCACAGTTGAACAAAATTTAAATTCATTGCGGAGAACAACGTCGCGCACATGATGATGGCAGATGTTCTACAAAAACAAAATACAAACTTCTGATCAAATCAATACCAGTCTGAGTCACAGCGACAATGATCGAACTTCCTTCAACGATGCCTAAATCGCTGAGCTTTTGTTCATCTGTGCATGTCTCTGAACCGAACACAAATTGTAGATCTGAAGGGTTCAGCTTTTCCAGCTCGGCATATTCGGATTTCAGTTGACCAATTGTCATTTGAGCGTCAACATCGATTTCCCGTTCTCTGGTGCCAGCAAGCGATCCACACTTAATCTTATAAGTCGCTGGCTGCATTGCTTCAGCTTTACCTGTTTTGAGATGAATGATGGTTCCAAAACAGCTAAATATTGATGAAAATTAATATATTTTGAATCCAAAAAACTGAAGATAGAACCTTGTACAACTCTCTCAAACTTTCAATAAAACCAACTGTTTTTATTCCTATACGTGCCAAATGGATATACCGGATGTCCACGTTCGACGTCTCAAATTGTCTCAAAAGTCTTTGACTATTTTTGCAGAATTTTGGCCGGTTTGAAAGACTTTTGGCATTTTTGGAGCTTTTTTGCCCTCACAAAGTTTGCAACTCTTTGACCATTTTGGAACTTTTCAGAATTTTTACCTTACCAATTACCTTATATAAAAAAATCCACAACAATACCAGATGATTGAGTCATAGTCTTTTGTTTGTCGGCATTTGTAACGACATCTGTGGATATTTTTGAATTCTTGTTTGACCCACCAGATAAAGAGAACGAGAAATGACATGGAATAACTCAACTGCGTTAATATCTGAAAAAACTCGGAATTTGCCAGTGTCAAGATTTTGTCAAATCAACTCAAACCACTGAAAACCTAATAAATCAACTATACCAACGCCGCGATTCATGGTTGGAGGTTCAACTCCATCACGCGATTTCCTAGAATTACCGCCGCACCTTTTCCTAAACGGCTGGAATTTCCACTCCACGCTCGCGATAGCCACAACGGCCAACATGACCCATGCTGCAATTTGCATTTGGATTTTGAAATTATATGTCTTTCCAATGCAATCAATTGAGAATTTGTTTTTTTCTGCAGGATTCACCTTCCAAACAGTTAAATCAGTTTTTGACTTTGTCTCGTCACTTTGGTTTTTTTCTGAGAAAACTTTAAAAACCTGGAAAATTTGAAAAATAAAAAAAAATGCAGGGAAGGGAAAGATCAAAAAGGAACAAAAGGTGGGTTTTAATGAGTAAGATTTTTAGATTTTTAGTCGAGTTATTTGTTTGATTAGTCAAATTGGGATAAATTATGATGGAATTGAGTTGATGAGAGAAATTCTTTAGAAAAACTTCCACCGCAGTTTCAATGTTTGATTCAGATTGATTGAACATACAATGTGATTATTATAATCACAGAATAAAACAACACAAAAAAATGCCTTCAGGAACGAACAGACCACAAAATACCACACTTGACTCACAATGTAGTTCGACTCAAAAATTATCACACGAATCGGAAAAACTCACAAACGCAACACTACACAAAATAAGAATGGAACTGTAATAAAACGCGAATCATCCATGCATGCACAAATATTTGACTGAAACAGAAAACCACACTGACTGACGAACGTCCGAATGTACAATATACACCCGAAGGGCGGAGTCCAGCTAAGGGGGACACACAACAAACGCGACGATGTACGACTCGACGAATCCGACTTTCCAAGGCGGAAACACTGTATGCAAGACGTAGCTGGAAATGCGGGCTGTGATGAAAAAATTGCTACTGAATTCAATCGTTCACTGGGTTCTTTCGCATCTAGGTGTCATTTCAATCGTCGTTGGGTTGTTAATTCAAGATTCGTCAAACTTGTTTGCCATTCAAAATGTGTTTCCATCTAGAATCCTGCATCTTACGCACATTTACATTGACAACAAGAAATGACGTGTCACTGACATATAACAGGAGCCTAATCCATAACAAATCCACCATTTACAGCAACATGATGATGTTCTTCAAAATGAACCATTTCTCTCGGGACAACATCTGGATGATCCGGTGGACGAACCAAACCTGGACCACCAAGAGGCGGCAGACCTTGGTTGTTGTTCTGATTCGGATTGTTTTCATTGTTTCCAACTACTGCTCCTGGTTGCGCTCCAGCTCCATTCAACCCCGCCGCTCCCCCTCCTCCATTTACCCACGCGCCAACACCACCACCTATCCCATTATTCCCCCCAACACCACCACCACCTCCACAACTTATACTGATGCAATCCGGTCTTCCCCGATGATATTGCCTGATCTCACATTTATACCCAAGCTTGTTCAAACGATCACAGAAGTAATCTGCGCTTAGGAGGGGTTTAGAATCATCTTCAAATAACAATTGCGTATCTGCATCTAAATTGAGTTTCACTCTTATGTCGTTTACAAATGGTTCTTTTTCTAACTTCACGAGACTAGTACCATTTTTCCTTACAAGTTTTTGCATGCGATGCAATGCTTCAATTATGACTTCCTCAATAATTTGACGTTGACGACAAATTGCCCAAGCTTGCATCAGTTTTGCAGATGGTATTCGCATTTCGTTGGAAGATGATGGAACTGTGCCCATCATTATACTTGTTGGCCCGCTGACATCATTCCCATTTTGCAACTCTTTGCTGTTGATACCATTAGGAACTAGAAATTTCCAGATATTACGTTTGATAGTATCAACTATGTCGTTATTCATACCGCTAGTACTACTGCAATCATTAGTATTCAATTTCATCATGCCACCCTTGTCATTCTTGCCACTGCCATCTGATTTAATACTATTACTTCCATGCCCTAACACCTGCAACAATCCAGTCGAAACTAGCAATCTTGCCATAGTAGTAGTGTTAGAACATCTAACATCGTTCTTTTCCCCAGTATTACAATCCAACAATTGTTTACTCAGACAAACAAACCATGTATTCACCCCCAATCGACTTGCCTCACGTACAACCCTTCCTTCGATTTTATCGATTTCTTGCGATTCTATACTATGGATGAAATCTTCGTATGTGAGATGATTACTGTATTGATTTGTCTGCGCGAGGATTTGCTGCTGCTGTGTTGCCATATTGTTAAACTCCTGTTGTTGTTGTATATTCACACCTAATACCATTGTTAATGAATCAAAATCTTATAAATGTTGAAAACTCACACAAGACGATAGGATGACTGTCCGGAGGACAAATCAGAATGATATCGTCGGGTCTTTTTTGGAGAAAAAATTGACACCAAAACTGCAAACATTTCAAACACAAACAAATACAAAAAGTCCAAAACAGACTCGATCTACACACAGAGACTCATCATATTCACGCACGGACACAATAAGACATTGATTGCGCACTTTACAGAAACACAACCAATACTACCACATTCAAAACTATGTCAACTCTTCGACCGACACTGTCCACCGAGTCCTCGAGACAACCAATGCTGACCCTGACTCATAATTCAACTTCAAATTGTTGTCAAATGCAAATTCAAATCCGAGTTGCACGTCGTGTCATGCACTGAAAAAGATTCGAAAATTGGCTGAATATATCTAGTAAAAGTTGAATTGTCACATGTGTACTAAAATGCTGATTATATGATCTAACATCACCTAAATGATGTAGACACATAGTTGTGACATGATGAGTTTGTTGCAAAAAATCCTAATGCATTTTTCAAAAGGCAAAAAATCCTTAGCAATTTTGAATTCGATACCATACAGCATTGGGTGTGGCTGTTTACTAAGAATTCAAATCATTGGGTGGGCTCGTGGAGTTTTACTTAAATTTCCAAATTTGGGTCGAAAAATTCTTCGGGAATGTTAAATTTTTCTGTGCGGGGAACTATAACACTAGTGTTATTACATTTGTTTGCTATTAAACTTGAACAGTTTATTTAATTACGGTAACGCGAATCATATAGGACTAAAGCGTTTTCTACTAGTAAACGGTCGAATATTAGTACTGTGTCAACTTACTCATTTATAGAAACTTCATTGATTTTGCATGCAGGGTAAACTTCATATTGCGTGTTTTTATTGCATTGAATAATTTCTTCAGTTCTATTCCGAATTCGTGAACTAGTAATGGTACTGGTGTGCGTTTTTTTAAACTCGTATACATACATTTAGTAACAGTATTTTTTAAAAAAGTATTTTGAAAAATTGAATATTCAGTTAATTATACCGCCTAAAAGACTACACTTCTTCTTTCATTCCTGTGGTAAGATCTAATTTCTCCCTGTCGCATTTTCCTTCACCGCAACTAGTGCTTCCTTCCTCTACCACTGAATACCTTCCGTGATTTTTTACCAATGAATCCAAACCGATGGAACCGCATGGATTTAAACTGCTACGAGGATTTAAATTACCAACGCTACTACTTCCTTCAGGACCTGAAGAAGAATTCTTTTTACCACCGCTATAATAACTACTCCGAATAGACTGCCCAGATCTAATTTGCTGCGGAATAGTACCCTGTGTATGGGTACTGCTCTGTGTTATACTTATACCATTGCCATCGCATGACCCTCCACCAATGCCACCGACACCACCAACAATACCACAATCACTATTATACCCACGTCCCTCTACAATAGGATTTGTTATTTTATTCGTTTGACAATGGTTACAGGACTGAATACTCGAACGGTTTTGTGAATTGCTCGAGCCGTAGTTGTTCATCCTTGTACCCGACATTATATCAGAATTCCTTTGAATAACTGTATTGAATAACCTCGTCCTGATCAAATTTCTTCTTTCTATTTCGTAATCCGTATAGTGATCCGAACTTTCATCATTGTTCAAATATTCCCCGAATGCTAATTTCCGCCCCGGCTTCGCACCACTTCTGCCATTCTTGACAATATCATTATTGTATTCTCTAAAAGAATTGTTCTTTCCGTTGATATACCGAATGTGACATAACAGAACCACAATACAGAAAAACATGAAAACGCATAGTACTACCATAAGAAGATGACAACAGATCGATTCTTTGTAGAAGGCGATACAATGAGACAAGCGGATACAACAGCAAGCGATGCTGAGATTCATACTGGTGCTGGAATCGTCGTTGCTGTCAGTATTTTCACCGGACTCCGAGCTGCCGTTGTTGGAATTGCCTGAATTGGTCGTATTTGAATCAGATGAATCTTCCCTGTTTGTAGATGTGCCCGGAGAACTGCTAGTACTTTCATCTGATTGACTCGTCGCACCACCGGTCTCGTTTAAATCATCTGCGGGCAGGAAGAACACCTCGACGGAACTACTTCCTGGTGAGGCTGCACCCGTATCACTACTGTTTGCAGCTTCTGTATCTTCCAATTCGCTCACCACACTACTGCTAGTTTCAACAACATTGCCACAATGACCACCACAACACATCACCGGAAATCTGCCCACTGTGCCGAGACAATGCGAAACTACCGTACTACAGCGTTGAAATAGCGTTGGGGTCGTGTGCAACTCTTCGTTTTTAGCCTCACTGTCAATTGGTATACTACCATCACTAGCGCTACTACCGTCTGAATTCCATACTTCAACAGATTCGGCATGATTTCCGCTGGTGCTAGAGCTAGTACTGCTTGTCGAAAACTGATCTTGTTGGCTACTACCAGTATGATCGGCAACCTGACTGCCGTCATCAGCCACCGAAATCCCTTCCAACACGTCATTCTCTTCTGCAGCAGCAGTTTCTCCTCCGCTACTAATAACTCCAACATTGCTCTCAATGTATTTTGAAACACTGTGATCTTCATTGTAGTCTAAATAAAGACCGATAACTCCCAAGACCAGCATAAGAAGAAAGAAGACTGTGCCCATAGTTACAAATCTTCGGAAGTGAAGAAGTTTTGTCGGTCCCGTCATAGTTGCTGTTGCTGTTGCTGTATCGGTTTCGTCATCTGCGCCATCCGTATCTTGAACTTGGACTTCATCCCCGTGAACAACATTTCTTTTCCAACTGGTCATTAAATCGTGTGCAGCAGCATCGATTTCTTGTTTCAATTCTGTTACAATCTGACTTTCAATATCGCCTAAACCTGCAGCTGTGGCCGCATTACTACTGGTTGTAGTATTAACTTTAGTTGTTGTTGTAAGCTTAGTATTCGTCAACGGCAAAGTCGATTCAATATTGATATCTAGTTTTGCGATATTTCCCATATTGTCAGTGTGGGTGTTTTCTGCCGTACTATACCTCGATAGTTGTCGTTTTCTGGAACTTGAAATTACTGCTGGAGCTGGTGTATTCACTTCATCTATAATTTTCTGACTCGCTTGCCCCCTTTCATTTGTGAGACTTTCATGATCATCATTTTCGACCACAACACCACCCTTATCGTAACAAATTACTTTGTCATAGTCGCATGCTACTGTGTCGACGTTGTTTAGCATACCCTTAACATCGATAGCATTGGTGAGTAGTACATCGGCAGCCGCGCTCATATCAGTATTGACATTTTTTCCGGAGTAGTACATATTTGCAAGACTGCTATTGACAGGAGCTACTTTTCCGAACAAAATACTACTATTTTCGGGCTGACTGGCTGTTGTGCTGGTCGCACTTTCTATACTTATATCAATAGTAGCGTCTGCTGCTGCTCCATCTGCGTTCAGATCATCTCTCATATTTTCTGAGTCTTCTGCGTGTTCTTCCTGCTTGCCACAAGCTGTACAAATTTTACTGTAACCAACATCTGCGTCGGCTCGTATTACAACATCATCCTTTCCGCTAGTAATTGCAACAGTAGTACTCGTCGGTAATTGCATCAGATCAGCTGCTGCATCGACCATTGTTTCAGTGAAATTTCCATCACACAAAACACGATCAACATCATCTTCTTCACCACAACTATCTAAATCAATTCCCGAGACTTTATGTATAGCGGATATATCTATCAATTCGGAATTTTCTGTGTCCAATATTTTGTCATGATCGTCTTCCACCGTATAATTCGGTGCCTCTTTCGGAATCGCCGGTGTCAAATGTGTCAAATGTGGTGACGATTTTGGTATACTATAACAATAGCCAAATGCGCTTGTGGCACTACTTCTTGCACGCACTCTAGAGGAAGCACTTTTCATTTCACTTTTCATTTCGCCGGACGAATGACATGATTTGAAAGCACTGTTTGAAGATTCTGGCACGGCGTTGGGGCCAGGATTCTGACACGTTGTTGAGAGTTCTCCATGCATGAGGACATTATCACGATTACAGAATTCAACTGCTGAGCTTAAAGCCTTAGTTATAATACAGTTGTTAAGTTTTGAGCTTGAATTATTATCGTGTTTGCTGGTACTAGTTGTGTCAAGAATCGGGTCTGTCTCTGTAACTTTGTTGTCAATGCAGTTTTGCTGTGAAATAACAATTTTGCTACTGGATATGGTGCTTGTGTTTGCTTCAGCTGCGTTGATAACATTGTCTTCTTCTTCCTCTTTATCAAAGTCAATCTTTCTTGGTGCGCAATTATTTTCAACAACCTTGTTCTCAGTCGAGGACACTGCTGTTGGTGAAACAGCTTCTGCTGGTGAAACAGCTGCTGCTGCTGCTGCTGCTGCTGCTGCTGCTGCTGCTGCTGCACAAGTTCCTGAAATACTTGGAGTAGTAGGATAATCCTTGGCAAAATTTGGACTGCCAATGTAACAACTAAAATTACTATTGATTCGGTTTGCGTTCTCCGTAGCTAGTGTGATGTTTGAAATTGCGATACTAATATTTTGACAATTTTCAACAGGCTCTTCGATCATGATGTAGCTTTCTTCCATCATCGTTTCTTTGGAACTTGACTCAGGAGCTTGTTGATTCACATTGACAATTTTCGTCCGTTTCTGGTCCGGACTTTCATCATCATCGCCGTCGTCATCGTCGTCATCGTCGCTGCTACTACTTGTTACATCTGTGGCGCTGTTCTTACTATCGCTATCTTCTTCGTCGTCGTCGACACTATCATCATCATCATCATCATCATCGTCGTCGTCACTTTCTGTATTACTAGAAGCACTCTGAGGATTTCTTTGCTGCGTTCTAAGCTCCTTCCGCAATTGGCTTCGTGAAGTGGTTTGTGTAGACGTCCTGGAAAGTGTCGTGGTCTCACTCTCGTCGTCACTATCGTTTTCTGAATTTGAATCGGTATCGTTCTCACTGCTGCCACTTTCACTATCATTTTCACTTGATTGGTTATTATTTTCATCATCGTTGTTCACCGCCATTTTACTGCTTTGTAATTTATTACTTTCCACTAAAAAAGAGTTAGTAGCTGCTGCCATATCTGCTATTACCATACTATCAACTTTATCAACTGTAGGAATTATAGCATAAGTCAAGACACCTCCTTCGGAAATTTCAATTTTTCCTTTGGTATTAATAGCAGTAGTACCAGCACTATCGCTATAATGTGCTGCATTCTGTTGCTGTTGACCCATAATATTGTCACGACCCGTTATCCTGTTTTTCCCTAGACTAAAATCACGTTCAATATCTGCAATTATTTTAAGCTCATCGATTGTATCATCATCGTCCGCGTCTGGTTGAACTTCTTGAGCTGTTGCTGTGTTATTAATATTACGAATATTATGATAGCCATTAGTACCTTGATTTTCATTGTGAATGGCGTTGTTATCTAAGTTCTCAGTGTCGGAAAGAGTGTGACGGTGTTGACCATCTAAAAGTTCCATTACTTTTTTTGCTTGTTCTTCCTTCCTTTTATGTCGAGCTTCAATTTCTTCTTTGCTTAGTATTTTCGTTCTTTTTCTCTTGTGAGTCTTGTGCGTCTTGGGAGTCCTTCCAGTAGGGGATGTGATGCCACTACTATAAGGTCCACTACTATGGGTCATACTCGTCGTATTCGTATTATTTGTACCAAGAGTGCGGATAGTGCCTCCACTTTTGAAATCACTTTTCATTGTAACACTAGAAGCAACTAACGTAGTTACTTGTGACTGTTGTTGAGATGGAATTTCCTGTTGTTCAGAACGGTGCTGGGATGGGAACGGTATTGGAATATTACTTTCTCCTACCGCGTTATTGCCGTTACTATTCAACAAATTATCAAAAAACATATCTTCTAATTTCGAATCATTTTTGAAAAGCATATGACCATTACAGCCTATACTTGAACCTCCACCTTGGATTGAAGATAATACACTAGTTGTATTACCAGCATCATTGATAGTATTGTTAGTATTACCATTACATAATTGCTCGTACTCTTGGGCTAGTAAATGATGATCTTGTATTGGATCTGGGTTGTCATAAGCAGCAGCAGTTTTACTGTCAGTTTTACTACTACTTTTACCACTGTTTGGTGTTCTTATCTTGGTAGAGTTTTTGTCTTGCTGTGTTGATTTGTTTTTAGTTAATTTCTTTGACAATGTGTCTTTAATACGACACGCTGTTTTGCTCGGAGAGTCAGGAGAGTTTTTTACGTCAGGAGAAACAGAAGCAGTAGCAAATACTTGTTCACTAGCTTGTTTCAGAGCTTGTTCTACAAAACTCATACTACTAGTTGGTAGTACATTTTCTGTCGCTGGAATTGTTTTTTGGAGCAGTATTGATTCCAAAATACCCTTTTGTCCTTCACCTAATGGGATGGTAGTACCCTGATTTTTTTGCTCTTGTTTGTGTTGTTTCGATAACTCTTCAAAAGCGTTACTATTCGCATGTCCTCGTGCAACATTTAAACTTTTTTCGACTAAAACCTCCATTATCTCTTTTTTTCCACCTGTCGTTGTGTTTTTTTCCGCTTGTGTTTTTACACCGCTGCTGTTAATAGCATTGTCCACTTTTATAATATTCTCTCGCTTTGTAACGTGAGGATGTTCATCCGGGTGTTCATCCTGATTGCCAACAACGGTGTCAACAACTATATTTCTCAGTATTGAAGTTTCAATGTTAATAGCTTGTGTACCGCCTTGTTGTTTCGGATCGATTTGTGTAGTAACTGGTTCAGCTTTTTGAATAGTTTTTCCTGGTTCATTATTATCACAGAGGTTTATACCAACACTTACATTGTCTATATTGTTAGACCATTGATGTATCATTTCGTGCGGTTGTATGGACTTCAATAAAGATGAGCCTAGAGCTCGTGAATTCATAAGAACTGCGTTATTCATGAATGAATCACTTGTTGGATCATGCGTTGGGGTTGCGATACTTGCCATATGTGTTGGGCCCGGTTGATTTTTTTGTGGCTCGCTTGCCATATGTGTTGGCGCTCCTGCGGCGGGGTTTTTTTGATTAGTATAACCGCTGCCACCGACGACTACCACACTGCTATGACGATTACTATTCCACAAGGCCGTTGGTGGGACGTCCTTTTGTGCAAGAATTTTCTTGTCGTTATTTTCAACATCATGTGTAGCGCGATTTCCACTGGCCGCGGCTCCATAGTTGCGATTTTCAGGCGTGAGAGATGATTTTCTCGCATCATTTAATGGTAGTAGATTCTCTGCTGCGCCACAGCAGGGCACACTGACTGTGCCGTCAACAGCTTTTCCTTGAAGGTTTTTTTCCGTCTCAGCTCCTGTGGTCTTCTTGACAGTATTGACTGTTGCACTTGCTACTAAATCTGCATTGTTTGCCGCGCATTGCTCTTTTTTGTCGCCGTCCCCCTTCTCGTCCTTCGGAATATTAAACTCCGAGTTTTGAACCTTGTCACTTCTAATATTATCTCCAAAATAGAACTCCACCGGTGGAAAATCTGTATCACCACGTGTCGGATCAACTTTTAATCTCTGATAATTATCTATTGATGTTCCTTCTACTAGTTGTTCGATGTTTAGTGCTGCAGTATTTACAGCTCCCTTTATCGTCTTTGCAGCGCCTGCTCCTGCAATCACTTGCAGGGTGTCAAAATTTCTTTTCTCTGACAGAACTTTTTGTTTATTTGAAGCATTATTAGGCAGATTTGTATTATCTGAACTGGCTATTCTTGGAATTATGGGTGCTGCTGTTGCTGGTTGCTTTTTTATTGGCAAGACTTGATGTTGTATGCCTGGTGCTTGGTGATGTACATTATTATACAACATCATGTGCTGTTGTTGTGCAACGTTTGGCTGTAAACCTTGTTGTTGTGCAACTCCGGTCGGAAATAATAACTGCCCTCCAGGCTGTTGCTGTTGGCCCGGCGGATTCATAATACCATTGTAACCACCACCAGCTGCACCTTTGTAGCCACCAAACTGCATAGTATTTTGCTGTTGTTGCAATGCCATATTGTTTGGATGTGTGGGGCCAGGTAGTACAATGTGCTCTTCTGGCGCAGGTTGGTAATCACTGCATCTCTGTCTATCCAGATATGCAATTTCTTCCAAAGTGTTATCATTGTTTTTCAATAAAAAAGTATCATCATAATTTTTACATGATTGAATTACATTTCGAATAGCACTATTACGTGATTCATCCACCTCAAAATTATTGGTACCTCGAAATTCCGAATTATAATTAGGGCCTTTGCTATGCAATAAATCCATATTGTATGTGTCGCTGTTTAGATTTGTCTGGGAATATTGTTGCTGCTGGCCCTGGGAGGATTTATTGTTTATAGAGATATAATTACTTGGTGTGCGTTGTGTTTCTTGCGGTTGTTGTGTAAGTTGTGTATTAAGAGATTGTTGTTGTGCATATTGTTGAGAGAGGGATTTATTGTTGTCTAGTTTCTGAGAATTGTTATGGGTATTCACATGTTGGTTACTTTTACTAGGGTTTAGAATCATCATTCCGTTTGGGCTATCATTATTGACAATAGAAGCCACTTCGGTTGAGTCGTAAATCATCGTTCCTTTTGATTGCTGTACTGTAATACCTGTAGCACCTGTTACTACGCCTTTTGGCTTTTCTTCGTCATTTTTTTGCTCCTGGACCTGCTGTTGTTGTTGTTGCATTTCTTCTGTTCGAGATGCTGCAATAGGTACTGGAACAGCGCTCGCGTTTGCTTTTTTTCCGTCTACTTCGTTGTTTTCGTGAACATTTATTATATGATTGCCATTAGTAGTAGTAGGTCCTGTAACTACAGCTGCTGCTGTTTCTTCCACTGGATTCACTTGAAGTTTTTCCACATTGACATTGTCACGCGGTTGTTGCGGCCACTCCAAATGTTGGGGCCCTAAATTATTTGCGGTCGGCGTTGCTGCAGCTAAATTTCTAATGTACTTTTTTACTCGGTCTCTACGTAGACGATCATCATAGTCACCATCAGCATATCTGGGTCGTTTATGGTCTAATTGACTTAAAGATTTAGAATCCAATTGTATTAACTGCTGTTTTCCTTCGTTGTTTACAACTCCGTTGACGATCCCAGATGGACCCCCAGGTGGTTCTACAGGAACAACAACAGCAGCACTTTGATTGCCAAAATTTTCCTGTGCAACCGCAGCGGCAATTCCAACGCGTGTTCCATTGTTTCCATAGTTGTCCAAATTCAAATTTTCCCGCGGGCCTAATGGGAGTCGATTTCCCCCGAATGGTGTATGATTTTGAAAAGCAAATTGTTGCTGTGCAGAATTTTCTACAGTGATCGGACCTTGTTTCCGCTGCTGCTGCTGCTGCTGTTTTGACGATGATGATTTTTTTTCTCCGAGTCGTTGTTCTCGTTGACTATGTTGATTTTGGTCACTGTTTTGAATATAGTTGCTTCTTGATTGTTGATTTGCTCCACGCGGCTTTGAGTCTAGGTTGCTTCGCGGTGCTGGTTGCTCCGCTTGCTCAATGTTTAATTGAAAATCAAATTTGCAAGCGGCTGTTGTATCGGCCGCGGCATTTTCTATTAGCTGCGGTTGATTGCAATGCTGTTGTCGATGCTGTTTGCTTTCCAATTGTGGATTGCCATGCTGTTTGCTATTTACAACACTACTAGGCTGATTTACAGCACCGACAATATTAGGATGATTATAGTCGTTTCCGTTTAATATACCAGGAGATATCGGAGAAGTTCGATGGTGATCACTTAGAAACTCAATTTGTGGAATTCGGGGTTTCGAGGACCCACTGTCTCGTGTTGGAATTAGATTCTGATTTTGATTAATATTGGTAGAAACACTATTTGGTATTGGTAGGTTATTGAGGTTATTATTGTTGTTGCTGGTTCTATTGGTTCTATTGTCAGCCGTGAGGTCAGCCGTGAGCAGTACTTGTTGATTATTGGCTCGAGCAACATGTTGTTTAATATGTTGTTGATTTTGAAAACTACTATTAGAAACTGATGTTTTTGGTGTCCCGGGACTATTCCTGTGTTGAAGATCCGGCGGAAACACATTTGAAACCATTATACCATTGTTCATTATAAAAGAATTTTTTTCAGTAGCTTTTTGTCCTCCTGCATTAACACCATCAGCTGGAAGATTGTTGTTTTTAGCAGCAAGATCGCCCATAATTCCCTTATAATAGTTTTCTTGTGCACCAACATTATGTGTATTGTTTCCCGCAGGAAGAATTTGTTTTAAATATGCGGCATTATTACCACCAGCGTTCTGATTTTCAGCTGTCTTTGCCTTGCTCACACTATTCTTCACCGAGGGTTCTGTGCATAAATTTTGTTGTATAATTTCTTCAGATACCGGTTGTGGTCTCAAATTTGGAATGTGTAGTGCTGGTTTGATAATTCCAACTGCGTTGTTGTTGATACTAGCACTAGGTTGAACTCCGGAACTTATCGCAGCTGATGTTGATAAATTTCCTATGGGAGGAAAAAGTTGATTTTGTTGATTTGTGAGCTGTACATTTTTCGTAGGAGCTAAAATACCTTGTTGGAAAAACATATCGTCAAAATCTACAGTTCGTTCGTTTGTTGTCTTAGTCTTTTTCGCCCCAACAACAGCAAATGCATGATTTTCTGAAAAGCATGCTTGATTATTATTACTTTCAGATATCATCGGGATTCTGGAACGCTCTTTTGTGCTTGCTGGCCTTGTATCACGATTATCATTATATAAACTACCAGCTACTGCTGTTGCACCGGGCAAAACAAATGCAGGTTGGTCGAGACGAACAGTACTTTTTGGTAAGTCCAAAGTCATAGCACTTAATGCTGCATGTCCTTCTTGTTGTTGGTGCTCTTTATCCTTGTTGTTTTGCTTCTTACTTTTTTTCTGCTTCTTACTCTCACTATTATTTCCTGCTGAAATAATTTTTTCCCTATACAAAAATGGACTGCAAGAGACTGCTGCTGCTGCTGCTGCTGATCTTGTTGCGGGAGCTGCGTTTTCTTCGGCTGCGAAAACAGTTTCCGAATGTACTGTAGCGGGCTCATCTTTTCCGGTAGCAACAGCGACGACATTGTTTACAGGCTCGCAATTGCCATGGACAGCTGTATCATGATCAACGCTGTTACTTACGTCGATACTTCGCTTACTATTACCGACTTGCTGACCATGATCATCACCGCCGCCGCGTGAATCTGATATGATTACTGGTGCTACACGATTCTCATTATCATCGCCTATACCTGTGCGACGAATACCATCTTCTTCCTCTTCTTCTTTCTCAAATTCATTTTCCATCCATAACCCAACATTTTGATGTAAATTATGTGTAGAAATCGTCGCACTTAAAACTGGTAAAATACGACTTTCATCGAGTGAAAATGGATTTTGTTGATTTGAATTTTCAAGTAGTTGTGAATCATCTAAAAAGTTAATCTCATTGGGTATAACTTTGACTTCTTCTTCAAATACTACTTTGTTTGTTGTTGTTGTTGGAATTTCTTGTTTTTCTTTGGTAACTGGCGCTGCGTTTTTGTCATTTTCAACATTGTTGAAACTCTGTGTTGTTGTTGGCAATCGCGTGTTGGGCCCACGATTGTCATGTTGCTGCTGCTGCTGCTGCTGCTGTTGCTGCTGTTGTTGCTGCCGTTGCGCAAGATAATTTCCATCGATATTCTGCTGGTGACCATGTTGTTCCTCCACGATCTCATCTAATCTAGAATCTTGTATTTCAATTGCAGACAAACTGTGTAACCCCGTATTTGAATTGGAACGTTCACTTCTTGTCAGATTATACCCGTTTCTTTCTATTGCAGTAATGCAGTTATTGACTGAGCTGCTACTTGTATTGATAGGAGGTCCAACTCGTTTGAATGAATGACTGAAACTATTTCTAAATAGTAAATCACGCTCGATCAAAGATGCATCCATGGTCGGTTCTTGTGTCTCTTGACCTTCTCCCAGCAGAGAGTTTGAGTTTGTTTCAGCTGGGACGACAAATGGCGACAGTGATACAACACCACTTGCTCCTTTGTCATGTTCATCATCACAACCTGCGTTTTGAACTACCGTATTAGTAGTAACCTTATCTTCACTAGCTGCTGTTGTCTCTTTTTCCGGCGTGATCACCGGTGCTGTGGTTACAGTTACAGGTTCTATTTTGCAGAGATCATTACCGTCGTTTTTACTTGAATTTTTGTCAACATTGGCAGCAACGATTTCATCAGCAACGATATTTTTATCAGGAACTCCAGCATTTTTTTCACTGCTGTTGACAACAACAGCTTTAGCTGGCGAATTAGTTAGTGCCTCTGGTTGTTGCTGACCCGTGTTTTTCCGTGGAGAATTCTTTTTTCTATTATTCTTCTTTTTTGCCATGCTAAAATTGTTTAATACAAAGTTATTTTCATCGAGTTATAGCTTATTCGTTTGTTCTATTTACGTCAATGCGTGTATACTATTGCATCAATATCAAGTTGACTTGGCAATCTATTCTCTAATCATTTTTTCTATAAGAAGATGCATGCAATGCAATGAAGGCATTTATTAATGAAAACTCACTGGAGTTATTAATAAACTGTCAATTTCATGCAATTCAAAGCTATTCTTTGGCAAACTTTTGCGGATAATCTATGCAATCCTCTTTTGCAGTATTAATTTCTAAACAAATTGCCTAGTAAAAATATTCCTAATATTTCAAGAAACATATACACTGTATTATGTGCAATGCGAAACAATATGCTTGCTGTACTTAATCAGAAACAATTATTATATCTAATCGGAAACTGCAGGTTTTTTTGTTTGGCACAAGGTCATTCATTGTTGCGAAATTCGTCAAATTGAATTACATTTCTGAGAAGGATCATATGAAACGACCGAAATTCAAGAAAAACAAGGGAAATTCGTTGGACAAAATTTCATTTTGAAAGAGGATTCATGAAAGACAACAATGAGGACATACGAAATTCTTGTAAATCGAGAATTTGAAATTTATTTGTCAGACTCGATAACAAAAATAGACGACGTGTAGACCGTCGACGAATAATACACGATTGCGCAACACGTTGCGATTTCGATATTTTTCCGCAACAGAAATGTACAGGCTTCGATTGTTTTTTCTACGAATCTTTGACAATGTTTGAGGAACGACCCAAGAGATCCTGTATTCATCGATGTCTTTGAAAACAGACAAACAAACTCAAACAAACATCTCTTTAATTAAAAACATCCTGGTTTTAAACCTTATATCAACACTAAAACAATGTCTAACCTAACAAAACATACATGCGGAAAGATCCTGGGACAGACTGCTTCAACACTTGGGGAGTCGTGTTCTTGTAGTGCAGGGATCACGTTCGAGAAACAGGAGAATGATGCAAACATTGAGGGCTCTGCTGGGTTACGTAATACTAAGAGTAAACTCGGGTAAACTTTCTCAATCCCTCGGGAAATACTAATAGGACTGGAACATAGTTATAATGCAAATTTTAAACTACTAAAGCTAAATAGCTAGTGTCCAATCCCACCTCCACCCCCGCCATCTTCATCATCTACAGCATATCTCGGTGCACTAGGCGCAATGACATAGATGAGCCAGATAAGCATAATATCACCAAATCCAACGAAAGCAAAAGCCGTTCGAAACGGCATACCTGCTTCCCATCCTTTAGCGTCCGGATTGAATAGATAATTACTCCAAACTACATCTGCAGTTGCTTTTGCCAATGCTCTTACTAATTCTAGCAACGATAAACTAACTCCACGTTGATCGGGTCGGATACGGGATGTTGCAAAATTATCACGGACGGCGGTGAACCTGTTGTTTATGTAGACGGGGGTTTGATGGAGAACCATTTGTTCAGTTCAGTTCAATTTTGTCAAATAACAATGTCAATGATCTCAAACAACAAAAACATGAAATTGGATCCTCATAAACATACTTACCACTGACTAGTATCAATTTTCAAAATTTTTCAAAAACATTAATAAAACAAACAAAAAACATCACAAAATACCATGACAACGCACTCCTTCCACACATAATCAATATCGCATACTTCGCAGAATACGGAAGCACCGTGACATAACTTCCCTCCAAACAAAAGTTACAAACCGCTCCTATTGTCAGCAATTTCATGAAGTATTTGTCATCCGCGTCCTGCTGTGCTGTCGTTTTCGTCGACGGTCCACCACTGGTTAAACCCATCTTACTCTGCGTGTTATCCTGCGTCCCCAACAACCCAACTGCATCACTACATTCGATATTCCCACCGGAAGAAGTTCTGGGGCGGACGCCGTATGTATCATATGCGGCAGCATTTTGATTTCCATATTGAGCTGGTGATTGTAAATGTTGTTGATTATGTTGATTTGATTGCTCAATTTGCTTATTCCTTGGGTTATTCTTCTTGTTAGTGTCTTTTACTTCGTCATTACTGATCACATACGGCGTTATTATGTATCCTAAAAATATTGAAATCGTGATAAATGAGAAGTAATATTCATAGTCCCCTGCGTGCCAACCCCAAACACACATACTGAACGACGGCATAATTTCGTGAGTCCCTAGCCATAAGAAATTACAGAATTGCCGTACTATGTAATAACGCAAAAATACGTTTTCCTTCAGCACTTTCTTGTATGTATTTTTCATCTGGATTAAATATCGAACGCCTTTTACAATAGTATTCAATGTGACTTTGACGTCAGGTGGTTTGAAGCTTCGAGGTTTTTTCGGATTCCGTGGGATGTTTGGTGAATTGTTCATCACGAGATCTTCACCAAATTGATTATCGCCTAGAGACCACCTCGATTCCGTTCCGAATGGATTCGTTTTTGAATCCACACCCTTATTCTGTATTGGTAAACCACTACCGCCGCCGATACTCGCTCGAATCGCGGATTGTCTATTCAGTGTTGACAATGTCTCCGGCAAGAAGAAAGCCGATCGGCCTCGTTGTCGCATTCCAGAAATTTCATTCGCGGCTTGTGCTAATGCTGCAGAAGGAGTTTCCGATCTTCCTGAATTGGCACGGTGAATTGGACCGTTACTATCCGGGTTTGGCATGTATCCATCGAGTTGAAAGGATTTTTCATGGCGTTTTTTCGTGCTCGTACCAGCATCGGTGTAAGAAGCCAAACCAGGACTATCGATTGCATGTGCACCACCTCCACCACCACGAGAACCACCACCCCCACTCTCCGGTTTCTTATCATTGATCAACCATAATATCATAGCTGTACTCAACACGAGGAGAGCCCAAATTGCACCATAATCTATGAAATCATCACGCTCCAATATCACTGTTGATACCAACAAATTTGCAAAAAATTGCCAAAACAACGTAATCATGTTGTAAACAGCTAATGTAAGCGCTCTCTCCCTCCCCGGTTGCGTCACATCAACCAACATCGCCATAAATACAATCTCGAAACAATTGAAAATGCCAAACACTGTTACACTGCTAGTCAAGATGAATTTGGATATCCATGTATCGCCGCGTCCAAGAGTTGCTAGAAATAGATAAATGTTGTGAAATATCGATCCAACGACGGGCACTTTGGTAAGAAATGGTTTGTTGAATTCGACTTCCGATAGAATTCTGCTGAATTCTTGTCGTGAAATCCCGAGATCATCTAAGATCATATTGCCATATTCATCGTCTTTGTCAATCCGCTGATCATAATATCCAGTTTTCATCACAATCAACTCATTGGGACTTGGCGTGAATGATAACGATAACAGGCCTAAAAGATAACCCAATAAGCCGAGTAACGCCATATTCATCGTTTTTTTACGACCTTTCTGATCGCAGAACATTCCAAATAAGGGGATTGCGAACGCTGAGACCAAATCCCGAACGCCGTCCATTTGCCCGGATCGTTGCTGACCTTCGGAAATGACTGTGTGAAAATCATCACAGAGAATTGCACCGGTAAAACGATTTTCATGATCGTCTAGTTTTTGCTTTTTGGCATTCTTCTCGAGGAGGTCCTTCTCTTTCAAATATTCTTCGACGGTTATTGAACTGCCACGACCATTGCGATCATCACAGACGACTAATGAACGAAGGAATGGCATAAATAATACTTCTGTGAATCGAATTTTGGGTTCAATTGGTGTTTTTTTTTTGTTTGACAATGGGATTCTGCCATTCTGGGAATCAGGACATATGGAAAAAATTTGGAGTCTGTGTCAAATCTAAATTTTGGACAAGATAATCAATACATCAGAAAGATTCAACCAATGACAATGTAACATGCATATATGCAATAAATATGCATTAACAGAAATCCATTCAACCATCTCAAACCAAAAAATTCACAAAATGTTAAATACCAGAACAATCTATAACAAAATGGACCATACAATGGGCGAACAGTATCGGTATAACTTTCCGTGGGATTGCGATATTTTTTCGCACCCATTTCATCATTGATCCACAGCCACACATCTTTTATCGTATTGGATTTGTCAATTCCAAATTTGAGAAATATGCCAACCGCGATCGATGTCTATCTTTTTTTTCAATTTCACCAACAATGACACGATCGCCGCTGGGTGATTTTTCAATCCTATCGATTTTCTAACATGATGAATGTACCTCACACCTACCAAACCATGACAACGAACACCGGAATCATGATCCCGAATGCTATTTATCAATATAGATCACCATCATGATCCAAAGAACCTAATAAACACACGACACGGAAAAATGTAACAAAAACACACAGAAAGAATCAGAAAACGACCAACCTTACTAAACAAATTAAGATAAGAAATAACACCTAAACAATACACCTTACCTACTACTGTCCTATTAAATCCCCTAATCAAACAAGGACATCAAACCGCTGCGAAATTCGTGGTTAATAATGAGGTGTAAAAAATTCATGCTAAAAGAAGTGAAACTTTTTTTGAAATTCAAATTCAAATCACATCTGTCAGAAACTCTAGACTTAGGAATCGGAATTGAATTCGGAACATTGGAAGATTCAGGAAGAGAAGTCAAGAAGAATTCATTGTTGGTGCAATGACAATGCAATCATTATGTGACAGACCTGACTCAGAACAGAAACCGATACTGAATTCAATTTTACAACCTCCATGCGTGTGGACGAAGACAAATTTGTCTTTTCCTTTGCAATGCCAATCCACTGCAATTCAAATTCTGCTTAACTTAGACTCAACATACGGACAATTTCTATCAATCACGAAATCACATCAACCTCTATTCGCCACGCCATCCACCAACTCCCAATCCCATACTGCCATCAACGATTCCAACATCCAAACTCCGTGGTGCAATCGTCCTCCGATTCTTCGCTGACTCAGGACATCTTTTTCCCTTATCCAACAAACCAAAGGTTTCCAAACTACGAGCCATTTCAATCACTCCATTTCTCACACTCCGATAATTGACTTTCAGAATTTCATCGGTCTCTTCTGTGTCGAATATCAATTCTTTGTTCCACTTTTTCAGCAATTCCTTCGAATTCTTACAACCAAATACATTCGCCATCCACCAAAATCGTTTCCACCCTGGCCAAACAACATTATATTTCCCACATGGATATCCGTACCACGTTTCAGGACCAAATTCACACTCCAACCAACCCATTAGTTTCGGTATAAGCACAAATTGTGTGGAATCAACACACAAAAATCTTTTCCCACCCGCGTCCCTAATCCGTAAACATTTCACATGTGCCTCCGCGACGTCACGGACGTCCACCAAAGAGGTCCCAATCAATTTCCCGTAAGCAACTTTGGTCGCTTTACTTGGATCGAATGTGGTTGCTGCGCCATGACTTCCATAGGACTTGGTATAGTCACTATAATGGGAGTTTTCACCACCTGTGTAGACCACGCCTGTGCCTTCAATTAATCTCTTGATTTGATTCGCACTTTCTCCTAACCTTGGGATTAATAATGGTCCCGTCATTGTCCCTGGACAAATCGTACACACATCGAATGGACAATTCGAATTGTGCTCATTCTTAAAATCCCATACAACACGTTCCGCAATTGTTTTTGCCAACGCATAAGCCCCAATCAATGCTTGCTTGTGTAATGATGCTCGCATTTGACAACAAACTACGTCTATTGGCAATGGTTGGGCGGTAATGGTGCCAATATTTTCGTTTGGAACTACCGAATTGCTGCTCCCAGAACTGTTCCCAAAATGATCATCGTCTCCCAACTTGCTCCAGTCCTCCGCTGTGAACAAAAATGTTGTACGTTTTTTCTTCTGAACCTCTGTGAACTTCGGATAATGCTTTAAGTCTAAATCTGGTCTGTCAAAATCATCTTCATCTATTGTGTTTTCACGTTCAACACCCATATCCATACTCTCTGTACCATCCCTACCACTGCCACTCACAATGCCACCTCTAATCGACTTCACTCCCAATGCATGCAAATTTACACTGCCTGCAAAAACATCGATTGCAAGTTTGTTTGGTCGTATAGCTAGTATATTGCCTTTTTCATCGTAGCCTCTGACAGTGTCTTCCAATAAACCTTGATAAATTGCATTTGCTTCTCCACCGACTGCTGCTGCATCATCTGCGTCGAAATTTACATAGGAAGCTTTCATATTGCCTGACTTTTTCGGTAAAAACATGTTCTTGTTTTTGATTGTACTATAGACTTCTGCGTTAAGATCGCCTGAATCTCTTTCTGGAATCAACATCGATCGATCCACTTCCCCAAAACTATCTTCACTGTGCATGGAACGAAAAAATCCTCCTTTAGGACTTGTTGCTGCAGCATTTTTGGAACTGCTGCTGCTGCCGGAACTCGTCTGGACAACGACTGCCGAACCGCGTTTGAAGCTGGCGGCAACGCCATTCCCACCGCCGCTATTCTCATCATCGCTGTCATCATTTGTGTCCGGAGTGAACCTCACTCTCGCTGTTGATTGTCTCACTAGTACTCGGACTTCTCTTTTGGTAGAATTTTGTTTTCCCGCATTTGTCTGCTTAGCGCTCCGATTCTGTTTCGGACCACCTTTCTTCCGATGCATGTCGGACTTTGTCTTATCAATCCCCAATGCTGCTTTTGCAGCTTCATATTTTTTCACATTCTGTCTGTAATTCAATTTCTCTAAAATTTCTCTTCGCTCTTCTTTGTTAATGACTTTACTGGTGCTCGGAGGCGAACTCGCTGTCGCAGATGATGATGCCTTCGTATCACTTCCCTTCACAGCCATAGTTGCCTTTTTCACTGCCTTAACTGCCTCTCCAACTTTCGCACCAACACCACTACCAAGATCCAACCACCCATTATATACCGCTGCAATGGAACTCGTATATACAAATCTTTTCACTTTGCTTCCCTCCATTGCACATGCATCTAGCAACTTCCTCGTGCCACGAACTGCTGGGTCATAAAAAACTTGATCGTGCGCCGGTATTTCACTAAATACCGGACATGCACAATGTATCACATAATCACAGTCTTTTACTACATCATACCATTGCTCGACATGGGTCGAGACTAAATCACAGTTGTACACGATTTCAAATTTGCGACTGAACCCATGATGTCTCGGATTGATTGTTCCGTGTAGTGGTTTTGCACTGTCACCGAGCGGATTCGTGAGGTTCAACTTCTTTGGATTTCTAACACCAGGACTGACATCCAATCCATCTTGCGATTCAACGCCACGCATCCTGTACATATCCGGGATTGGTTCTCCAACTTTGAATAATCTTTTCAATGCAGCGACTACTCGTATAGGTTCGTGGGTTTCACCTGTTTGGTTCATATGCGTAACGCGTGTTCGACGTGTACATTCTGCCTCTTTCCATCGTACTGTGCCACGAACTCGGTAACCCTTCTCTAGAAGATCTTTGACAATCCAGGATGCTAGGAAACCCGAAACACCAGTTACGAGAACTAGTGGCGTGTATTTTGGGTCGGCTGCGTGGTCGTAGATAGTTGCTGTTGATTTTGGAGGCATAATGAATTGGGATTTTATTCCTGCAGCTGGCGCTGCTGCACGTCGCAATATTCAATCAATCCTTTTTGACCGGAAAATTTTGGACCCCATCATTGCATCTGCTAGTCCTATATCGTATCCTCTTTTTTTGAACTCATTGCATACTACCTGCAGCTATCACAAATCCGAGGAGAATCACATATGCCATTGAGAACTCGCTCGTATTAATTCACCACTGATTCACCTTGAAATTTACACAATTATACCAAAATCACGTAAAGAATTCTAATACAGATCGTTGCTCAATGGAGAAAAACATCGATTCTACTGGATGAAGCCACATATCACATTGATGAATAACAAAACCAAAAACAAATTTTTACAAAAACGAAAAACTTGACACCAACAGTAAATTACACTTCAAATATCACAGAATCGACGGATACCAAAAGATACAAATAAACTCAAATTACGACGAATGGCCATTCACCGAATCCAACGAAGAAAACAACCCTGACAAAGGAGGAAACCCGGCAGACAAACACCCGGATACAAATAAACTCAAATTAAATAGCAAAGGAAAATAATATCACAAAGACGATCAAAAAACCTACTTTTCATAACCACACAACCCATTGTAAACATAGAACTTTTCATATGTGGATACGCTTGCACACATCCACTATCTCACTACACAACGTGACATATTGCTACTACCATCATTATTCACACACATACATGGCCCGCAGGGTGCGTGTGCCGATGTCTTTTGCCCACCCATTTACGGGGACGCACCACAATTTTTGGGATCTCGCCATAAGATCTAAATTATTCTGGAAACGTGCCTTCCGTGGGCCCCCACTTGCAGAAGTGATATTCGATCTCCGTCACCAAGCCACTTCTTTGACATGTATCGATGTCGTTTGCCCACCCATTTACGGGGACACACCACAATTTTCGGAGTCTCACCATAAGATCTAAATTATTCTGGAAACGTGCCTTCCGTGGTCCCCCACTTGCAGAAGTGATATTCGATCTCCGTCACCAAGCCACTTCTTTGACATGTATCGATGTCGTT
>Ga0099797_100472_pt1 | contig 25959 bp, 15 predicted proteins | sample Uncmet_Sort48C_1_FD_89871 | JGI IMG/M metagenome (GOLD analysis project Ga0099797, IMG submission 89871) | Marine eukaryotic communities from CALCOFI LINE 67, Pacific Ocean - C012_Sort48C_1 | ecosystem: Environmental > Aquatic > Marine > Oceanic | place: Pacific Ocean: Monterey Bay | collected... | reverse complement strand
TAATAGTATTAAATAAGTAATAAGGCTGTATTTAATTAAACACTTCCTGTCTCAAATATCAATTTTAGCGACCTCTATAATAGTATATTGGCTGTTATTAATAAAAACGTTTTCTGTCTCGAACATCAATTTAATTTAAGCGGTCTCCATCGCTATTTTCTTCCATAAAAAGTGTCCTTGTAATTGAACGTTCACAGTTAAGAGTGATCCTACTCCATATAGATATATTAAACAATTAAACCACTGCTTGGAAAATCAAAAAGGAGGACATTATCTGAGATATACAAAAATAGGGAAACGCTCATGTCGCGTAATCACAGACTCATCACAGGACGATTAATCGGGTTTTAAAAATTGTTTATTTTTATTAAAACGTACTATAATATAATTTGTTTTTAGATATATTAATGTCATGCAATTGACTTGGAAATGTGTGCTTCACCGCGCCAATTTAAACGTATTAATTGATATTTGAGACAGGAAGTGTTTAATTAAAAATACAGCCTTACTATTTATGATATATTCAAAGACGTATTTACTGGAGACGTATTAGGCTAAATATAAAAAGAACAAAATAATGGCTGGTATCTAAGTACAGCCTCTTTATTTTTTGTTTTTTTAAAGTACCGAGAGTACTGAGAGTAATTTATTTTCTTCACAAAAGCCAATTTACTCATGTCGTTTAGTCTTATAGTTAAGACTATAACTAAGCATGTAATTCGCTGATGTATTCCATGCAAGATCCATATAACATGTGAGAAGTCGCCTTTTTTCTTCATTCTTTACCGTCACTATGAATTCCACATCTTCACTGCAAATCGAAGAGTTTCTTTTGAGTTCTTTTATCTGTATTTGTTTTGCCCCGATTCAGCAAAAAGGTTGACATTAGACTAAAATAATGACTTCTTCCACAAGCTGCTGACTTTTCCTGGGAGGGCTATACCAATCACCAAAGCGGTGACTGTGACAAATATTATAGACGAGTATCCGTCGGTCGCTTGAAACGAACTAAACCGCGCTCGCCTTCTGTAGTTTTTAGCCCCTGAAATCAAACCAATCCACGGAGGCGGTGCACCAACAGTGTTTACCACAGTAGACAATACAACGGCTCCTTCTTCGTTATGGATGGAAACATTGAATGATTTCGCCAGCCAGTCGATAGATAACGATCCATAGTTTTTCCCTGTGTAAAATGCATCTTTCGATGCTCGATGATTGCTAAACGCCTGCAAAATGTAAGGGCACATGAAGCCAAAAAATGGTGTGGTACAAGAATGCGTGAGCCCACTAGATGTTACTTCTATGATCATATCACCCATCCCATCCTGCATCTTCTCCACAGAATGAACAACCCCACCTCCCAGACCAATCAATTCTGCATGATGCACATCTCCTGACAGGAACAATAGACCTTTAGGCATGTGCAAGGTAATCAGATCCAAGAGCCTGGCCCTTGCCTTAGGAAATGCTGCCCATCCTTCCATCACTGGCGACGAGCTAAACACTTGAATAGAAGAAACTATCAAAGTAATTTGTGCATTCTCGTGGGAGGATTGGCTCAACACACGATCTAACCATCGCCATTGCTCTTCGCCCAATACGTCTCCGCCATAATTTTCGCCAATTTTAAATATTGAACTTAGCAGACGGGAAAAACATGCACATACGGCCCCTAAAGGTAACCAAGGTAGCCCACCAACAGAGGGAACAACATGTAAGTCACGATGATACCGCGTGTCTAGAAGAATCACTCGCACCTTTTGGTCTTTTCTCCCCCAACTAAACGAAGAATACATCCCTGCCCGCTGTCGTCGAAAAGACCTTGGCGACACGCCCAAAAAATCCAAAAATAGTTGTTGGCGTGCTTCGCGTTGAGGAGCATATTTTCCACCTGAACAAAAACAGTTAGCAAACCAGTGAATATAAAAACGTGGACTATGCACTTACCGTCGTTAATGCCATAATCGTGGTCGTCCCACGTGCCGTCAACCACTTGAGCCACTCTTCTCAACTCAGCATACTCTTCTCTTCTCTTTTGTTTCTCGAACTGTTCTCTTAAATGTTCGAGACTGCGGTTCGCCTTGTCGTGGTAGACAGAATCGCCAGTCCACAAAAAGAGATCCGGATTATATCTAACCATGGGTTGAAAAATGTTAGTATTTTTACGAGGGTGGAAACACGAAGCAAAAATAACCTTGGTCAACGTCTTCTTTTTCACGCTATTGATCTCTTCAGAATGAAGTTCCCCTAAAACGAATACAAAGAGATGAGCAGATATAAGACAAACATATAGGGGGCGAAACATCCTGTTTTGCCATTAGCAGATATAAGACAAATATAATACGGAGCAAAACATTCTGTTTGTCATTCTTGCTCGGCAGTACCAAGGTCGGGCACATCGAGGATAATCATTTTGGTTTGGTGTGGTTTGTTGAAGCACGCGAATGGAAATAATGGAACCTGTTGATACGAATAAATCGACCACCTAGCCTCGTTCGTTTCATCTTGTCCTGATGATACGATATACTTATTAGGTCTACGTACCTAAATACATACTAGAGTAACTAAAAACAAACCAGAAAATAAAAGCGGTTCGGGAATTGAGAAAAGACTATCGATGATCCTATCCACATACTACAGAGTTTATTATTCTTGATACATGCTCGCATGATGGTATAGCAAGATAACTGGACTTTGAGAGACTACATAGATGACAATAGAAAGGAAACTTCACAATTTTTAGACAGTAAAAATAGGGTACCTATGTGAATATTCGGGGAGGACTGTTCAAAAAAAACATTCCACATCATTTTCGCAACGACCCATTTTTATCACCCAAACGAAACCCCACTAGCTGCTGCACTCTACATAGTTAGTTCCATGATCGCATTCACGATATCATTATCGTTTGCTTTTAATGCTTTCACGGCAGCCCCACGTGATACATCCGCTTGGCTCATAACTAATTCAATGTCTTTTGCCTCAACTCCAGATTCGTCAACTTCGCCATCCTCTTCGTCAGCACCGGCATTGTCGTTAGCGGTCGCTGCACCATCGGCGGCAGTTTGAGTGATATCTGGTGCTTGGAATTGTTGGGCCGCCTGTGCCTGGGCACTTGCACTCAAGTCTTCGATTTTAGCTTCTCCAAAGATCACGTAAGTGCCACTTTGGGGGCTCTTGTAAACGTCTGGCTTTTGAATCACAAACAAAATGTTTTTCGACTTTTTGACAGTAACACGATGAATGCCGTCAACCTTTTTCAGTCCCAACTTTTGCATCGCCTTGCGCGATTTCTTTTCGGACCTGTTAAATTTTCCATCGTCCTCGGCTTCGCCTTCGACGTTAGTGGTGTCTTCGTTTTCTTCTAACTCGGGCATATCCGCGTCGTCTTCGACAACTTCGATTTCTGGTTTAGAGTCTGATGCTACAGCTGCCATTTTCAAATGTAGAGAAAAAAAATTCAGTTGTAATTTATGTTTACTTTCTTCGTAAAAAGTTGGTGCCTTACCGATAACAATTTCATCGTTTGGGGGACTCCGAACAATCGACCAGGAAGACTCGCTGGGTAATGAATGGTGTAGTGTGCATCAACAGAAGAATCGATGTTTGGATGAACTTGTGGAGGCCAGTCTTTTGTAGAAGTTTGATATACCTTTTCAGTAAATATAGTCATCGAAATACTCAAAAGTCTACTATCGATTTAGTAAATTTCACCTAGTTCTTAGTTTTGAGCCTAGAAGTTGCATTGAGTAAATGCTCTGTCGGTGTTGTCAATAATTCAAATTTTGGTTGGTTATTGGTGCTACACAGATATTTCCGTCTCCATTTAGATTGCAGAGAAAATGAAATGAATGGTGTTTGTGAAAATTAGGTGATATGACCCTGTAGAATGGGGGAAGAGAGTATTGTGTCCCTGTTCTTTGATTGTGCGCTGTTTGTCGAAGTACGTGGATGGCAAGATGGCAATAGACAATACTGTAATAGGGATAGACAGTGCCTGAATTTTCACTTGTCTTTACTTATCGGTATTGTTATTGCTTGTTGCTAGTAATGATACTTCGTCTATCACCTATGATCAACAAGTATGGACTGGGCGGGCAGTTGGGGATTCCTTCATCGATCGATCCGTTGCCGTTTTGATGCAGAGCATGTAACGTATGTACGTACGTACCACACACTTTCGATGGCGACTGATGGCAGTCGGAAGGAGACCTAACAATACTAAAAAAATTGGAGGTCATGCATGCAAATGCACGGACGACGCCGCTTCGCTTGTTTGAGTAAATTACTTTAATATTTCAGATCCCCGACAAGGACGTTGACGTTTTCAATCATCGCATGAACGCTTGGATAGCGCCAAAAGATGCAAGTGGGCTTGCGTCAAAACTCCGTGGCCAGGTACGTCGCGAACGTCCGAAAACGGCCTTGGCACGGTGTCGCCAAGCACCTGTCGATAAAAAAAATCAACGCGAGACAACGGATGCAAGTCGCGGTTCAATTAGAAGGCCAGGAACAGCTCCGGCAGGACGTCGTCCGCAAACTGCGATGGAAAAGAAGTACGATTTGGCGTCTAAACAAGGCAGGTTGATGAAATTAATGATTGTAGAAAGCGATCGACTTAAAAATACCATTGGAAGAATAGAAAAAACAAAGGCGAAAATAATGCGTGTGAGGCGACAATTAAAAGAGGTGGCCAAAGGCAAATACATTGATGCCCGCTTTGCATGTGAAAACCTGAGGAAGAAAGAAGCGAAACAGATCGCCATGAAAGAGGCCGAAGTGAAGGATCTCAAAATAAAGCGATCTAAAATAGAGTTAGAAAACATAGCCGAAAAACAGAAATGTGACCACTTGCGAAAAATGTCTATCAAACTAGAACATAGTTTCAACTGTACGCGTGCAGATTACCTTCGGGTACAAAACGAACTAAAGACTGTCATGCTTAGAGCAGAGGAAACGCATCTTGCAATCGAGTCTACGAAGCAAGAAATGCAGCAGGAAATACAGAAGGATGAGGAAGAGGAAGAATTGTTTGATCGACAGATGAGACACCAGAAAGTCCTCATTGACAGACTTGTCCTGTCTGAGAAACTCGCGCAAGAGAAAGAATTGAACGCAGTTTTAAAACCTAATGCTGAACCAGAGCAAAAGAAAAAAACTGGGTTTGCTTTAGGGGGGTTATTCAATAAATCTTTTTCAGCTAGCCTTGGCAGTTTACTTGGTAAAAGCCGGAAGAATAGCATTACATCTTCATCTGTTTCCGGTGTAGCGAGCCCGGCTGGAAAGACACGTCTACGTTCACGAAAATTTTACCCCCCAGCAGATCCTATGGCAATCTACAACCAATTCCTCAAATTGGTAAGAGCAAGAGAAGATAAGTTCTCTGTAAACGACGTTGCTGCAATACGTCGTCATGGTAAGAAATGTGGAGGAATCGAAGCGATTCGTCTAAGCCAGCAATTTGTTCATACCGTCGAGAGCATAATTGGCGAAGACGACAGGAAAACTGTTATCGAGCTGAAAAGCTTGCAAAATGTGAAAGAAGAAGTGGAATGGGAACGCATGAATTTCAAACAAGCCCGTGCGGACCTCGAAGAGTTTGCGAAAGAACACGATGCAAATAAAAGCGCGTGGAGGAGGAAAGTTGAACTGCTTCGGAATACATTAGAGGACGTGATTGGCTTAAAAGATAAAGAAAAGGTGAAGTGTGACATGATGGGAGATCAAGTGAACCAAATATCAAACATGATATTGCGGCTTTTGAAGGATATGTCGACGTCATCTCACTTGAAAGAAAAGGCAAAACTTGAACAATTTAAGAAAAAACAAGGTAAGCTGCAGCTTACTCAAGACCAGCTGGAAGAGCAAAATTTGTGGGAGAGACTCGAGATTAGAAAAGCCAACAATGAACCCCCCCTTTTAAAAGAAACAATCCGCGGTATGGAAATATTGGAAAGTCACATTTACGACCTGTTAGATATCGTTGCTACACAGCGACCAGGTTTGTTGAAAGATCCCAGCAGCATCTTTCCAAATGGAGTAGGTGAGCCTAGGACAGTTAATATTGGGAAAGTACCCGGTGCACGAGGAAAGTTGGCAAACTCTCCTTTGTCAATAACTACGACTCGGAAACGAGGTTCATATTTCGGACCTCCATCACCATCGCGCCATGATGCGGCATCGGATCGTGTCAGTATCTCTGATGTTGAGAAATTGGAAACTTTGCCCCTGCCTGCTAATTCTTCAAATATACTCTCGCTCAATGACTTGAGGCGGAAAATGGAAACTTCAAATGTTAAAGATTTACCACCCTGTGTTTTAGGTGTCTCTCATGATTCTATTTTTCCATCGGATTCATCCCATAAATCAGGTGTTACTTCTCGTTAATGGCAGCGGCCTTGAAGTTGAACCATGATCATCAACTGACTTTCTATCCCAATGGAGATTTTTCTTCTTTAAATCAGAGATAAGTGAGTCAAAAGCAACTTTATGTACAGGATTAGTATTTCTGCAACGCTTTTATATAGTTAAATTCTTTCCGATGCTTTTTGAAATGTTTGTTATAAACTTTTATATTTCTCACCATATTCTGTATCAATGACTTTCTAATCGGTTTGGATGGTGTAATTTTAGATGAGACTGTGATTTCATTCTCCAATGAGATCTTGTGCGGTTTTCCTTACAGTGGCTAGAGTTGATTGAAATAAAGCTGGGTTCTGTTATGGATACTAGTCGAAAGGATGGCATTTGTGGAAATTGATGTAACCAGAGTATCTGGGATAGTTGTATCTTCAACCCCCGAACGAGATCCTGTACCTGTGATGTGGACCTGTACACCTGTACTGTGATATGATAAGTTATAAGTTTATATTTATTTAAAAAATGCATTCTGTGTATGTTATCATAACGTAGTATCATAAGTTTTAAAATAACATCTTATGATAAGCTAAGTAAGTAATAAAAATAAATAATAAGGCTGTATTTAATTAAACACTTCCTGTCTTAATAATATACTTATGATAAAATGATGATGATGAAACCCATCATAATAACGTCGTACAAAAAAACCAAACTAAAAAGCTATGAACGAACGAGAAATTGATCTCGCTCCTGGCCTATATAGTCTTTACACATTAAAAACTAGATATACAGCGCAAGAAAGAGCAAACCTCAAAAAAATTATCGCACTGCTGTGCTAGGAACAATTACATTCTAAACACACCGAAGTCTGTGCCTTCGATTGGTTGATTTAACGATGCGCTCAAACTCAAGCCAATTACCTGGCGCGTTTGCTCGGGTTCGATAATTCCATCATCCCAGAGTCTTCCACTTGCATAGTATGGATGCCCTTCTTCTTCGTACTTTTTTACAATCGGTTCCTTAAACTTATCTTCGTCCTCAGTGGACCAAGTTTTACCAGCTCGCTCAATTCCGTCACGTCGCACCGTCGACAGCACAGTCGCCGCTTGTGCTCCTCCCATTACACTGACTCTCGAATTTGGCCACATGTACATAAAGCGAGGCGAATAAGCCCTTCCACACATGCCGTAATTCCCTGCCCCATAACTACCGCCAACAACACACGTTATTTTCGGGACTTTCGCGCAGGCAACTGCCATCACCATTTTTGCCCCATCTTTTGCTATACCTCCCGCCTCATAGGTTCTCCCGACCATAAAACCGGTGATATTTTGTAAAAATAGTAATGGTATACCACGCTGGCTGCAAAGCTCCACAAAATGGGCGCCTTTGACAGCGCTCTCCGAAAAGAGGATACCATTGTTTGCAACAATACCAACTGGCATTCCATACATCTGTGCGAAACCGGTGACTAAGGTAGTGCCATACAATTGCTTGAACTCGTCAAATCGACTCCCATCAACAATGCGCGCAATAACTTGGCGAATATCAAACGTCTTTGTTAAGTCGCATGGAACGATGCCTCGCAATTCATCCGCGCTATAAATAGGCTCGTCAAAAGAGTCCGAAATGGTTAGGTTCGTATTTTTGGACCGATTTAAGTTAGAAGCGATCCGTCTCGCAATTTGTAGTGCATGCTCGTCGTTGTTAGCGAAGTGATCGGTCACACCAGATGTGCGGCAATGAATGTCGGCACCACCTAGATCTTCGGAGGAAACTATTTCTCCCGTTGCCGCTTTGACCAGAGGGGGGCCTCCTAAAAAGATCGTGCCATTCTTTTTTACAATGATACTTTCGTCGCTCATTGCAGGGACATAAGCACCACCGGCTGTGCATGATCCCATGACCACTGCAATTTGTGGAATCCCTTTCGCAGACATGTTTGCTTGGTTGTAAAAGATCCGTCCAAAATGGTCGCGGTCTGGGAACACCTCATCTTGTTTCGGCAAGAAGGCACCACCACTATCTACTAAATAGATGCACGGTAAATTATTCTCGTTTGCGATTTCTTGCGCCCGCAAGTGTTTCTTTACGGTGATAGGATAGTATGTACCACCCTTGACAGTAGCGTCATTGGCAACAATCATACACTCCTGGCCTGATACCCGTCCTATTCCGGTGACTACTCCCGCGCTAGGAATAGTCTCACCCTCGTAAAGCTCCCATCCCGCGAACGGGGACAACTCAAGAAATGGAGACTGTGGGTCTAGCAAAGCATCGATACGATCTCGTACCAGTAATTTGTTTCGCCCCAAATGAAGATCACGTGCCTTTTCACCACCACCCAGTTTGATCGTTGCCAAGTCGTCCCTCAAAGAATTGATCACAGAAGTCATATCCGCGTAATTTTTCTTGAAAGTTTCGTCGTTTGTATCAACAGAGCCATCAATGATAGGCGCCTTGTCATCCAAAGAGCCGTAGGTCCGCGAAAATAATGTTACGTTTTGCAGGTTTCGCAAAGTATTTCGTACATTTTTCTCAGCGCCAGAGCCTACGAAGCGCCGTGAGGTTGCAACTAAGTGGCCCAACATGGTAAGGTGCTTTATTTCGTTAATTAGGAATTCCGGCGTTCTTGCTCACGTGTGAATATGTATTCGTCTAAAGTCGTCTTCTTCGTCGACTTGTGAAAGGTTGGTGCATTCAAACGCCATCTGTACCACCATCAGAGACCCACGGATTGCCTCGTTGCCGTGGATGCGCGCTAGCTGCGTATACCAAACACATCACCACCTAATTTGGTTTGAGTGGACGGACGATCTAACTCGCCCCCTACAATTCCACAGTGGCCACGGTACCTATCTACACCAATGGGTGTACTTGTGTTTACGTTAGACTAATGCATGGATTCCTGCGCCATCACTGTTCTCTTTCTTCGTCATTTGCTATTTTGCTAACTTCTACACCTACACCAGGAAATTTCGATTAACAGATAGACTAGACTACAGTTTTCTCATTTGAGACAAAGTGTATTTATAAGATTACAAGTTACAACCAAAAAAAGAACGAATAAAATTTTTTGACTAATAATGTCTTGGTCCTACTTACAACTCTTATTATTATTACTGTATTACATTTTCTCCTAACTAGAACTAGTCTAACCATTAAGGTCAAACTAAAATTAGACTATGTGCGTGAGAGATCAGTCAATTAGCTTCGACTGCAAATACTGAACAGAAAAAATGTGCGTGTTGGCGCTGGAACCGTAAGGGAGAGGGACACAGACTGCACAGAGCATCCGGGAAATACAGTGCCGGGTCAAGGTTCGAGCTACTTCGACTTGGCAGTGAAACAAGGAGCCCCTTTGCTCTGCTCGCTTTTCATAAACGAGGCGGGGGACATGGCGGACGAAACGAAAACCTCGGCACCTACCGAAGTTGAGTTTACTATTTCTGCCCCAGGACTTCCAGACTTGCCTCCGGACCCGACTTTGCAGCTCGAGCCATCTGTGGTCGAAGAAGAAGGGATATTATGCGAACTAAACGAGGAAGAGAAACAAAAGCTTGCTGAGGAAGCTCGTATCTCTGGTCTTTCCAGGGAATTGACAAACCTTGCAAGTAAAATCCGGTCTTCAAGGGTTGTGAACGACACAGAGAGGGAAGTTGACGTCGAAGATTTGGACGTGTCAATAACGCCTCTGGAAGGTGCATCCCCATTGAATGCGTTAATTGGAACATTGAACGACGAGACGTTGAGAAATATTTTAAATTTCAGAAAAGTTCCGAACGATGATCTCGTCGACCGAGAAGGATTAGTGAAGCGTATAGGGGAGACCCATTTTCATACGAGACGCTCATCAATAAATGCTTCCAACAGTTTGCAGAGAGAGTGGAGCAATAGAATCGAACATGTTAATGGTGAGGTCGGAGAAAGCATGGCGAACAAATCTTCAGATACCCCGCCGCGAGATGACCAGTACGCTTTGGAAATTTCTCTTGAAATGGAACGGTTGAAAAGGGCTTCATTAACTTTGTGCGAACACAAAAGTGTACGTGATACATTTGATGCTGTCACCGGCCATATCGAAGCCGTATATAAACTGACCCCGGAAAAGATTGATCAGTCTGTTTTGCTTCCAGAATTTTTTGCCCCCTTTCCTATCGCAGGCAAGGCAAGCCTGCTCATAGATATTCAATTTACACCTACCAAATCGACAGAGAAAGATGAGACCTCTCCCACTGGCAGTCGTCGCAGCATCGATGAAGAATACGATGACTATGCCGGCTGGATGAAGAAAAGAGGGGGAACGACCCATGCATTCACGAAAGATTTTAAACGTCGTTATTTTGAATTGAGCATGGAAAAAAAACAGTTGACGTATTTCAAAGAGCAGCCACCAGAAGACCCAGAGGCACTGCTTGCCCGTGAGCGAAGACTCTCCTCCCTTACGTTCGAAGAAGAAGAACACGATGAAAGTGCTAAAGAGGGTGGCGAAAAAGAGTTTCAAATGGATGAAAAGGATAAGGCCATTAAACGAAAGCGAGACAAGCTCAAGAAAGGTTATATTGAGCTGAATAACGTCCATCAAATTCGTCCTTCCGTTGCCCCCAATTACCCAGAATTTGCATTTGAGCTGGTGACAGCGACTAGAGTCTGGGTTCTTGCGCCTGAAAACGAACAGAAACAAGGGGAATGGCTTAAAGCCATCTGTAGGTTAGTGGAAAAATCGATCGTCGACCCGGCTTATTTCAATCATACAGTCTCGGCACGAGAATCATTTGGTTCGCATGGGAAAGACGAGCTTGAAAAATCAACCAAAACATTGTCGGTAAAATCAACCTCCACCGTCCAAGATGTCATTACCGAGGCCTTTAAGAAGTTTGTCAACAATGGGCTCAAGATGCCATCAGAAGACTCGCTAGAATATATCTTGAAAGTTCCTGGGTTTGCTGACTTCATGACATCGAGGGAAGAACTATTCTTTCGGTATGCCTATGTTGCAAACAGTGTAAGCAAAGGTGAGAGACCTTTATTGGAGCTGCTTCCCCCCAGTGACGTTGCCGCGCGTTTGGAGAAAATGGGCGGCAAGCGGGTCGACGACCTGTCGAAAGCCTACACCAGCGCTAATAATGAAGAGGTTGAACAGGCGGGGGAAGCGGATTTAGCAGAGGAACCTAACGAACCTCCAGAGAATGCATGGGAATATTCTTTGGTTATGTCGGTACAAGGTCCGTGGACAGCATATAAAATACCAATGAGCGATCGGTATTTTTACAGGAAAGTTGACGATGAAGGAATTATTCAGCAATGGAGTAAACCAGATTTGAGGGACATAACAGCACATGCATCTAAAAACACAGGTATACCTTCTGTGTCCTCCTTGCTCGAGACGGCAACAGCTGCGTTTGAAGACAGCACCAATATTCATGGTATATACAATGCCCCAGCTTTGGTGGATTTTAGGTACGGATCGTGCAATTTTGAGGGCGAAGCGAACGCAGTGTGGAAAGCCGCCCATGAAACAGTTTGGCACGGACTTAAAGAAAACGAAACATTTCAAATGTTTTCTCCAAATGACGAAGGCCCCCCGGGGGGAACGGCCAGACGGAGGGCTACTGCATTGGATACACAATGTGAAGACGATTTTGAGAGATATAATGTCATGCGCCAACCGCCCATTCCAAGGCGTCTGTGTCGATCACCTGCACGTGTGCGAGTTTTGGGTCTTGGAAGAGATGACTTGAGCTCTCCATTTTTTCAGACCATCCGTAGAGGTGGTGTTATTGATTCAAGCTCCCGTTTAAAGGCCATAAGTGTACGTGTTGCATTTTGTGCCTTAGGACACCCATTGCCTTCGGGGTGGATGGAATCTCAACCCGTATCTATTGCCGGCAAAAAAGAAATATTGGGTTTCGGTCCATCGTTTTGGATGGAATCCAAACTGTCTATGCATAATATGCCGAGCACGACGAGAATTGTAGTACAAATGATCGGCCACGTCGCGAACGACAAAGGAGATCTTATTGAGACTCAAACGATTGCCTCAGCAGCAGTCCAATTCGCCGATTTCAACGGTCGCATGATCATGGGAAAGCGTGCTGTGCGACTCTGGCCAAGTATCGCTGTTGATCCACACGACATAATGACAGGGCCATGTACTTTGTGGGAGTTTGATGAGAAACTTATAAACGAAGGCAATGCAGCTGGTGAATATTCAAACACTTGTCAAGTTGACGGTCTGCAGTTCAAAGTCCCCACGGTTTATCTCGAGTTTGATTCATTTTGCCGTGTCGTTGAGTGGCCTTTGTTATATAATGCGGAAGAAAACGAAGATGCTGAAGAGCACGAGGCTGATGTGTTAGGTATTGAAAAAAGTGGCTGGTTTTTCTTAGAAGTTCCAGCTACATTTGGAACCAAATGGATCAAACGGTGGTTTGTACTGCATGAAGCCAAGCGAACACTTGAATGGTACGAATCAAATCGCTCTTTAGAACCATTAAGCTTCGTTTACTTGGACAACGTAGAAGTCTCAGAAGTAGAAGAAAAGTCAAAAATGCATAAGGTAGGAAAAGGGAGCACTCACAAAATGGTGAAACATGTGTGCATGGGTGTGAATACCTCTGGCAGTAGCCACGCGACAGATTACAAAGGGAAAAAGAATAAAATTTCTGATACCGGCAAAAGTATCTTTATTTCAGGGCAAGCACGGTACGAAATTAGGGCGTGGATGGATGCTATAGTAAAAGTTGGAAAATCTCAATTGCCCCAGGAGATGCTCGACGATGTTGTAAACCACGAAGAATCAATACGATCCCGAAGTGGAGATAGCTGGCCGATTGGTGGGCCTGGGTGTACGGAAAGCCACGTTGCTACAAATCGACTTGAATGGTTTGACGAATTCGAAACCAAAATCAGGACGGTAAAATCTTTGAAGCGAGGCTCTTTAGGTTCGAGTTCTACTGGAAGTTCGTTACGTGCAAGATCTTCCTCAAAAATAAGGTCCAGCAGCATGTTGAAAAAGAGCAATTCTCGGGTGAGCAAAGGGAGTATCAATGGGGAGAGTGGGAAAGGGGCAACTTATGACAGCTCCAGAAACGAGTCTAGTGTGAGCTCTCGTAAATCCGGTGGAACAAGGCGCGCTCATAGGAACAGTTGGGCGATGCAAGGAGGAGGATCCTCAATTCTTTATGATCAGTGGACTGTGGGTGGAAAAGATAGAGCCACGGCAATGCGTGCTATGAAGACAGATCCTCTCTACCAGCTTAATTCTGACGAGAAGGCGAGTTTACTAAAATTTAAAGAAATGTTGAAGGAGAACGAAGGCTTTCCTGCTTTACCTAAGTGTTTGAAGTCTGTTGACTGGACATCAGCTCAGGAAGTCAGGGGAATAATCGAAATTTTGCCGGGTTGGTCTTATCCCGAAAGGAAACAGGAACTTTTGCAATTGTTAGATTTGCGTTACCAATGCATTCCTGTACGGAATTTCGCTGTGCAAGGTTTGCGTCAAATGAACGATTCTGAGGTTGCAAGTTGTTTGCCCCAGCTTGTTCAAGCTTTGAAATTTGATTCGTACGACCTGTCTGACCTTGGTTCGTTTCTCCTAGAGCGCGCGGTTGTACAACCGCTCCTGATTGGCGTGCCGTTTTTTTGGTGTTGCACTGTTGAATTGAGGTCTGTGCATTGCCGAAGCCGCTACGCCATGTATATCCACGAATATAAAGATCGATGTGGGGCACAACAGCGCGCGTTGCTAGACCGTCAACAGTTGTTGTGGTCTGAGACAGGTTTATTTGCGAAAATTGCCAGTGCCGTTTACGCTCAACGGGGGCGTGGCAAGAAACAATACGTAAAAACATTGAGGGCAGAGCTGAACAAAATTATGGATCAATTTCCTCCTGATGGGTTTGAACTACCTATCGACCCACGAGTTCGAGTATTGAAACCGAAGATAAAGAAGTGCAGAGTCATGAGCTCGGCAAAGTTACCATTGTGGCTGACGTTCGAGAATTTAGAACCAGGCTTTGATGACGTTATGATTATGTTCAAGGCAGGCGATGACCTGCGACAAGACACTATGGTTCTACAGCTTATGCGCGTCATGGATAGCATGTGGCGTGCAGAAGGAAAGCAATTATATATGTCCCCATATCAATGCATGGCCACGTGGCATGATGGAGGTATGCTAGAAATTGTTACGGATGCGTGCACTACGGCGGAGATCCACATGCAATTTGGTGGTAAATATGCGGGAGCATTCAGCGATGATACATTCGTAGACTTCATAAAAGAAAACAACGACAGTACTGATAGGCCGTACGAGAAGGCGGTTGAGCTTTTTATGAAGTCTTGCGCTGCTTATTGTGTCGCTACATATGTTATGGGAATTGGTGATCGCCATAACGATAACATTATGCTCAAAAGAAATGGCCAATATTTTCATATTGATTTTGGCCACTTCTTGGGTAATTTAAAGTATGCATTTGGAATTAAACGTGAGAGAACACAATTTGTATTCACTCCTGAAATGGCGAAGGTGCTCGGCGGAGAGAAATCTGAGATGTTTGAAAGATTTGCCGAAGAGTGTGGGTCAGCGCTAAACATTCTTAGAGAAAACGGCTCTACTCTGATCAATTTGTTTCTGCTTATGGTACCTGCAGGGATGCCTGAATTGGCCTCCGCGGAAGACATTAATTATCTGAGAGACCAACTTGCATTTGATAAATCTCCAGAGGATGTCAAGAAAATATTTCGTGAACAAATAAAGGCCTCTCTGAACGACCGGTTTAAACGGATTGACAATGCCATGCATATAATTAAACACAATTAAGCATATGCATATAAAACATAAAAATAAATATATTGGCTGTATGTTATTTTTAATTAACTTAATATTAAAATATAAAAAAAATATAGTTAAGGCTGTATTTAGTTAAACATTTTCTGTTTCAAATATCATATCAATTTAAGCGTTCTCCATCGCTATTTCTTCCATAAAAAGCGTCCTTGTAACTGTTACTTTACTAAAAAAATGTGTGTCGCATAAATCAATTTAACCCTTCCTTGCGCATATAGAAGACGCCCTCTACGTTGCTTGAACCGTTGCATGTTCGTCGTCTCTATTATTCATATAATAAGTGAATATATATAAATAATAGCCAATATACTATTTATATAATAAGTTAATTATATAAGTCACAATTGACTGTGAACATTCTACCACAAGGATTCTCTTCCGGGAGGAAAACAATGATGGATACAATGGTAACATTGATCCCTAAAGAAGGACACAGTTCTTAATCTAATAAATTACAACCATTATAAGAAGAAAAATTCGCGTTGGGGTAGGAAGTCAGTTGATGATAGGTCAATTAATGAAGAAAATAGGTATGGAGAAAATGTTAAATTGATCTCTATGAGAAACATCTTTTTTAAAATTAATTATGATATGCTATGCTATCATGATATCATAGTTTTCTCAAATTTTCGACGATTTTGTTTCTCTTCCTACTTAGTATACATTTAGTACCTTGATATGTACGGCGTAAATTTACAATCCCGGCTAGAAGATATTACTTAGTAGTTTTATGTATGATTAGCTTATCATAAAAGAGATAAAAAAGAATTGAAGTAGTATCATAGGAAGAGATATAGTTAACTTAATGAATACTGTCAACATATTCGTCTACTAAAAAAATAGCAGCTATCTCAATTTCGCCCAGACCATTGTTTGGAATGAGCGGTACTCACGGCACCTTGCGGAGATGTTAAGTAATTCATTCCTGGCGAATCAACAGCGTCGACACTGGATGGCAGCAGAGGGTCGCGGTCTGGAGAACGCGATGAATTACGTTGCCCACCATGCAATTTATTCCCGTTTGCTTTATCTACACACATCAACACAAACGCGAAAATTGTTGCAACAACAGACATAGATGCAAAAAACAATAAAGTTGGATAATAATCGACAATCTTGTTTTTCGTATTAGCATCCATTAAACGTCCAGTTACAATATTGCAAATTCCAATTCCTAGCATTTGCATTGAAGTTGCTAATCCGTTTGCAGTACCCACGATCTTCGTATCCACTAAGAACTGTATTGACGGCCACAAAACAGCAGCACAAACACAATATGAAGCACCTAGTAATAACATGCTTACAATGGGACTAATGCTCGTATATGCCAAGAGGGCAAACGCTGGAACACCGAGAAAACATCCGAAAATACCTAAAATCGTTCGGTTTCCAAAATAATCTACTGCTCTTCCAAGAAAAGGGGAAAACACCATGCTCATGACGTACACTATTGAGGTTACAGACCCAGCTTCTTGTGAGGTCAAGCCATAGTTACCTTCCCCATTAATTCCATCAGCGAGCAAATCCTTTGCTATTGCCATGAATGGGAAGATAATTTCATAGAAAGTCATGATGATCAATCCACACAACCAGAAAGATTTCGGTAGTTCTTTTATATCCGAAAGCTTCATCTTTTTCCTGCTGGGTTTGCCTGCTTGCACAGTGCTAATACGTGGCTCAATTAGCAAGGCATCGCCAGGTAACATTGCTTCCGCGTCAAGATGCTTTTGGCCTTCTTCCCTTTGTTCCCGGTTATGGGCTGCTCTCCAAATCAAAGCAGAAATAAAAGAGAGGGCGATCAAACCTCCACCAACCCAAAATGTGGAAGACAGTGCTTTCCTGCATACGACGAGGTCATTATCATCTGGGATTATCCCCACCGGCCATTTGTTTGTATCCGAATTTGGCGCACAAAGCAGATGTGCCTGGTTCTTAATTGTATCCCGTTCGGTATATATTCCTACAAATGCATTGAATATGGCCGTCGTCAAATTAAAATTCAAAACAGATCCAAGCCTGGAGACGCTCAGGGTGATACCAAAGGCCATCGCAAGTTCCCGTCCTGCAAACCAGTATGCTGTGATTGCATTCTGCGCAATTGTAATACTGCCCCCTCCCATGCCAAATATAAAACGGCCGCCAAACATGATAGCAAACCGTGACGCTGCTGTCGCTGATTCTAAATTAGCGCCTAGACTCCAAACTGACTGGCCAATTAAGCAGAAGGAGAGGAAGAGGAAGACGGAAGGGACCACTCCGTACTTATCGACGAGAAGACCAGCAAAAAGGGACACCACCATATTTGTCCAAGCATACACAGTGTAAAACAAATTATAATACGTTGACCCTTGCCCAGGCGCAAAGGGTTCGATTACAGAGTGCGTTATTTGGTTCTCCAACACACCGGGCATATCGAAGCAGTAATATGAACCGAAAGTGAGCAGGCAAGTGCAAGCAAGCACGCAATAACGCTCCTTCGCGTTGTCCCTTCCCATGAAGACTGATGCTTTTCGATTATCTTCACGGCGCAGGCTAGTTCTATCTTTAACCGGGTGAAGCAAACGGCAGTTCCAGCACTTCACGTCAACGTAAGTGTTTCTCCGAACTTAGATTGTGTGTGTAGTGGAGTTTTCATCTTGCTTCTTCGCTTTTTCAATTGTAGCATACGAGGATTTTTGGCCACTCACTCAAAATTCAAGACAAGCAAATAATGACGATGGTGTCTCATTATTTTCCCCTCGCTATTTTACTACAGTGTAATGCAATTTTACATTGCATCATTGCATCATTACAAACAGGCTCTCCGTGTGCTATCGGATTGGTTGAGGGCAATACATTTATACGTACTTACCTAAATGTTCAAATGATATGACTAAAAGCAACTCAAAAAGTCAGATGACGAGAGGTCCATGCAAACTATCACACGCACAGCAAGATGATTCATTCTCATGTAAGCATGCAGTTGGCACGATCGTCCATAAAACCATCTTGGTGGTATTTCCAAATCTTCTTGACGACCGCATCGATCATTTCTAGTTGTCCAGTTGCCTGGAAGGACCAACCTCAGCGCTTTCTGTCCGGTCTTTCGCGAGTTACAGCTACGTAAGTATGTTGTTAAAAAGCGTCGAGCTAGAACGACTATTAAACTCTCTAAGAACAGTGCGTAAACCCCTCAAGTTCGTCGCTGATACTGTTAATCAGAATTTTACACAGGCGCACGAAAAATTCAGAGTGGCGTCCACCGTTTGTATTTTGTTGCAAGACGATTTGTTAACGAGGGAAGAGCGCGTGGTGGCCTATTTCGTCTTATGTGACGTCTACCGCCGCGTTTCAGGGGGAACAAACCCTTTTATCCCTTTCTTTTTGGAAGGCTTAGAGAAGCCAAACATTCCTGATAGCGAAAAGCGATTTATTCTCCAAATATTAACGTCTTCGCCTTCAAACCGCGATATGGCCGACAAGAGTGCGTTTGATATTCTCTCGGAAGAAGCAAACCAGGTGAAGAAACAGTTTGTGGTACCGGACTTGGAGCAGCACCGGAAAAGTTATGAGAAAGATGTTCCCAAAGCAACTGCTGCTCGCGCTTCTGGCGTTAGGCCAGTAGTATTGGAGTCTATGGGGCATGTCACGACTGGGGATAGCATGAATGCTGGGACTCCGAAAACGACTGTTTCGACAGGGGATATCTTGGAGTGCGAGGGTATTACACCCACGGATGGGAACGGAGTCTTCTCCTTGTACGGTTACGAACCAGAGTTTGTGCGTCCATGCCCAATCATAATGGAACCTTCAAAGAGCGAAATCGTTTGGCTTAACCCATCTGACCCTGTCACGCTGGAGTGGGATGCCACAATGTGCGAAGATTTATCCCGTGGGGGAGAAATTAGAAGTCTGATGATGAAAGCTTTTAAAGGGCCCTTAGTGCCTGCACAAAGTGAGCGTGTTCTGAGCGAGTTTGAAGCTGACCCGAAAATGGTGTATCATTGCGGGTTGAACCCTGCTCGATTGCCCGATCTCGTGAAGAACAACCCTATGATCGCCATCGAATGCTTATTGAAATTAATGGCTTCTAATCAAATCCGAGATTACTTGTCCGCTCTCGTAAATATGGATATGTCGCTTCATTCTATGGAAGTCGTTAATCGGCTTACCACTGCAGTCGATTTGCCGAAGGAATTTATCCATGCATATATTTCGAACTGCATTTCATCGTGTGAGAACATTAAAGATAAATACATGCAAAACAGACTTGTAAGACTTGTTTGTGTTTTTCTGCAATCTTTGATACGGAACAAAATCATCAACGTGCAAGATTTGTTCATTGAAGTACAAGCATTTTGTATCGAATTCAGTCGTATTCGTGAAGCAGCCGGGCTCTTTCGTTTGCTCAAAACTTTGGAATGAGTGTTGAAGATGTAGGTGTGAAAAGAAAACCTGCCATAAATACCGTGCAGAGAGAAACAAGGAGCGGTTCCGCTTTGCCTGTACCTACTCTATTCCAGAATTTTCTTTACTTGTTTTTTTGTACTGCTGAGTAGTCGATAGCACGTATTATACTTGCTCCATGCGTACGAGGACGTACTGTAGTCACCTGGAAATGACCTTTGTAATACTAATTACAGTATGAATAATTCTTTCTGAATTTTGATAGATTAAACAAAAACAATTTGATCGATTTTCAAGTGGCACTTCGTATGTGTATCACGTAAGAAGGATCGGAATATCGGAATAATGCATGAATATATTTAACTATGGCTTTCAGAAGATGCACGTTGCTCCGACGCTTCTACGGGTGAGTAAAACAACGTGTAAAGCCACACATTCTGATTGTATGTACATATAGTCAAACCAACGAGGTTGATTTTTTTCAGTGGCGTCTGTGTTTGACATGGTGAAAGTCGCATGTAACGACAGCACTTCTGGGCGGCCGTTGGGAACGAAACGTAGGACAACTCCAGCGACGCAACAATGGACCCGTGGTGAACTGCTGGAGTTGCACCGTTTGATAGACTTGTATGGAACAAATTATGAGAGCATACATGGGACAGGAAAGTGGAACCCTGGACGCAGTCTGCAGAGTGTTAAAAAGATGTGTGAAAAATTAAGAAAGAATCCCGGAAAGATACAAAAAGATATCTCTTTGAACTATCTACGGTCTAAAGAAGACTGGAATGAGGCCCAGGCCACTATACGTGCATTGGACGCAGAGAACCGAGCACTGAGGGCCGAGCTAGGAGAAATTAGGGATCGCTTTAGAAAGAGAAGTAGTTGTTTAAAGCAAAAGAGAGACCAGTTATCGACCGCAAAACGTGCCTGTCTACTCTCCCTGCTGCCGCTAAATACTGCGAATTCGATTACTCATATAGTTAGCAACTACGGTATCCCGATCCGCCATCTTCATATGGACGGTTGCAATATTACATCCTCGACGGTAGTCTCTGAAACAGTTAATGAATTGAAAACTAGATTGCAGAAATAAATATATGGAATTAATTTAAGCTATATTTGTCACTGCAGTATTAGCTACCATTACCCTGTTGAACAAACCTTCAAAATCTCTTCTTCTAAGTTTTCCTTTTTGTCTATAATTAAAAGGTGTCAGATCCTGGCCAACTTCAAACAATTCAGGCCGTCACACAGGATCCCATTCGAAGAATCGGGATAAAACTACACCACAGAAACTAACCAAGAATCCAAAAATACTGAACATGGTGATTAATATAAATGGGTATAAAAAATTGGCAAGGAAATGTCCTAGACGAATCACATATTAGCATAATATGAAGATCTTATGTCAAGGCAGAGAAGACAATCCTGTACATATAAAAAAGCTTTCAACGTACTGATCAAAAATTTGAAGGAAAAAAATCCAATATGGAGTAGGACCACTCTTGACTGTGAACGGTCAATTACAAGGACACTTTGTTTTGAAGAAAATAGCGATAGAGACCGCTTAAATTGATGGTTGAGACAGAAAACGTTTAATGAAATACAGCCTTTATACTTATTTTTTAATTAAAACTAAGAACTCTCCTCACAACGAATTCAGTTACACTCGAGCATGCCCATTCCAATTATACAAATTAATCGAGCCGGTATGGAAATAACATTATAGCCAATGTGTTGTTACCAACGGGTCTGCTATTAGAATCTGCATCAGTAGCATATATAATACACTCGTCATCTATGGAGTTTGCTTTTAAATCGAAAATGTTGGTCGCGTCAACGCATAAACTAGCAAAATCAGAAATTTGTTCTTCTTCTTTCAATAAACCATGCTGAATGGTAAGGTCATAAACCTCGCGAACGTCAGGCAAATGCAGGTCATCAATCAGAATACGCGAATTCGTATTAGTTTTGTTTAACATTGCAATAGCCCAAAACATATCGGACTGGGGAATATCGTTTTCGTGCCCCCCATCTACAAAAAATAAATCGCACTTAATATTTGGATTGGCCTTTGAAAACCGTGGCAAAGTCTCGCGGCTGTCTCCTATTATTAAAGTTAGACGGCCCGGGAAATATTGATTGATATATTCGGCCGATGGTTTGACATAGGGATGAATACCTAAGTCGAATGAAATTACTTTAACTCGCGGGTTTGCTTGTAGCCACAGCAAACTAGAGTGACCTAAGTTAAAGCCAGTTTCGCACACTGTTGTGGTTTCCTGGTATTTTGTGACCAGATCTCGTTTTCGATGTAACAAATTTAAAAAAAAAGAGGTTCCTCCTTCTACAACGCTCATGTCTACGCCTAGTTCAACGAGATGTCTATTTAAGTGGTTAACTTGCCGTAGGTATAACAATTGCAAAGTATTTTCGACCATTTTCTTAACTTTAGTTTCACAGCTTTGTACTTCTTTTCGTGGAGATACTTCTGCACAGAAATCAATTACTTTTTTCGGTTGAGCTGCGAAAGCTTGTGCCGTTATGTTAAATTGGTAATCGACATTATTCACCCGAATAGTCAGTGGGCAAGAACCGTTAAATAAAAAGCGTGATTTATCGCCGTCTAGAGTTGGATAATTGGTCGAAAACGACTCCCGATACTGCAGACAAAAAAGCGCGCAAAACACGGAGGTAAAACTTCGAATGCGCATTTGAAGTAAACAGCAAAATAGAAAAAAACAGCACTGTTTCCGATAGTGAACATGTAGGAACAAAATAGCAATGGATATGGACGAAGGATATTGCATTGCGATATTCCAGAACCGAAATTCCGAAATCCTACAAAGGTCTTGCTTCTTAGCAAACCTTGCTGTTAATAATCGTGAGCGAACGCAGGAAAACCCTCATTATCATTTATTTCGAACTACTGTACCCTTGTACCTACCGTATCACACATAGTACCGATCAGATGCTTTGAAACACCAGTTTTCATAGGCACTATTCGTAGTCAACATAATTTAATTATGTACGTACTTATTAATTAAGAAACAAATGACGTCCACTTTTTGTTTTTTCTTGCGACTATGACACCATGGGCGTGGCCAACTCTCAAAGTTTGGTTAATATAGCCAGGCGCAACTTCATTCCAGTCCACTTTCGTAAAGTGACCCTTGCCTACCTCGACAGCATTCTTCACAACTTGAATCCCGCAAACTACGTCATCTTCTTCATCCCATTGACGGCCTCCCCACAAGTATAAATCGCCCTCAACGCTTGCCAATGAGCCACTAGTGTACGACATCGAACCTTGCTTTGCCTTTAAAGTGGTCTCAATCAATGTAGGCTTGTTGCACGAATTGTTCGTGTGACCAAGGGCACCTCCGTCGCTGTCTCCCCAGGTGAATACTAGCCCTGCGGCAGTGATAGCTAAAGCGCTATACGTGGACGCAGTAATATACGAGATAGGACCACTGGCACAAACATCACCTGGGAATACGACACGTTCGGCTGAATAATAGAAGGGCTCGTTTCCGTCAACCGAACGTCCCAGTAAACACCCGTTTGACATGTCTTTGCCTCGAGTCTCCCCCCAACTGTACACTTCGCCCGATGTAGTCAAAGCCAAACAAAACCATCCACCGCAAACTAATTGCTTCAATTCAATACCAGTCAACTCCTTCACTTCGAGAACTTTATGTTTGTATGCTTGGTATACGTGAAATATTCCATCGGCGTCAACAGTTGCAACACATGTAATAGCAACACCGCAACTAAACAAATATACCTTCCCGTTGACCGTAGCTTCCCTAGGTTCGACAATAAAACTCTTCCTTTCTTCTTCCGCGATTCTTCTGCGATAATAATCTTGAAACGCATTCTCTAAAGCTGCTTCTTCCATCTCTGCGGGATCCATTTGTTGCATGATATCCGCAACAAAAGATTGCACCAGTTCTTCATGCGTAGGCATGACTTGTGGAGTTTGATGTATCGCATCAACAAAGCATTGCCCCAGCATATTCTGCCCCCATTGGAAAAGCTTTTCACCACAAAGACAAGCAACGACGATTGCTTCGTTGCGTCTATGGAAATATCCAGGGCAAGTAACTTCTGCATGGGAAACGTTGTGGTCTTTGAAACTCTTCATGATTATCGGGTACTCGCATGTGCTTACATTTGGCACTTCGCCAGTCCCGAAATCCACCTGTCCCCACCAAAATAAATTCCCTCCATGTGTAACGGCAAAGCTTGCATAGGAACTACAGATTACTTGTTTTACTTGTCTCTTCTTTTGTGGGGTATAAAACAGAGAGAGCAAACTCGGGATTTTTTTTCTTCCACCGTGCCCACTATTCTGTTCTGATCCCCATGTATACAGCAACAAATCTGGCTTCCAAGCATCGTCATTTGCGATCCGATTAAAACGCCTATTAATGCACGCAAGTGCTTTTACAACTTCGACATGGAAAAATGTAAAGATTTCAATCACGACTTCGTCGTGGCCGTCGGAGTTTAGGCAGTTTTCTGTTGAAGTTTCAGCCAATAGCGAGGCCATAGCTAGCTTCTGTACAAGATTATTGGCCTAAAAGTACGTTATGTCGGGAAAGCTGACTAATTGTGTCTTCAGTGGGACGAGGCGTTGGTCGTGTCATCAATTTTCTCTGCTCGAAGCTACATGTCGATAAACTCTCAAATGCAACCAATGGAGCTTCGAAGTACTCGTGCAACCATCATACTAGTATTATAATTACTTAGTACCAGGTACAATAGTTAATACAGACCATGCTATGCCACAGTCTATTATTATGTGCATTATGTGCATACTGGAAGGCTTGCAATAGCGATAACGCGAAGAAGCACTAACTGGATCAAGAAGTATGGGAGGGGTTAGCGTCACGCCACAAATTGGGCTAGGCAAAGTCCAAATGCTTGAAACGCAGTCATCGGAGTTGCAAAATCAACGTGGTACTTATCTTTCCCCCGTTTACCCATCTGCAAAACAACATCCTCAGGGATGTCAGCCCCTTCCCACGTTTTATGAACATCTTTTATGCGAGAAAGTTGAAAATTTTTTACACTCGCCTCGCGGGTCCTGCCTCCAAAGTGTAAACGATACGCACCACGGCTAAATTGGGGGATTTTGTTTCCTAGTATGAGCTGAGTGGACTCCTCTTGTGGATCGCACAATAATTGGTCGTCACGGATTTTGGTTTTCAAAACTTCCGCCAATGACGCGGAAGAGCACAATGACCTAGCCACACGACCATCCTCATTTAAAACGGGAAGAAATACTCGGCATGATCTTGGTTTAGCATTTTTTCGAGAGAGTTTCTTTTTTTTGTTGTCGAAAACGACTGCAGCATATTGTTGGCGGTATAGCTCCGAGCCATACAGTGTCGACTCCGCACCATCAAATGTAGACCGTAGTTTGCCTACATATTGCGCATTTTTTTTTGTTAGCGGCTGGAGGTAACGTTTCTCGGTGTCATTCGAAATATCAAAAATATGGAAGTTAGGAGTCTTACATGCAAGTTGTTTTTCTGCTGCAAGTATAGGAATGGCCGGACCAACCACAGTTTTTGTGTTAAGATAGTGCTGTAAATACAACACAAACTTTACTTTTCGATTAGCTATGCCTGAGCAGCATCGATGCAAAATGCATTTGGTAAATCCGCCTTGTCGGCGAGTGAACCCATTAGCATAGGTATCCGTTAGTCGACTCAAGGACACTGGAATGCTGACAGCTTTGGCTCTTGAAGAGGACGGTTTCAAACATTGTTCGAGAATTGCTTTGCCTTCCTTGCTCTTGCAACAAATTTGTTCGGGGTCCGGGTCATCATTTTTTCCCTTTGTTTTGTCCCTTGACAAGTGTAGTGTTGATTCACAAATGGGTTCAAAACATTTTCCTTCATACCTATAGTTTGGTGGTGAGTCAAATTCAATGTCGTGAGAAGCTTCCTTCTCTGCAACCTCGAAAATATCTTCGACAATCATAGAAGCGATTTTCCCCGGTGACTCGAAGTTAGACCCTGCGACAACATCGTCGCCTTCAAAAAAGTTATTTTTCCTCTTCCGCTGAGGTGGAGGCGATTGGGTGTGTGAAAGGTTCGGCACGTCCGTTATGTTTTCTTTGTCCCCACGTCGGGGTGACTCAACGACGAATGTTACGTCAAAAGAACTCTCCTCGTCACTTAAAGAGAACGGAAGAACTTCGGTTTCTAAAGTGCTCATGGCTGATTTGAACAAGTAAAAGCTAAGTGATTTTTTCCTCCAGGTGATGGCGACAGAGGAAGTTTTCCCAATCTATTCTCGCATATCGAAGGCACTTACGTGTTTCCAACGATCGTGCTAATTGCTGGTAC
>Ga0099797_100160_pt1:2500-25966 | contig 25966 bp, 30 predicted proteins | sample Uncmet_Sort48C_1_FD_89871 | JGI IMG/M metagenome (GOLD analysis project Ga0099797, IMG submission 89871) | Marine eukaryotic communities from CALCOFI LINE 67, Pacific Ocean - C012_Sort48C_1 | ecosystem: Environmental > Aquatic > Marine > Oceanic | place: Pacific Ocean: Monterey Bay... | reverse complement strand
CCCCCCAAATTTTGATAAATACCCCCTACCCGTTCTGTTTAATACTGTCGCCTCTAGCAGTGCTCTAGTAGAGAAGTTGATTTATCCGAGGCGGGATATACAAACACACTTATATCTGGTATACATTTGTTCAACCATAAAGGAGGTCGTTCTTAATCATGGCTGGGGGAAGGTGTTATTAATGCAAATGTGAGGTCACGTTCGGTTAATAACGTATCTGAACACCACTCGGATCATGTTTGATTCACATGGGGGTTCATCCCCATGGGCATGAAACCCCATTAGTGTGCAACCCTAAAGTTTAAGCACTGAGGAGTAAACACATCTGGACATGAAATTTACCGCCCAAACGGCAAATTCGGCGACTTAATCGCGGCCCTCAGGACGCCTGGGCGGGGGCGGCAACCCCCCATAATGGGGGGGAGGGGGGGGGCGGCAGGCCCCAAACTCGAGAAAAAGGCTACATGTATATATATATATATATATACTAGATTCGCATATGGCGCCTTCGGTGGACTCGTACAAAGCAAAGTTCGAAACAGTGAAGTGTCTCCGAATGTGAGATGAGCAAGTCAGAACTCATAATAATTCATTAGAATATCTGGGCCGAAGCAGTGCAGTGAATTCGAAGAACTATCCACAGGCACAGCCGAAGAAGTACTGTATTCATTGTGTTTTAGAAGTGAAGGCTCAGGTGCAAAGCAGTGCAGTTGTTTCGAAGGAAAGATAAGCAAGTCAGAACTATGCACAGGCACAGCCTGAGAAATATTGTATCTATTGTGTCTCAGGAGTGAAGGCTCAGGTGCGAAGCAGTTCAGTGGTTTCGAATGAAAGATAAGCAAGTCACAATTATGTGCAGGCACACCCGAAGAAGTACTGTATTTATGGTGTCTCAGGAGTAAAGGCTCAGGTGCGAAGCAGTGCAGTGATCTCGAAGGCAAGATGAGCAAGTCAGAACTATGCACAGGCACTGCCGAAGAAGTACTGTATCTATTGTGTTTTTGAAGTGAAAGCTCGTGTGCAAAGTAGTGCAGTGGTTTCGAAGGAAAGATAAGCAAGTCAGAACTATGCACAGGCACTGCCGAAGAAGTAGTATATTTATGGGGTTTTAGAGGTGAAGGCTCAAGTGCAAATCAGTGCAATGGTTCTGACGGAAAGATAAGCAAGTGAGAACTATCCATTGGCACAGCTGCCGAATTATTGTATTTATTGTGTTTTCAAAGCAAAGCATTGTATTTACGGTGATTGCTAAGGCTCAGTCAAGCAGAGTATGGTCAAAGCTCGAGCAGGAGTGCACTTGATGTGCGAAACCTCGAGCGGGAGCTCATGCTTGGAGCCAAACCTCGAGCCGGAGCTCATGTTTGGAGCCAAACCTCGAGCGGGAGCTCCGGTTTGGAGCCAAACCTGGAGCGGGAGCTCTGATTTGGAGCCAAACCTCGAGCGGGAGCGCCGGGAGCGCAATCGAGCAAAGTCGGATTTTTCAGTCTTCAATTTAAATTGCTAGCGCAACCTAATATAATATGTATACAGTACATACATATATACACAACTAATAAAGTTTACCTGTAGAATCAATGCATGAAATACTACTTTAAAATGCAAACACATGCCACAAATCAGAAACAAAACAAATCAGAATGAACTGGCCTAGCCTGCAAAATCTGAGTCTCCCTGCCTAGAGTATTTACTCCCATAAAGCTAAACCTGAACAAGGTTAAAAACAAAAAAAACATATATACATATATGTATACACAGACATATATATATATATGGCATCGGGCGTTAAAGGGTTCCGTTACATAGCCTTGAACAAAACATGACATGTCAGACATTTAGAACAACAAAACAATGTCCTTAAATGTGACCTCGGGCTCACGGATTGCCAAGGCGTATTTATCCATATCTGACTTTGCATTTTCCCTGTATTTTGTATCCTGTTTCCCCCTGTAACTTTTCCCCATACCTTTAGTTTCCTCGATATAATACGATATATGGACATCACCGCAAAAACGTCGGACCCTTCCTGGCGAGGTCGTAAAATAATCATGTTTGTCATTCCTGATTGGTACACCGATTTTAATTTGTTTGCCGCTTTTGTCAGGTTGAGCTGATTTCTCTATTTGTGGCGTCGTTGGGCTGTCTCATAGTTATTTTGGTGGCTTCCGTACCCAATTTAACTATTTCTAATGAGAAAGTGTACAAGTTCATAATGCCCGGTCTCATGAAGACTTCTCTGATTGTGCGTTTGTACTTCTTATCAAAACCTTAATAGGACCAAATTCATATATCTGTTGCCATAGGTGCGGCACTGGCAGCTGTTGCTCTGGGCACCGGCAGCTCCACTTTTCTCACCCTGCGCGCCGCATCGTGTAAATCCGCGCACTGTGCCTCGCCAGACCAGACGAGGATCCACTTGCGATTTGATCGTTTCCTCTCCCGCCTCAAAAGGAAATATATATATATATATATATATATACATTGAGCTAAGACGTGGGGGGGGGGGGGGCCACGCGCAATGCTGACCGGGCTACCCAACCCAAGTGCATGCATGCATGCATGTTCATGGTTTGTTTTTCATTCACAACATGGTCATGAATCCTGCATGTCTTTGGTACTCGGCTGGCCGTGTGCTGCTGTACAAGGTCTGGTAGGATCTCATCTCGCTACTGGGATGTAATTGGTTGCCGGACTAGCGCCATGTATTAGGGAAAGTCATGGCGCATAAACGCCACTCCCACCCCCCCCACCCACTAAACCCTCGCAGGGGTGATGATGGGGACACGACCTATCACTGGCACATGACAATGGGCACTCGCTGTTCGCCTGAGCTCAGCGGGGGTCCAAGCTAACCACCTGGTGGGTGGGCCCATTTGCAACCATTAGAAAGGTGGGCCCACTCCACGACATGAACGACTGAGGGCCGCTGCAAGGGGCTGACGAGGCCCCTGAGCAGCCACTGCGGGGATAGGATGGGCGGTTTCGAATGATCTGATTGATCCGGAACCTTGCGTAAACACAGCCGAGTGGGAGCCACACAAGTGGCGCAGCCGGTGCGCCCTTCCACTAAAACTCACTGGCCGGTCGAACCCCGGCATAGGTGTCTTACCTGATTTGCATGTGCCTAGCCCGGGGGTGCCACTTGGCCAGTAGCATGGGTCAGGGTGGGTGGGTTTCTGAAACCACAAAGGGGTGCAAGGTTGCAAGCTATACAAGCTGGGTATCGGGCTTAAACCAAAATGCCACTGATGCAATGCTTTGTACACATCCCCTCCTCTTAGTAAACTACATCATGCCACCTTCCCTGCCAACTCAGAGCATTATACACATTGCGCTAAGACGGGTGAGAGGCGCAGGCGCAGTGAAAGCCGGGCTGCCCAAGCCAAGTGCATGCATGCATGCATGCATGCATGCATGCATGCATGCATGCATGTTCATGGTTTGTTTTTCATTCAAAACATGGTCATGAACCCAGCACGTCTATGGTACTCGGCTGGCCGTGTGCCGATGTACCGGGTCTGACAGGATCCCATCTCGCTACTGGGATGTAATTGGTTGCCAGAATAGCGCCATGTATTAGGGAAAGTCGCGGCGGATAAACGCCACACCCAAACCCCAATGCACAGTACTATATGTGCTGCCGCCAAGACTTAACCCCAATGCACTGGGGCAACAGACAGACCTGGTATGCACTTCTATGCATCGCTGGCCCCGGCTGCCTCAGGGCCAGCGGTGTCTGGAGATTATCTAGATACTTCTGTGTGTCACTGCTGCTCCTCAACTGAGGTCTGGGCGTTTGCGCCCTGATGCGTACTTGTGGAGCTCCTGGTGATGCTTGTCTGGCTGACCTGCCAAGCGGGAACCAAGTGCGGGCAAGGTGCTCCTGAGGTGTCATTTGAGGGCGGTGGTCTCGTTGATTAATTATGTGGAAGGACACAGTTTCCTGATGCCTGTGATGGCAATTCTGCTGCCTTAAGGTCCCTTGGGGAGAGTGATGGCCCCCCCTGCCCCATTCTTGATGTGATGTTTCGATGAGGTCGAGGCCGACTGCTGTGAGTAGAACTTGGGCGTGGCCATGGGCTCATCCGAAGTGCTGTGAGCCGAGGTTCTGAGGGCCAAGGTGGAGCTGCGTTATCATTTATATTCGGTGGTTCTGGTGATGAAAGGTAGTCCGCACCACGCATCGCGTCATAGTTGACGACTAACTGGTATAATGGAGGAGTTGCTTATGCTGGACTTGCAGCCAGTTGTCCTCCGCCTGGCCTTGGCTTGGGGGCGGTGGTAGAGTACCCTTGCGGCTTCGCCTGTGAGCCCATGGACAAAAGGCCAATAGTTGGCTGGTTGGCCCCGGTGTTAGGGCTGCCCCATAGCGTGTCCCTTATTGGTGTTGCCGGCTCGGTGGTGCCCCGATGTGGATGCCGAGATGGTGAAACATGTCGAGGTGCCCTGAATGAATCGTTGAAATGGGCGGGTTTGTCAGAATATTGCTGGATGGGACCAAACAGCATTGTGTGTCCTTCGGCTCGGGTGGTCACGCCGAGGCTGACTGTAAGGTCATCCCGTTCCCACTGCCTTCCCCCTCATACTGTGCTCGACGGATCCAGGGTGTGGGCTCACCCCGGCTTAACTGGTTGCTGCCTCCAGCAGGGGTTTCGTAACTTTAGCCATGCTGGATGGTGTTGTCTGGCTGTCGCACTGGTCGGCCAGCACAATCACTATGGGTAGAGCCCTTGTGTGGCGTTGCCCTGCTCCGCGGCGAGGCGAGGGCGGACCGGTCTTGCCCATGGCGCTCTCAATTGGCTTATGGGAACTAGCTCGACATCCCCTGGGCCACAGTGCTTGCATAGCTTCGAGTTTGCATTAAATCTGTGCCTGGGGCACATGGCGTGTCTGCCCTGGATGAAGGAAGGGCTGCCTTGCACGACGGTGATAGGACACTGCGACGATGCGCACAAGGTGATGTTCTCGTTGTCTCCTTGGAAGAACACACCGCATGGAGTCATGGTACGGGCGGCTTCCTGATTGGTGGTCCATTGCTGGAAGCAGCAGCGCCACCAATTCTGACCCAGCCGACCGGTATGGCGTAGCACATGTGCTGCTTGCGGGCATAGGGGTCCCTGGTTCTCCCTCGGGGCCCGCACCAGGAGGTGCCTGTGGCATCTGATGTCGGAGACTTTCCACGGTCTGCCTCAGTCCGCCATGCTTCCTGCCTTGAGGCATTGTGGTCAAAGCATTCCTGACGGAAATTTGCTTCACTGGCAGAGAGCTGCCGACTTCGTAAGCTTTCTGCTGAAACGCCCCGACCCATATGCTCGAACTTAGCATTCGCCTCGCCATGGACCTTCTTGAAAGCAGTAGATGTCTCCTGCTCGATGTGGTCAATGCGTTGCTGATTCAAGTGCACTTTCTGTTCAAACTTGTCTTCTGCAACTCGGCAGAGCTCTTCGATTTCGGCACGGACTTTTCTCTCACTTTCTTCGTGTCGTTTGTTTGATTCCTGCAGCTCTTTTTGGGATCCTTCCGACATCACGTGATGGAAGCCCCCTCCAGAAAATCCTTTGGAAGCGCACAATCCTGAGTCGCTGATGCCACAAGTGAGATTTGAGACATCGAATCAGGCTCCTTGAACTCATCGATTTCAACGGACATGTTGACAGGAGCGTGTTCAGAAAGTGCCGGTTGGTTACTATGTTCAAAAGTGCACACCACCCGTCACCCGTGCGACATGTGACCCCTTCGCTACAGTCCTCCCTGCAGGCATGCCCAGTGCGGGCGCACTTGCGGTAGGAGGGCCCTCAGGAGTCTTAAGCAACGACATGGCATCCTTGCCAAGCCCATGGGTAGCCGACACATTCTCAGCGAGTGCTGCGAATACGCTTGAGTGTAGTTGTACTTCATTGCCGGACGGCAGGGAGACCGTTCCCGAAGGTACAGTGTCCCGGCTTGGTCGTATCGTTTCCAAAGATGCAGTACGACTTCCCAGTGCGACCTTTCCCGAAAATGCAGTGGAACTGGGTCCAGCCTGACTTTCAGTGTTGTTCGACCGCAGAAGGGGATTCCTTTCCGCGCTTAGTTTGGGCCTGACATCTTTCCTTGCCTCCCGAACGGAGTCGGCTTTGAAAACCATGTCCAAAGCGTGTTGCCTTAAAGCACTTAGACCCTTTCGATGCCCATCGGATGTATGGGACTGTGCCTTCCGCGTGTCCTTCCGTTTGCTTGCCTTTTCCCAGAATCCTTTCCGAAGATGCAAATTCAGGGTGTCGGTTAGGAATCGGCGGCATAAGAATGTTCCCTTGGTGAACAACTGTCATAGCGAAGTGACGGCATGTACTGCGGGATCCCCTGGACTCCTTCCGCCGACTCTCTTCGTCGGCATGTAGCCGGACGAAGTGCCATTGCTGCTACCACCATTTGAACAAGCGATTGAGGGGTCAGAGTATCCCGTATGGGATACGCTAGTATCGGCTTCAAGCATTGCAGCGGTCTCACTACGGCTGATAACCTGGAGCTCAGCTTCTGAATGAGGTGTCAGCCCCAATGTCAAAGAAACATTGGGCCCATGGGTCCAGCCACCAAGAGTAGGGACCGAAGGTGCCGTCTCTGAGCAGTATCCCTACCGATGGAACCTGAAGGGGCGACCGAGCACGCCACGCACCTTGTAGCTTGAGCCACTACGATACTGCGAACACACAATCACTCATCAGTCATGTCAATGGGGGTTTGTGCAGTGGCAACAAAGGCTCTGTGGATGAGGCTAGTCATGACCATTTCCGAAAATGCAGTCACGACTTAAGCCCTCCACTGAGTAAGGGTGCATATTATGTGCCCCAACGCCTATTTTACAAATGCATAACTCACAATAACACTAATGTGGTTTAATGGCCATATGGATTAAGCCCCATTGAAGAAAAACAGAACCATTATAATAATTTGATAGAATAGAACTCAAAAGATGGAATTTGATTATGAACATCAAAGGAACATATTCTAACTTGGTAGAATAGACACCACAACTGGCTGCGCTGCGGCCGAAGGCTGCGGCCCCCTCTTCTGTCCATTCCATTAGAATATCCGCCACCGTGCCTCCGGCACCAATGGAGTGACTGCGAGGAGTTTTAGTACTTGTTTCTCAATTGAATTGTTTTAAGGGCCTAAAGAAGCTCGGGGCATGGTTCTTCTATTTTAAGATTGATTTTGGGGGGGACAGTTTGGTATCGAAAAATTGGGGTGTTGTGATAAAAGTCTGGTCAACGAATTTATGGGAAGTGCATTCAGACCCACAAATATACATATAAACTCGATGTCGTGTTTTTGGGGAAAACAAAAACTGTTTTAGAGTCCTTTAGTTAGACCCACAAATATGCAGTCCAACTCACACTTGGGACGCTTCATGGCGCGTTTTTTCTTTAAAAAAATCCCCAAATATATATATATATATATATATATATATATATATATATATATAAGTGTTCAAAGTGCTTCAAAATGAAAAAAATAAAAAAGAAACAAAGTGATCACAAAGTGACCCCAAAGTGACCCCCAAAGGCACGCCAATGGACCCCCAAAGGCGACAAATGGAGCCCAATGACGCCCCAAAGGCACCCCAATGGACCCCCAAAGGTGACGAATGGCGCCACAATGGCCGTCCAAAGCCACCCAAGGCAGCCCAAGGGTCCCCAAAGACCACCGAAGACAGGCCGAAAGAGCCCAATGAAACCTAAACCTCAAAAAAATTGCGATAGTCAACAAACATTAAGCAACAAACAACGAACAAGAAGCAACAAAAGCCTTAATTCTAATCCTTGTGCATTGAGCCAATACATGTGCACCCTCAATGTGTCTTCTATACTATTCAGAACCCCGATTGCATAGGCCCTCCGCATGTCAACGTCACATGTGTTTTTACGTGCACCCAAACGTTTTATGTTTGCTTCTTTATATATGTAGGTGTGTTCTATACTGTCCAACACAATGAAAAAATCGCGATAGTGGTCACCTTTAATAAACGGTATTGTGGTACCGTCCCTAATTTGAATGTATTGAGCGGCGGTACTCCGGCACAAATCACTTGCACATTGAGCCAATACATGTGCACCTTCAATGGGAATCTCCAAATATGTCCAAAACAATTAAACAAAAAGAAACAAACAAACACATACACAAACACACACATAAACAAACACACAAACAACAAACAAACAAACAAACACAAAAACAAACAAACAAACAACCAACCAACCGAACAAACAAACAAACAAACAAACAAACAAACAAATAAATAAACAAACAAACAAACGAACAAATACGCAAACAAACAACCACACAAACGAGCAAACAATTTACTGCTTCTATCCTTCATCTTTAATGCCTTATATGTTGCTTCAACTACTTTTGTCCATATCCCCGATTATGTCCACGAAATGTTGTTAAACAATTATTTCTGCACAAACAAACAACCTAACAAACACACCAACACACACAAAACACACAAACAAACACACACACCCAAACAAACAAACAAACAACTAAACAAAGACACAAACAAACAAACACACTGACAAACATGCAAAACAAACAAACAAACACACAAACAAACAATTTGCTGTTTCTGTCCTTAATCTTCAATGCCTTATATTTTGCTTCTCTCACTCGTGCACAAAAGCAGAGCAAGGCACGGTGGCGGGTAGGCCGAAGGCAATCGGGTAGGCCGAAGGCAACTGTCTTGATTATCCCTTAATAGGGTTTGATCCAAATTGTTTTTTATCCCCATGGGCATTCAAACCCATGGATGTTGAACCCTATTAGCTGACATTCAACTACAATGCGAAGTGTTCCAAAGCCTCTGGCACGGTAGTCAGTCGGTAAACTGCATTCTTCCAAAGTCCCCCGCAATAGCGTGGAGGCCACGTACTCCCGACCTCATTTGTACAGGTATCACGGCAAGCACTGCTGGGCTGGCTGGAGTACTGTGGTGCAGAGGAGTACTGGTTACTGCACGCGCACCTGCGAAGTTTCCCTAGATCCTTTTATGCAACTAACTTGCCTTCAAGGCCCAAACCATCCTCTCATAATTGTTTTGACGGCCTGACAGGGACATGCCAACACCATGCCCACATATTGTGATGCAAATGTCAAGACAGGAGGCCGTGGCCCCTGTGGTGTCAATAAAATTCGAGTATGCAGGCATGCCGTTGGCATGTCCTTGTTATGCGAAGATATTTGATAAATACCTGATTTGGCCTTCGAGACCGACTAATTGCCATGAAAGGGTCTCGTGAAATTGAGCACGCGCACCAACCACCACTTTGTAATGCCATGTAGCTGAAGCTGCGACATGCAATGTAACTAGTTCAGAAAAAAACACCTGGTCGGAACATTATATTGGATTTCTGCCCTGTTATGATTATTGGTGTGATATAAGTTGGTCATACGACTTTATATGTAATACCATGTTCTGATTCCATGTAGTTAGTTGGTTGTTATACAGAGACACCCTCTGGGTGTTCCAAAATTGTGGGAAACATGTTGTTAACGTATTTTTATCCGATTTCAATGGTTGTCGATGAGTGTCCTCATAGAATTGTTTTGCAACCCAAGCTGCACGTCATCTCCCGTCAAGGTGCCTTTTGGCCATGACGAACCCATCAGAGTGAAAAGCAAATCCTGCCTTGTTTTGTAGACTAGCTTGTACGCATGTATGTTTCAGATTTGTTTTCTGTAGCATCGTTTACTAAACAAGTTTGTGCACCGGGTGTGTAACACCATTTCTGAACGATTGCACTGTGCTTCGCGATGCTGCTACACCATCGGTTTGTAAACAAGTTTCTACATATTCCTGAGGGTCGGACACATCTTTTGTTTGTTTAGTTGCCACACTTCATATTTCCTAGGATTTGAGGGCTCCTTCGGTTCGACATCGCCTTGGTATAACTCTGCAAATAATTGGTGTGATGCTGCTGTCTGTTGGCCCGCATCGGTAGGATGTTGCCCATACTTATGGATTTTTGTAGGATTTAGGCAAGACTTGATGAGATTCTGACTGGAGTTGCTGTGATTTTTGCCGAACAATGTGGGGTGCTAACCGGAACTCCTTTTTCTGGATTTGGTTCGTTATGTACTTTACAGACGCCAACCATGATTTGTTTATTTGATCGATTTGTGGGGTAGTGGTCCAGGACACCCAAACCATGATTCCCTTACTAGGGTCTTTCCAATGGCCGGCCTAGCTGTAATGTGGTTGCTTGCAAAACTTTATGTTCTTTAGTTTTCCAATGTTCGTTTTGGGGTACGTGTTTCGAAAATGTATTTTCCCCGAAGAGCTCGCGAAAGAAATCCCCAAATTGTAAAATCCCAAAATGTTCGGATCTGATCGAGTGTCCAATGGTTTTACCCACTTGCATATGCAATTTCGATGCGAAAAACACCCCCGATGAATTTAAACACGCCCCCGACCTCTTTTGAAGGCTCCGTGACAGGAAAACACGGAAACAAACACAAAACCTTAAAAACCTACAACTTGCCCCGACCAAACTGCCAAGCCATTTACTAGACATGCATTTGCACAAGAACTCGTGTCGAATCCGAAGTCCTGAGGACCATCGCGGAGGTCACGATTGCCTTGCAAAGGACAATGCACTTTTGAACTTTTATTCAACACCCTACCAACAGACAAGTTTACAAGTTGGGTATGAATGGGAAATATATATATATATGGGATTTGTTCTCAATGTAGGAAATATATATATATGATGGGAAATGTATATATATATATAAATGTATATGTGTATATATATATATATATATGAAAATCCTAACCCCCTCGACCTTAAACCCATACCCCCATACACCCCATTTTTGGAATTCCTTTGAGTGCCCCTCAGGAACAATTCATTTTCGACAAAAACACCCAGCGAAAATCTGTCATTTGTTTGTGAACATCGGCAAGTTTACAAAAAACAAAACAAGTTCAAAGGTTTTACTAAACAAGTTCACTAATGAAGAGACAATCAACAAAGGCATCACCCAATGTACTTCCGGGTCTTATGAACTCATCTGCAAGCACATTCGCAAATGATAATGCAATGAAGCAGGCAACTGGACTTTGTTCTGTACGCAATCAACCCATCCAAGATCAAATAACTAGTTGGCGCTCCACGGAAGCAATTATGTTTAAATATTTTAGTCTCCAAGATATGCCCATATGTGTAAATTTGTATTGGCATCACAGGACGGCAGCGGACCGCCGGGACCCTGTGTCCTGCCCATTGCCTTGGAATATAGGTGCAGGTCGTTGGCATGTCTTTGTGGGGCCTTTCAAGACAATCTATTTGAAAATTATCGTATTTGACCTCGAAGCCCTCGGGAGGGGCGCATGCATTGTAACATGTTCTTCTCGCTATCTTTGCACATGGATTGTACCCATCTCAATACAAATAAGGGAGTTTGCGGGGCGGATCCCCTCATCAAACTCCATGAGGAGAAACAAGTGTTGATGCCTTAGGGGCGAGAAGCAAATTCGACCGCCACAAGAAAAGGTATACATAATATAGGATATAAAAACAAAACAACGAAACACATGTATATATGTATAATAGAAATAAATATTAGCAGCAACAATTATTCTTTGACCATGTGGACTTGCTGCACCCGCGTGGAAAGGGTTGGGTTGCGGAGAGGGAGCATCGTGGAGGGGAGCGGTGTGGAGCGCCATGGGTTTTGAAGGGACGGTTAGGGGTGGGGGGAGGGGATGGCTATTTCTTCATGTGATTTTTTGCACCAGTCTGCGACCGGATGCGACCGTGTGGTCCAGCATGTAAAACAATGTAGGCGTGGACATCTAAGGAACATGTAACAATAATTATATAAATATTTCGTTTGTATAATATCTAATATATATATATATAACATCTATTATAGAATAGATCTGCACATAAGTGCCTGACCTTTTGTAGTTTAAACAACTCCTCACTTGTTCAAGGAGTATCAAAATATTGCCCGAAACACTTCAGTAAATCAATTTGTGAGGACCACCACCCCCATGTGGGTGTGCAACTCAGCAACCGTGCATGTTTTGAACTAGCATCCAAAGCGCTTACATACATTTTCAATTCGGTAAAGTCCTTGACCAAAGGCACAATGCTTAAAGCACTGATGCACGACTACTGCCAGTCATTGCCTACATAACGAAACAAACATGCAGATTTGTTGAAATACAACAACGTATATATTATTTGATAAACAATTATGGTATTGGAAATACTCCATACGGCCAAACCGCCCAAACTGTGATATCTATGTAATACAAACATGAACATCGACTGGTCATATTAATTTTGCGATTATGTCACAACTATGTCGCACATACGTGGTTTGTTTCCCATGTATTCCGCACGCGTTTTTCATATAGCGACTCCGCGTGATGTTTGCATGTGTTTCGTGTGATTGTCGCATTCGTGTCCCATTTCTTCCACATTTATCTGTGGGCCACCATGGCTGGCATTTCGCAATTTTGTGAGAAAGGCCTTGGAACAGATTTTCAACACCATCCTATTTACAATATATTATTCATGAAATGGCTGAGTGCATGACATTTATGACAGTATCAAGTTACATTTCTAATACACGAATAGCACTACCCAATCAAGGCCTCTAGTTTGGATAATTCAAAAAGACGTCTTCGTTGGGTATGGGTATTAATTTTCCATCCATCATTAAGGATTCCACTGCAGTGAGCGGGGGCCGCAGGAGGCACCCCCCCCAGAGGAGTCCACCATTATGGAGGCGGCCTCCGGCCGCCTCCATAATGGTGAATTCCTCTGCGGCCGGGGGGCCGCCAATACCCAATGCGTCGCCGCAGTGGATGCCTCCCCCCACTGCGGTGGGGGGACAACTAATACCCACACCTAATGAAAACCACTTGTTGCATGAACCAATTGAGAGCCCTGACTGGGTATGAGCATTAGGAGTACTATTTTCATACATGTCTTGCTGCTCAGGCGACCACCACAACAACTGAAACCGAACTCGAAAACAAATAAACACTGCTCCATAAGTACTACCAAGCATAGCCCACATATTTGGAATATATAGATTTGTTTAAAGTGCTGATACGCACATGCTCTTTATATGTGAGCGTCCGAAACACTTGTGTTCGATGTTGTTCAAATGGTACCGCTTACTTAGGGAACCAAATTGTGTTGCAGATCCGGCCGGCGACCGCCGGCCGCCTGCCGGCTGCCCGCCGTGCGCCGCCGCAGCCGGCCGGCTCGGGCCCGATGGGCCCATGGGGCCCATGGACCCCTGGGCCCCATGGGCCTCCGTGGGTCCCATGGGGGCCCATGAAGGCTTATGGTTTGATAGTTTGTCGGCCGGATTACGCAGGATCCGCGGGATTGTTTCGGACACTCACATATAATGGCTGAGTGAATGAAGTTTAGGAGGGGCTTCGAGCTGTCCGCCCTTACGATGATTACCGTCATCCGCGAAGCACCCCACCCAAGACACATGCGTGCCCCAGGAAGTCGTCCAAGCCACATCTTGCAGCTCCTGTTGTGCAATACATTGCAAATACTTCCTTTTCTAAGGAAGAGATCACATCTCATACGCAAGCTAATACCACACAACTTGATAAGTCCAGGACCTGCTGCCCAACCCAACTCGAAGTCTTGGTACCCATTTATCCAGGACTCATTGCATGGGGAGCCATGTTGCTTGAGATTCTGGTGATGGCCATAGACAAGCAACACCTAAACCCTATTTTCCGGCCCCGGGCCCCTACATCCTATTTTCCGGCCCCGGGGTCCTTCAAAACAGGTTGGGGACGTGTTCAAATGCATCTGGGATGTTTCCTGCATCGAATTTGTATCTGAAAATTGATAAAACCGTTGTATACCTTTGTGCAATCTATAAGAGCCAACATTTTTTACAACTTTTGAGAATTTGTTTGCCAGTCCTTCGGTGAAAGCACATGTTCGAAAAGCGCACCCAAAACGAACACCTGACCATACTATTTGATTTTCAATGCCCCAAACGTGTAATTGCGGCAAAACACCTAAGTGCTTTATTTGACTTTACTTGCTGGCGCTCTCAGCCAGTCTACAAGAGCAAAGGAACATAACGGAAACAACTATGCACAGAGGCAGAGCCGCATGCCAAGAAAAATGCAAGGAACACGATGCCATCGACCACCACCTAAGTCTTGCTTAATTACGTCCATCAACCCTAGGGGCATTGTCGCGGTGCCAGTGGTTGATGCAGGGCTGCTCAGACAGACAATAAAACTAAACAATTTAAACATTCTCCGCACATACTAACGACCAACCACAGCCCACATTTTTAGAAATACATAGATTTGTTCAAAGTGCCGCTATATATACATATACACACATGTTTTTGTTTTGTTTCCTGCTTTCTGCGCTCCATGAGGTTCTCATTAGGCGTCATCTGAATTAAAACACTCCTGCATGTGCGATGCAAGCCCGTCACGGGCACAGGGGAGACAAATCAAGGGTGCAGTGCCGCCAGGCTGAGCAGGCGCAGGAACAGTATGGAAGGATACTGGGGCTATATAAATAGAGCCAGGATAATGGACACATTTAAAAACTCGATTATAATCATTAGTTACAGAAGTAATACTATTATTACAGGTTGAGAGGTGGCTGACAAAAGGCAAGGGACCGATCATCCGAACACTGTGCTTGAGGGCCTTAGAGTGAGTATGCAGAGCGGCGGCCTGTTGGCGATGAAAAAGTTTTAGGTTATTATCGATTTCGTCAGGTTCTTGATTAGTTAAGAAATTACCTACAAAACAACCAGTAGCATAACAAGACTTTGGGGCATACCTAATTTGGTTCAGATATCTTTCACGGGTATGAAACTGACGAAGACAAGAATAACATGTGGCACCACTGATCATGAGGCGGCCAGGATTTTTAATACCATGGGCTCAAACAGGTGTAAAGTATGTTGTTGACGTGCTTGGAATTGTGAATCACACCAAAAACAGGGTGAATAATTAACAGACGTGTTTGTTTTGTTTGCACTGTCAGTGCAGGTATTGGCTAAAGGGTGTCTAGCAATCCTGTCTGCGTCGCTGTCGTCCGCTGGCCAGGGTCCCCCTCCAAAGGTATGGTACATTCCACCCCACCCCACCTCCCCACCACCCCACCCCATCATCCCACCACCCCACCACCCCCACCCCACTCACAGGGGGGGAGGGGGGGCCCTGAACCTTCTTCGGGGGGAGAGGGCACAGTGCCCTGGGGCCACGCATATATATATATATATATATATATATATATATTAAATATATATTATATATATATATATATATATATACACAATTTATATAACGGCTGAGTGCATGCTATTTAGATGGTGGTTTGGGATTTGTGCACTTATAATGGTAACCATCATCCCCAAAGCAACCCACCCAAGACACATGCATAACCCAAGGAGTCGTGCAGGCCCCATCTTGAAGCTCCTGTTGCGAAATAGGGGCATGGTGAATATGTCGCCTTGTCGCCTTGTCGCCGGTCGCGAAGAGCTGCCGCGCCATGGCACTGCGGCTCCGGCACTGATGCCGCGACCCAATGTTGAGAAAAGATCAAAAGCCTTTGATGAAACCTGCACCCAACAATGTCCACAAGTTGCTATCTTGCGCAATCTCTGCCCAGTCGCCTCCGGCAAGAGCTGTCAAGTCATCGTCCCACCGCTTGACTGGTCGTCCGACATCTCTGAAAACAAAAAGAATCTGAAAAAATCATTACAATGGGAGGCTCGGTGGTCTTTGGAATCCATTTTTTTATGATTTGTTGAATCTTGTTGAATCGAGTTTGGTGATGTGTTGACTCTGGGAATGTATTTTTGGCCTATCTGAAATGATGCAGATCGATGTTGACTAAGCTTCAGCTCAATCCGTCAATTCTGGATCCAACTCGTAGAAACACACAGATCTCGAGAACACACACACAAACACACATTTTTTGTCACTTTACGAACCGTGGAGCCGGATGGTCCAATTCTAAAGCCGAGATCTCGATTCGATGTCCGCTTCGTGATCACACTTGCAACTAAATGCAACTAATATCAATTGGAAATGGACTAAAGCAACTCAATTCAGATGGCCATGCAATCATACAAATATATAATATTACCCTTAGGATGCATGCTATTACAAAGCTCCTGGTTCGCAAAGTGATCAACAAGCCCTCCAAGGCAATCGTTCAGCGGGAGCAGCACCACCCCACGTTGGCATCGCACCGATCCATGGGCAAAAACAGGCACATCGGCTGGCAAAGACTCTTCAAAGTCAGTACTGAGGACTAAGAAGTCTACGTCTTTGTGAAATGCACCGGAGCCAGCAATGGCATCAACTGCAGATACAACATCTCGCACGATCGGGGGTCCATACCCTGGCGTTTTACACCCGGGAGTTTGACCAACTATGACGCGGCCATTCTTTACTCTTAAGCGACAGAGGCGGTCGCCAAATCTCTTCTCGGCAGCGTCGAGCTGCTGTCGTGTGATCCGAACTCCCTTCCAAGGTGCAAGATCATCATTGACTTCCTGATTTGTAGTGTCCCTTTGAGGTGGAACCCATACACATTTGTATTTTTTTCTAATAAATATATATATATATATATAATGTATATAGAGAGAGATTTTGAGTTTTTTCAATGATTGGTTTGTTTGTACTATTTTTTACTACTGGAAGTTGTGGTGTTCTATATAAGTAGGTGCCTGGGGTTGGGTGTATCCTGCAGGGGTTCGAAATCCTGAAAACTACATCAAAGCAAATTGGTACTAGGGTGGGGCACCACTTCGGAGAGTTCAGGGTGCTTGCCGGTTCTTCGCTGGTTTCAAGATTCGGGAACAATTATAGCTCATGTTTGTATCTTCTTGCATTCATGCTTTTCATATTTTGGTTTATATGAATATGGCTAGGGTTCCATACAATGCCCTTTGCAATTCCTGATGCATCCAAGCGGGCATTGGCGTGGAGCGCAGATCTGCCAATTCCCCAGCACAGCATGCCGAGGCTTTCCGCGCTGCGCTGCGCCCCTGCCTTCTTGGCCAACAGATCTGCTGCAAGGTGCCATCCTCTTGCGGCTTGCAGCTTCCAGCCTTGCGAAAACTCATGCTAATGCCCATACCAAATGAAGGCCTCAAATTTGGATAAATGAGAAAGCGGTATTCATTGGGTATGCGTGTTGTTGTTCCATCCACAACTATGGAGGCGGCCTCTGGCCGCTCCCAACTGTGGTGGGATCCATAAGGGTGGATGGAAAACTAATACCCATACCCAATGAGGCAAACTTTTTAGTTATCCAAATTAGAGGCCTGGACTGGGTATAGGTATTAACTGTGTCTTCCCATGCCTCCACAGAGCATCCTCCACGACCTCCCAACCCACAGCAAACTTCTCGTGCCAAGTACAGTTCTTGTCGCGGCTGCAGCTGCACTTTCATAAGGGCTGCAATGCGTGCACCCGCCACAGCCCAACAAGTGCTAAGTGAGAATGAAGTGTTGCTGCTGAGGCTGTTGACTCTCAAGAGCAAGCCCCACAGAGCTGCTACAACTAAGTGCAGAGTTAGCAGACCTTTGCCTTCCCGCATTTTCTTCCAAACTGCATCACATCCCCCGTACCCGGCTTTCCAACTTAACGCGTCGCGGTGCTCTACTGTGGACAAAGTACTTGAAGAACTTGAACTTCAATGCAAAGATACGCCGCGGGTAGCAAGTCATCACGTCATGGTGGTAATGCGACAAGGGCAAGAAGCTGATACATTAAGCCTAACTTGCGAAGACAAGGCCGGGTGAGACTTGAAAAGTCATTTTGAGACATGGGTTGGAGCCCAAACAGCTCTGAAGCATGACCACCCCACACAAATATGAGTATCAAAGGTTTGATAAGTACACACTTATTTATGAGACTAGGGTGCTTAGGATGCGCAATAAACATTCTGTTACAACCATATCGCACATGATGGGCGCAAGTTAATATTTTATTGACAACATGCAATCACACGTTGGTGGCCACAAGCGAATCTATATAACCAAACAATGATGGTGTTGTCTTGTTTAGCACAAGTTAACAAAAAAACAAAGAAACAAATATTACATGTTTATGGTTTGGGGCATTGAGAGTCAGCGGTTAGACCCAGGGTGTGCCCTCCGAAGCTTCACACATCGGAAATTAATATTATTTATATTTATATTTATATTTTTATATATATATATATATATATATATATATATATTTATATATATATATATATATAGCTGGCGGACTTCATTAAGCAATAGTTGCTTTGCATGTGGTATATATGTATATAAGAGTTACACATACCATATGCGATGTGATTTGATTTCCATTTGGCTTGTTTCGATGACAGGAAATGTGTCCATGGTATCGGGGCCAGCAATTTGTGCTGCAATTGAGTGAACATACATTTTGAGCTCAAATATGATGGGTGTGACCATGATCTACCTGGGTGTATTTAGTTTGATTTGAAAAATAATACATAAATTGTTGAAGCGATGGTTGTAAGCAAATATGATATACACCCATTATGTGTGTTGAGGGGGGAGAGTGTGAGTACCCCAGCGTCTGGGCACCCGAAAATTCAACTCCTAAACTAAATCAGATAAGCCATACTCTCCCGGCGACACCATAATTCAAAATTTTATTTCGTTGAAGCCTATCGAATTAAAGCCATCATTCCTAACTACTAATTTGTTTCCGAGTGCCATTCGAGTTCAAATTCTTCACTAACTCAATTTGTCTCTGGGGAGTTCCAAATTCGAACTGTTTCCTTATTTAACTGACTTCCGCCCATCGGTGTTCGAATTCGAATTCTCGTGACTCCTAACTTCCAGAGACCTTTCGAAAAGTGAGTCTCGAATTATGGTGTCATCTCGATGCAACTGTGATTCCACGGTGGATTCTCATTTTTCTAGTTTGTCTGTAAGTATCTTGCAATTGTTACCTCCAAGGTGGAATCTCATATTCCAAAGTGAATTATAAGACTCCGCTTATGAAATCTCATATTTCACCTCCAAGAATTCAGCAAATTCGTTGACCGGTGCCTGAACCTGCGTGCACATGGTGCGATATTATTTTGTACTGTGCGATATGACTGTGTTCCGTGCAATTTTCATGTGCCATGCAGGGGAAGGCGGTCACCAGGTCCAGGCCCGGACTTTTGGGACCCAACATATGATTTTTTTTTGAATTTGATGATGTTTGACTGATGTTGATATAACCCGGGGGTTCAGACTGCCAACATGTCACAACTGCAGAGTATAGAGTTATGGGATATATATATATATATATATATGTGTGAAATGAGCCAGGTATTCTGTGCACAACTCTATATTTATAGAAAGTTAAATGATTAAATCAGAACCATGTTATGAGACTGAACTAGTCAGAGCTCATATCTGATGCATTGTCCGTAAAATCTGCTTGTATGTGGGATGTGTATGTGTGAAATGAGCCAGGTATTCTGTGCCCAAATCTATATTAAAGGGGTAAATGATTAAATCAGAACCCTGTTATGAGCCTGAACTAGTCAGAGCTCATATCTGATGCATTGTCCGTAGACTCTGCAGGTATACCTTCGTTAGACATATTGTCGTTCTCCTCGTCTGGTTCAGACTGAGGGTATTCGTTTTGATGAGCATATTTCCTGTGCATAGCATTGAATTTCAATGGCATGTTATTATATATATATATATATATATATATTACATTATCCATCATATGGACTGAGGTGAATGGCAATTTGGGAAAACCTATTGGTTTGGTTTCATTTTCATATGCATTTAGATTATATCGTCCATGTGCTTTGGGTTTGCCGCATGGGTCTTGGAGTTTCATGAGTGTCTTTGCCGAAGTGTTGCCACATCTTTTGCAGAGATATAATGAGATATATTCATAGGCAGATCCGATGAGAATGGTGGGTGTGCAGATTACCCACTGCATAGCTCATGGTATATTCGTGTTGCATGTAGAGCAATGTATTCTATGTTTGTGTGTGACACAGTCATGTTGTGATTTACTGAGTTACTCTATTATTTTATCATGATATGTCAGTTTATATTTATTGTGTCCTAGTATTGTTTTATTCTGAGCTCGTTGAGGCATCATTCTTATGACCGTTATGAGTCTATTTTGTATAAGGGACAGGTCTTTATGTATTTGTATTACCATATTAGCTTCTGTCTCGGGTATTGCATTCATTTCAGCAGAGGCTCCTGCCAATGTAGCAGCTACATTATTGCCCACTACGTGCCAGGGCTGCACCCAACATATGCAAATGAAACGGCGCAAAATGCAATCGCACGCTGAAGAATTTGCTCGAACCATGTGCACATAGGTTCAGGCATACAGCATATAGGCTTTGCTGGAAGGTTAGTTTTGTGTGGTCCATTTTGCAGCCACCTAACAACTTGAGCATGAGCACTCAACACTAGTATCTCCTGTTCTTCTTGCTAGGCCCGCCGCGGCTCTCTGGCTCGCGCTTGCCTGTATGATTCAAGAACTCCATGTATATTAGGCAATATATAACGTAAATACAAGGATTTTCTGTTTCTATTCAGCTTGGTAGCTAAGCATACTATCGTTTTACACTTGGATGGCAACGGAATGTATTGAAGGTCTACTCAACTGCTAAAGCAACAGTGTGATGAAATGACTCACCGGCACAAGCATAACAACAAGCATGCCTTCGGCAAGCCCATGGGCGGTGCTCGGCGCCACCCACTTTGTTGGTATCTGTGTTGTTGCTGCTGCATGTCTTGAGACTATTGCCCTACCAGCTGAATAGCCAAATGGCCTATTCCTTTCATTTCATTCTCCAACAAAGTGTAAAGGAATCGTTGATTCGTCTATCACTGTTTGACTGGACGATTTCTCTTCTTGGGTGTACATATTTGTCGGTGCAACTGCAAACAGCCCGACTCCACCACTGCAATCAAACAGATAAACTTTCGCAATCGCAGCTGCCTCAGCAGCAAGATCAAGCACTGCGCCCCACCTGTGATAAGCATGAGATGACCCTAAGATGCTATCATGACCTAACTTGAGCGCATGGTAAACATAGTGGGCAAGAGCAATATTCCGGAGGTCAGTCCACTCCATAGAGACTCCACACTGGAGCAGGAAGAAGTGCCGACTGGCAGACGGGTGGAATCTGCCACAACGCTCCAAAGCAGAGGGCAGACGAGATAGTGTGAGAGAGTGTCCAAGCACTCCACACCCCGAGGTCGAGGACAAAAGTAATGACACCCGAAAAAGCAAGTATGTATACATCTCTCATGATACCGGTGACTGGTGCTCCAAGAATTAGCGGGAGCTTTGATAAGTGCAGTTCGGACAGCTCGTGGCAACACTAAAAGGCGCGCCTCCAACTTGGCGAGGGCAACATAGATGTTACCATCATAGTCACTGCACAAGGTAGACAGCCTCCTATGGACCAGGCTAGACCAATCGCTGTACATATGGTCCCTGAGGACTTTCAGGACACCAGCTTGCACATGGGTAGCTGCTTTCTGGAGCCATATCGAAATAATAGCAATAATTACGTTGTGAGCACCAGGAGGGACATGCTTGTTATGGAGAGCTCCAAAAAGATTCCCAACAAAGCGACCGAGTCCCAACCGAGAGGCCTAGCAACTGTATCGGGCAAAGGTGGCACATACTGATGCATAAACCTGACCTCAGTGAGCATGCGGTGCAACGAGTCATTCCCAGAAACTGTACAACGAGCAGCTTTGATCATGCAAGCATGCATATATTGAGGTAGGGAGATAAGGTTCCGGTTAATGACTTTGAAGAGATGATGGATACTGGGTAAGGACAGTGAATTAGCGGCGAGGTGCAAAACACGGTTCAGAGCACATACTTCCACCCTCCGGGGGCCCAAAGGAGGGGAAGCCAGATGTGCAATGCAACCCATGGTGGAAGCTGCCAACGAGTTGTAGGCAATGGCAGAAAGGGTAATGCTTTCGTGGGCTATATATAAAATCTCAGTATGCACCCACACGGGGATATTCTCCAAGGGCCACGGGGGGACTATATCTTTATTGCCCTTCGCCCCTCCTCCCTACAATCCTCCTATCCAACTTTAGTTGGCTTTATCGGTTGTACTCTTTGTCACAGAAGGCTCCCGAAACACACAATATAATCTACCCAGCCACCAGATAGGTTTACGAAACAAGACCTCCAGCTTGCGGAACTTCCGCAAGGCATCCATATTGTCAGCTTCACTCAGAACTTCGAGTGGCGGTGGCCACGCACCCAGAGATGGGGGTGCCCGAAGGGCCCGTTTAACGAATGCCAATAAGAATCATGTGACCAATACCCATACCCAATCAAGGCCTCTAATTTGGATACTTCGAAAAGTGGTCTTCCATCCACCATTATGGAGGCGGCCTCCGGCAGCTTCCACTACGATGGGGTGGCAGACCCCCCACTGTTGTGGAATCCATAATGGTGGGTGGATAACTAAGACCCATACCGAATGAATACAACTTTTCTACTATCTACACTAGAAGCCTTGATTGAGTAACTATAGGCATTAGTTGTAATGTCGTTTTGGTATGGAACCTTTGATATTTGAAGATTTTTGGGAAATGCGTACAACCCGATAAATAGATGGGAACCCCCGCCCCCCCCTTCCCCCTTAGCCCCAGCCCCAAAAATGTAACAAATATGTAGAATAAATGTAAATTGGTAGGTTTCGCGTATGGTATGCATTGGTATGCATTTAGTATGCATTTTATATGCATTCACAGTACACATGTTATACGCATTCAGTACGCATGAGTATCGCATTTATACGCATATTATTACTCACACATGCTCGTTTACATGAGTATGGCTAGAGTCCCATATAATTCGCTATTGGTATTAGTTGAATTATTATCATGCCAAGGCCGCGTCCAATCTTTGTTCTGCGCACTTCATGGCACAAGTGGCGAACGGCGGCAACTCCGGGAAGGCTGCAGGCTTGCCACGCAACACCCTTAGTTCAGGTGGCCGATCCGTGGTAGCCTCTATGTTCCCGGCGATCCCTTAATTCCTGCGGGTTTTAGCAAACTTTTGTGCAAGTTTTGCCGAAGGCCTGTCGGACCAGACCCAACTTCGACAAACCGCCCTCAAGTCGTTGAGATTTCGTCAAAATACCGACAACACTTTCACAAGAAGTGCCCGACATAATGCAAAATACAACGATTAAGTGAACATCGAGGTTACCATGGATCGGCCGTCTAACTTAGTGCAACTATACACAACTATGTTGCCCAAGTGCAAAGCTAAGAACGGTTGGACAGGAGGCCCTTTCTCCCAGAGCTGCTCAGACAAGAGAAAATGTTGTGAATGTGTCGTTTCCACTGATCTTTGAAATGTGTGGGCTCGGATTTTGTCTGGTGAATTCGGCTCGAAATGGCGCTCAATAAAACACA
>Ga0099797_100471_pt1 | contig 26026 bp, 11 predicted proteins | sample Uncmet_Sort48C_1_FD_89871 | JGI IMG/M metagenome (GOLD analysis project Ga0099797, IMG submission 89871) | Marine eukaryotic communities from CALCOFI LINE 67, Pacific Ocean - C012_Sort48C_1 | ecosystem: Environmental > Aquatic > Marine > Oceanic | place: Pacific Ocean: Monterey Bay | collected... | reverse complement strand
ATGCAAAACGTTTTAAAGGGCATGGGAATATCTTCATCTTTAGGGGATTGCGGGAACATTTGCGATTACTTTGACGCCGACCAAGACGGCATGATTCGGTACGATGAGTTTGTAAACTTTATTCTTGGCGAAACACCGGAAGTGCACGATGCCGTAGAATTAGAGCAACATGCAGAATCCGCCCCTGAGGGATTAAAGGAAATGAAAGCGCTGAAAGAGAGGCTGAAACGGTCCGGTTTCGACGTAGACAAGGGCCTTCAGAAGAAGGCGGCGCTAATGGACGTTTCGTCTGTCAGTGCAGCAATACGGGAAAAGTATCGCAAGCGGAATTCACTACGGGATGTTTTCAGGGAATGGGACGAAGACAAAGACGGGGTCATTACCAAGAAGGAACTGTCAAATATACTGTTTTGGATGGGGTTTGAGGTGGAAAAGAAGAGTTTCAAACAACTGTACTCACGATTTGACCGCGACGATAAGAAAGGGATATCCTACGACGAGTTCGTCGAGTTTATATTCCCATCGGCGGAGCAGGAAAAGCTGGACGCCGACGAAAAGCAACGAAATAAGATGAACAAAATGCTTGAAGAAGCAGAGCGCATCAAAACGGTAGTGCCTGGCACGCTGGAAGAGGCACGGCTCATCCATAAGATGAAGCAGGACGTCTTTCAAAGAATGGCCAATAAAGGAAAAGGGACGCTGCAGGAAGCCTTTCGAAAATTTGACAAGAACAGGGATGGCATTCTTTCGTACGACGAATTCAGGACGGGAATGAAAGGAATGGACCCGCGCCTGACAGACGCGCACATTGATGTTATGCTGGGCCAGTTTGACAAGGATCGGAGTGGCTTTATCGATTACACCGAATTCGTCAAAAACGTGTCCGAAGTGCGCGGGGAGGATGGCATGTTTTCCCCCATGCGCTGCCGCCGCCGCCAGAACGCCAGCACGGGCTTGCACGACAGCAGGCCGCAGTCGTCACGGAGCAGCATGTCCACGGGCCGTTCGGGCGCGTCCAGAAGTCGTTTCCGACGGCGCCCCGTGACAGCATCCTTGCAATTCGCCAGCGAGCGAAAGGCCCAGCTGGCGTACTGCGCATCCTTTTCAAACATGGGGGCGTTGCCTCCTCGGCCCACAACAGTGAACAGTGGAATGCGAAAGAAACGGGGGCGCTTTATTGTTCCAAAACGTGGGACATTCCGTGAACAAAACTTTCCATTTCGGGAGCTCTACTCAAAAGTCTCCATCCCCACGAAGAATGGGAACACCCCCGTTTTTGACACCAGCAACTTGATCCACGGGCCGCTGGCCAGCTCGTCGAAGAGACACCACCATGCCCAAAAGTTTTCACTCAAGCCCCTTTCTCGACACACAGGAAAGCGAAGGGAAAATATCGAGCAGCGCCGTTCCGATGTATCAGAGAAACGGAGATGGGGGCGGCAGACGCGGAAAAAACAAAACGAGTCACGGCTGTTCGACACGTACATAAAACCCAACAGGTACTTGGACGAGGACAACGCAGCGGCACGGGTCAACAGCAAGATGAGGCAAACCTTGATGTATTACAAAGCATTGGAGCATAGGTTTGAAGAGGACGCGGCCACAGCAAAAGTTGCTGGGTTTCACTCTGCAGCCGACACGGAAAAGAATGAAGAGCGACTACGCAAAGACGCAAAAACAAGGTCGAACAATATTTTTGGGTGATGATTGTGATATAATTAATTAGTTTTTATATATTCAATGTTATCAATGTGTTAATTTGTATTATATAGACAACATTAATATAATAGTATACTTTTATTTGATATTAAGTATAGTTTCTCCGACCCGCTCTGGGAGCCATTCATCGTTTAAATCATCTTCTATTTATTAATTCAGTTCTACCTTTTAAATTATACATACAAATACCATCATACAAATCCACCCGCGGAACCATAATATAAATACAGCAGGACAACAACAAATATTTATTTTTTATGATGATTTAAAAAAAAAAATGGTTTTATTATTATGCTTTTGAGACTTGCTGAACGACTATTGATTGATTGCGGTGGTGGTGGTATTTATTATACTACTGCTGGGCTTGATTTGAGCCAAAGAGCGTGTATGTAAATTTGAAGTGTTGATTGATCAATGGGTGGTAAGGGAGGATTACACGAAGGAAACGGATTTGCTGTGGATTTTTCAATGCATATTTAAGAAACAATACAGCAACGTGTAAGGAAGGAACTACGCGAGAGAGTAGTTGTTGTCCACAGCGTCCATGTCTTCTGCGTCGTCCCACAGGCAACGTGCGTATCAACAAATACTGAACTCGCCGCCGTCCGCTACGCCGTCGGCGCACCCAGGGTTCGGCGATGCCTTGCGTTCGTGCTTTTCCCTTCCCCGCTGGTATCGTCGGTATCCTGCGAAAGAGTACTTTTTGCGTGATCTGATCGCAGGATTTACCGTCGCAATGATGGCCGTTCCGCAGTCGATGAGTTACGCAACTGTCGCAGGGTTGCCCCCCGTGTTTGGCTTGTACAACGCGTTCGTTGGCCTTCTGCCGTACTTTTTGTTTGGGACGAGCCCCTTTCTTATAAGTGGACCGACCGCGGTGATGTCTATTCTAGTCGACGCGTCTATACCGCACCACTTGGGGCACAACACATCGATCTCGACGGGGCCAAATGCGTGCGACGCGTCCCACACGGACGTTGGGTGCGAAGTACGAACCAGTATGGCCCTGACCCTGTCGCTGGTCGCGGGCATCATTTTGATTGCCATGGGCTCTCTGCGGCTCGGTATTTTGTCGGATCTAATGTCCACGTCTGTGATCGATGGGTTTACGTCTGGCGCTGCGTTTTTGATCGCCGCGACTCAAGTCCCAGGAATTCTGGGCATCAGCAAATGTACTGCGAGTGAGCCTTGCCACCATGGGATACCAATTGTAGATAACATTCACAACGTCTTTTTGAAGTTTGGCGAAATCCATTATCCAACCTTGATTTTTGGTCTTTTGTGCGTAGTGGTTCTTCTTACCATAAAGTACCTGCCCGCAAAGGTGCTCTCTCCTCAAATGCAAAAGAAGTTTTCGTTGCTCACGAAAATGGGCCCAATAATCGTTCTTCTGGCGTCAGTAACAACGATGATGGCGGGGAGCCACGACGGGAAGGATTGGCAGGGCATAAAGACCGTCGGGTCGGTCTGCAACGAAGTCAAGGGCCGCGTTGTGCACCCGGAGTGTTTGCCCTCGTTGAAGTTTCCAACGCTGTACGCAGTGAAAGGCTCGGGCCCCAAGGTATCGGCGGACGCCGCGTTGTACATCCCGGACGTGCTGACACTGATCGGTCCTGCGGTAGCAGTTAGCTTGGTGGGCTATGCGGAGTCCATGTCGATCGCAAAGACCGTGCACAAAAGCGGGACTGGCCAAACCGTGCAGAGCAACCAAGAACTGTTTGCCTTGGGCGCGTGCAACTTGGTGAGTTCGTTCTTCAGCGGCTACCCAGTCACTGGGTCCTTCAGCCGCACAGCGGTGAACGCGCGCAGCGGGGCCAGGAGCCAGTTCGCATCCCTCATCGCGGCGTTGACGGTGGGCACGGCCCTGCTGTTTTTCACGCAGTTTTTGCAATACACGCCCAAGGCGGCCTTGGCGGCCATTGTCATCGAGGCAATAGTGGGCCTGGTGAAGCTCCGGAAGCTCCGGGCCTACTACTACATGAACCAAAACGATTTTTTTGTCTTTCTGATATCGTTCTCTGCCACCTTGCTGCTTGGGGTGGAGCCTGCGTTGGTGATTTCAATCGTGACGTCTTGGGCGCTGCATTTGGCCACGTTTACCCCGGCTGAAATGGCCGTCTTGAAAGTGAGTGGGATTCCAGCCATTGGGAACAACCACAGCAACCCAGACCAGCGTGTCGCCCAAATGGCAGACTACCATTTGGAAACCAGTGGGACCATCCCCTTGATATGTTCCAGCATCAAGGAAGATTTTGTGCTGATCGTCCGGCCGCGGACCCCGTTGGTATTTTCGAACGCAGAGTCCCTGCGAAAAACATTCAACCGTATCTTAAGCATCGATGGCCTAGCCGTTGCCGTCATTCTCGAGTGTCGAAATGTGCACCATGTCGACGTGACCGGCTTGAACGCTTTGGCCGACATAATTCGGGACTTTCGGAGACGTGGCGTAATTTTTCATGTTGCTGCGCTCCCTCAAGAGGTCTACGACGTTTTACAAGTGTCGATGACGGTGGACGATAAAATCCGGAAATCGTTTCATGGCGACCCTCGAAAGTCCGTGGCAAATGTGTTGCTAGATATCCCAAAAGATATCAATGCCGTCTACCGCGAGTTGAGCAAAACCAACCGAACGCCGGCGCGGCCCGAAGAGGACTTGAATTATACCCCATTACGGACTTGAATTAGACCCCATTACGCTCGTTATCATGGCGTTTTATTTTTGGGTAGGACAACTCGTAAGTACAGAATAAACCCCCGCCTTTCTGCTCTTCGAAACATGAAATGCATTCACCCAGAAGCAAATGAGGAGTTATATGCTTTAACCCAGCTCTCTCAAGAGTACTTTTTGTACCAGTGTTGATAGCTTGTTCTTCGCAGCTCGGTGACACTTGCTGTCTGATGCATTGGGTCAGTGCACTTCAGTGTTGGCGCCTCTCTTTTTTTCTTCCTTACGAATGATGAAAACGTTGGATATGTGTAATATGATTCTTGTGATTATGAAAGAAAACTACTGCCTTCCTACTGACAAAAGGATGAAAAGAAGAAAAAGACGCCAACTCCCTCTTTCCATTGCCTACTTACGTCTTCTCTCTCACAATTCGTAAAGCATGCTTCCCACCCCCTCTGACTCCACCAGGTCAAACTGATTATAAAAACACGTAACTAACCAGACACGAGTGATGTTGTTTTCCTTTCTTCTCATCAACCTTTTTCTTCGAAATCAGTATTTGTATTAAAAAGTGCTTATGTTATTGTAATAATTTAAATTACTGAGTAGTAATACAAATAATATGGTACGGTACCTGGTACAGGTACCTGTACCTCTATAATTCCCTTTCGCTTTACAATCGTCTCGTGAAAACAGAATGGCAAGGATATTTACGTTTCTCGACGGGTCTCAACATGCAATTTTTATACAACCTTTCCTCACGCTTTCTTTTCCTGCAAAGCCAATTGCAATCGGTTTCCATCTGGTCATAGAGTGGTGTGATCGTATCCTCGTCGAATGCATCTTCATCAAATTCGTCCTCGTCTTCGTCCCACACCTGTCCACATTTCGTTTGTCCATTGATAGGTCGATAGGTCCAACACCCACCAACTTCTTCGTCTTCCATTTCCTCCAGTCTTCGTCGAAACCATTGATTACACGGCGTTGTTCCATCAACTCCGCACTTGACACATCCATTCCACTTTGGTGAATTCTTTATGTATCGGGCGGCGCAAAATTTGGAAAAAAACTTCCGGCGCCACGCGGGACCGGTGGCTTCGGTGCCCGAAATCAAAGCTATCGCAATGACCGATAATAAAAGTAAAGTTGGTTTCATTTATCGTTTATGGCTTGGGGGTTGAGGTTTTTGTTTTGTTTATGCGGCGTGTTTTGACACTTGTCACGCATCTATTTCGTTTTCAGCGTGTAGCGCGTGTAGCGCGCAAGCAAAAGGAAACTGTCCCTGTGGGACCGAACACGCGATAGAAGAATAAAGAAATAAAAGACACTTATAAGGACATAGGGTTAAGATTGTTTTGGATCTTAAAAAATGTTGCCTCCTCCTTTTTTTAAAAATGTGCTGAAACCTCTCCGTCGGTATCTGGTAGTTAAAATCACCTTAACGTATTAAGGATTATACATACTTATATACTATTTTCGAATTCGAAATGGAATGAATAAAAAATACGTACGTGGTCGCGATCCCTAGCGTGATACAATGAACTATTCTACCGCACATATCTATACGGCGTAGAACAATATATATGGGTGTACGCTTGATTTGGGCAATCCATTCAATTCCGTGATAAAGTTGTCGTTCGCCATGATCCAAGTTCCATTCTTTCTTCGGCACGCGGCGGTGTATAATAGTGTCCCCCACCGGCCTGTACTAAACATCATATACATCATCACAGAGAAGAAGGTACGAACAAAATAAAAAATATATAATTTTTTGTATTCTCTGCACGTTTGTATTCCTCTATCTTATCACAACGACAACATTTGTCTCTGCCGGAGCGGAACGTGTTGTTGAAGTAATGACCTGAGATATACAATTTTAAGGGTTTTTTATACATTCTACTACGGTACCTGGTACAGGTACCTCTATAATTATATACATATAATATTATACTTCTTCTACTACTACTTCTTCTTCTTCTTCTTATTTTCTTCTCTCTTTCTTCTTTTTTTTCTTCTTCTTCATCATCATCAATATTCTTCTTCTGTGGTGTGCACGCCGCCGCCGGTTCCAATATTATAATATAATATGTCTCTCCGGAGAGAAGTTTTCTCTCCCTCTCAAATATTAGGTAAAACGCTGCCAAAAAAGGCTGTAGGATCGCAATTCTCCATGTCCTTTGCAGCGATCGGCAAAAGTGGCCAGATGAAGGCGTCTGTACTACCTTCCTTTGGGCTAGTTGTGTGGTTTTGCTGTGCATGTTTACGTGGTGTTGTGTGCGACGCGCTCCCGGTGCCTACCAATCAGTCTATTTACAAATACCGGCGGCTTTGGAAATGGTGCGGTTTGGGCCATGAAGTAGACCCCCTCATCGGTCTGGACGACCGTCTTTGTCAAAAAATATTCCCCCCCAAATTTGACCGTGAGTTTACTTGCCCAACTGTTTTTGATTTTGAGAACTCGACGTTTTCGTTGCCTGCCACTAATGTGTCGCACATCGACATAGACGAAACGGAGCTGAAAAGCGTTCTGGCACCTGGCATCAGTGCAGCGATTGGAATTATACGCCGACATGATGGAAAATCCGACCCACCGTACACGATTCGTTATGTGGGGCACAACGCCCGCGCGCCCCTGGAAACCTGGAGCAGTTCCAAGGTTTTCGCAGGGTCGCGGGCAGGGCAAAAGCTACGCTCGGTCTCTGAGGACGACGCTACTCTGCAGAGCACCGAGTATGCCCCGCCGCACACTGCGTTTTCGTTGGATGATTTGATGACTATTGTGACGTCGTACGACACGACGCACGGTTTATCGTCGAATGAAATTGGAAAATACTACCACTCTATCGGAGGGTACAAAGCTGCCAACGACTTTATCCATGATGTCCTCGGCGCTTCGAGCGAGGAATCTTTCGGCGGAGGGTATGGTGAAGCGATTCCACCGTCCCTGGGGTACAATTTTTCCACGAGCGAAGAAGGGGCAAGTGGCTTCGTAACAGTGACCCCGGACGGCACTCCATCGCCCCCCATCAGCAACACGATGAGCCCGATCACAATGGCGGATTTCCTCCGGCGAATAATTTTTGCCCGGGAAGACGGCGATGGGCTGTTTGAATGGGGCGATAGCAAATCGATCCTTTACGGCGCAGAAAAGAGTCAGCTGTTCGACGACGTGCCGATTCAGTTCGGGGGCATGTCAATGTCATCGGACGTGTACGTACAGCTTGGCCAGAAAAATATGTCTCGGACGAACGAGGCATCGGAGGGCCTGTGGCGCATATTTAGTAAATTAGGTTTTGGGTTTTCTTCCATCCGGAAAAGGTTCGAGGTTGTGTTGAACGGGTACGGCTGTTTCCCAATAATGGACGGAGGGAGCAAGGGCAAAGGGCCGGCCCGAAACAGAGGGTTGGAGTTTGTTCTGAGCGTTCGCGCACACGATTACAACGCCTCTGACGATGGACGGGGCGTTGATTTGAAAGTACGCGAGGCCATGAGAAACATAACGTCTTACTTGGAGGAAAACTATGGTTAAATACAGTTTTCGCATCAACGCTCGTGTTTGATGATTTCTTCTTCTTGAATTGTGAATCAACTTCTACTCTCATCTACTAAAAATAATAAATTATATCTACTACTAGTCTATCTAAAATAATATAATAATAATATAATAATAAAAAAACAACAACAATTATTTTTATATAATAATAATATGACGATTCTCCTATAAATCCTAATCCTCTCGTCTCCTCCGTCCTCCCCCTCTCTCTTCTCTCTCCTCTCTTCTTCTTCCCTCTTATTTATTAATAAAGCTTGTATTTTTTTATATAAAATTATTAATATTAATACAACATATTACTAATTATTAATCTCGTCGGCTTTCCTACCCCCCCGCCCCGCCACGGTCACGCCTAAATAATATATATATTCATTATTTTCAAACACCATCCTAGTACAATTACAAATACACTCTTTTATACTTTTTGTGTTGACGAGTTGAATTCAATAGCGCCTAGACGACCAGGATCACGTTTATGATTAAATTAAAAATACTTGAAGGGTTGCGCTGAAAAAACGACAGGATTTTACATTCATTTGTTACCTGTTTGCCCCATAGCTGCACGTGCCCGCCGAGATGCACTTTGCACAGCGCCTGGCCTTCTTGTCCACGGCGTTCTTGCTGCTTTCAATCGGTTTTAAACAGTACCAGCATCAAGCAGGCACCGTAGAAAAAAATATGGCGAATATCGGTTATAATTACGACACAGAGTTTTGTAACATAGAAAAGCGTGCATATGAGACACTATCGACTGCAGAGTTTCGGGAAAAGTATGCCGGCCGGCGACCTGTAATTGTGGTAGAGAGTCATGGGAAGAGAAGGAACGAACGCTTCGAGAAGTTGACAACGAAGCCCGCCCTTCTCGAATCCTATGGCAACATATCTCTAGTTTTATCGACTGCAAATTCGTACACAAAATTGAAGAGAACCGTGGCCGTGAAAACGTATTTGAATTCGTACCTGGTCGACCAGAGCCTTGTAAAGGGTGGGGTGGACACGTACTATTGGTTTGGAGACAACCACAAAGCCTTGTCACCGCTCACAAAGCACTTTCAGTTAAATAAATACTCTGGAAGATACAACACAAAGTCTTTTGGGGTGGGGGGGCGACTGTCTGGGGTCCCGTTTCATTTTCACGGTGGTGGGTTTAGTGAAATAATGCACGGTTCGAAGCGATGGTGGTTACATGAAACAAAACCCCCTTTCAATTCAAACCAGACGCAACTGCAGTGGCTGAACAACGTCTACCCGTCTCTCCCGTCCACCGTTTCAGAACAATTGTACGAATGCACGATATTTCCCGGGGACCTGTTGTATTTTCCATCTCACTGGTACCATGCCACCTTGAACCTCAACAAATTTACAGCTTTTGTTAGCACTTTTACCGACAAGGAAGACGAATTTTCACAAGGAGACCACCCAGAGATGGCTTCTTTGTAGTGGTACGTTAATAAAATACATGTGGTGAAAGAAACCAAAAAAATACTCAGAGATATTTTCATCAATCAAAAAAACAAATTAAAAAAAAACAAGAAGATTGGCTGTTATTTAAGTAATTAAAATTAATGTACTGCGAACTGAAATCTAGATTTTTAGGACATTCTAGGTCAAAATAAATATAAACCAACTTTTTTCGTCTTCCAAAATGTTTTATTTACAACAAACTTTTTTTGAAGTAGTATAGAAATGGATGGTTTAATAGTTTGACGACCGACGGTACCCGTACCGGTACTACGTACGGTACGGTACCCAACTTTTTATCACCTTTATCTTCTAAATTATTATCTACATCTTATACCGGTACCGTGTACAGGTATAATACCAGGTACGGTACCGGTACCGAACATGCCGTTGGTGTTACTACTTGGTACGTGTTGTTGTGGCGGTGAGTGAGTGAATAGATAATTACTTGTCGCGATGAATTCTTTTTAGTTTCATTTACATTTACATTGAATGTGTGCGGCGAAAGATAATTATATTTAGATGGAAAGAAAGTAGTTGAATGCGCGTTGAAACAATTCTTTCGTTCGGTGACAATTAGGTAGGGGTTTAAAGGCATTTTATAGGTACATATATAATAAAAGGGTGGCTTGGGTGTCTTTAAGGGGTTCAGGATGATCGCCGATCTGAAGCTTAAGCGGGATCTGGCGCAGGCAAAAAAAAAACGAGCATTGTCGAAGAAGCAGAAAAAGCTTGCTGTGGAGAGGAAGAACGCAGAGCAAGAGCGAGAGAGGCGAAAACCTCGCCCAGATCCGTTGGGAACAACAGAAGAAGACATCCGAGCGTTTAAACAGGCCCGTGGTGGAAAATGTTTTAGGAAAGTTTTGCAAATGCTAAGAGAAAACGCCACGCACATTCGAATAGAGATCGAAAAATCAATAGCAAAGCCGCTTTTTCAACAGCTATCAGGGGCAAACCAATTGGTCCACCTGGACCTTTCGTACATGGGACTTGACGACGAAGTCGGCGAATTGATAGGAAAGTGTGTAGAGCGCAACGGCAGCATAAAAGTCTTGCAACTGAACAACAACCGCCTCACGTGGAGGACCGCGCTGGTTTTAGGAATCGTTTTGCATACGAACCAAGCGCTGGCAAACATTAACTTAGACAATAACAATTTGGGCACCAACTCAACAAATAATGCCGAAATGCTTGCAACATCATTATCTGTGAACCAGAGCCTTACCGTATTGTCATTGTTCAATTGCCAAATATCAAAAGAATTGTGTGCTTCATTTGCTGAGTCTATCAGGAGCAACAGCACTCTTCTCGTTCTTGAACTTTGCAAAAATTACCAATGCGATTACACTAACTTGGAAATTATTTACAACTCCCTGACAAACAATAGAAGCCTTGCAAAGCAGAAGGAAGACGAAGGAGAGAATCTATGGATAGAATCGTATCCCCAACGATTACAAGCAGAGAGGGAGGACCAAGAGGATAGGGATTGGATAAGGGCAAAGGCCGAGGTGGACAAAGAGATAAAGGATTACGCAGAAAGAGAGAGGGCCCAATTGAAGAACGAGATGGACTTTCGCAAACGATTGGAAAAATCCCAGCGGAAGAAGGCCGAAGAGAGGGAGGAATGGCGCCGTCGCCGAGATCTAGCCATGGGTACCGGCGACGATGGGGCAAGCGGTAAGAAGAAGAGCCCAAAGAAGAAAAGGGCACGGTAAATTTAAGAGCGTAGCACGTCTCACATACTACGTTACATACTGCAAAGTGCAGATTTTTGATAGCATATTTTTTGTACACTCTTCAGTGTATCTCTCTTTTTCTTTAGAGTTCGAAGCTTCTTTCTGTCAATTGTCCATTAAATTTCATTCTTTTATCAAGATCCCAAAAGTTTTAAACTTTGTGTAACTTTTTTTAAGAATAAAAATTTTAGAGGGAGGATTAATTATAAATCAGACCAGCGTATCCATAGACGCATCATATTTTCAAAACGCGTGTTTTTATTTTCAAATCATTGGAATGATTTCGTTGCCCTCCCCCCCCCCGGTCTCTTCCGCAGCGGCAGGGGCGGTTTCGCTCATCTCGGCTATTATTTTGTCGGCGGCTGCCTGCGTTTCCTCCAACGTCATGTTCTTAACTTGCGTGTCAACAATGGTTGTCGATGCTAACTCTCGTACGACTTGTTTTTTTGTTTTCGGCTTTGGCTTGGCTTTCTGCCCCGTGACCTCCAGTTTTATCCGACTGATCCCTTGAAAGTCGCCACACAGTAGCTGGTCTTCTATGCTATCATAACGAAGGGCAGTAATGCACGTAGGCGGTATCGCGTCCGTGTCCCTGCGCTGGTTCGTGGGCGCCGACGGGACCGTTTGCATTTTGTGCGCTGCTTGACCAACTCGCATCAGCTTCATGCCCACGAGCCCGTTGTTCGGGTTTTTGGTTACCTTGCGCAGCAGAAACGACCCGTCCATGTGCCCCGTAAACAGCACGCCGCGCTCGTCGTCGTAGAACCCACACGTGGGGTACGACTCTGGCAGCTTCAAAGAGGACATGACGCTTTCAAAATTCAATTCACGCGCGCTTCTCTCCGTCAACATGTAAATACGAGTTTTATGGTTTGAGGAATCAAACGTGCAGAAGCTGTTGAAGGTGCCCAACCCAACGATGGCATCCATCGACGTGGCGCTTAAGTTGGGCAATTTCTGCTGCCACTTTCCGTTTCGGACCGTCGCGGACTCGATGTTCTTTCTCGAGTACACGTGAATGTCCCCGTTTTCGTGTCCGACCACCAGGCTGGAGTCCCCCACCGGGATCGCACCAAGGACGGGGCTCCGTTCAAACTGCCCGTCTTTCGGACTCGAGTACAATTCTGTCGTCCCGCCGTACTGGAGGCTAATGTCATGCACCGTTCCATCGTCCGTGCCGACCAAAACATTCGATTCCGATATAAATTTCACGTACGAAATGCCCCTGTCGGACCTAACTCTCCGCCAGGACAGTTTCCCACCCCGCGCCGCACCCTCCTGGCCGGAGTCGCTTGCGGTGCCACCTCTAGTCTGCAGCGGAATGTCCCCGGTCAGTTCGTCGGCTGTGTTGCTGCGCTGCGCCCTGCCGCCCCCCCCATCGTTTTTTTTGACTTCAATTTTCATCGCCTTTAGTGGGGATAGGTCTTCCAAGTCCAAAAAATATACGAACCCAGTTCTTGTGCCGTACACCAGGACGGGTGTACCATACTTGTTGTCCTCTTGCCGAAAGTCTGCGCAAGAGATTATGCCGCTACCGTCTGGCGTCTTTCGTAGCCGCCTGTCACCACTGATAGGGTTGAACAGCTCAATCGTAAACTCGGAGCACACAACAACACTGCCCTGGGGCCTGCGATCGTAAAACACACCCACAACAGCGCCATGGCGACCAGCCTCTGAACGGCCGAAGCGCAGGGCCCGCTCCGTCTGTACCCCGGCCGCGTCTTTCACACTGGGCATCAACGCCCGCGCGGCAGCCATCCGCTCTTTTTTTGATCCCGGAGAATTCGCGTTTCCCATGTTCAATGCTTATTTATTTGATCGGTCTGCGACAAGACAGATGCTTGATCGCTATGAAATGTTTCTAATTCATACACTCTATTCCTATTGTTTTTAAAAACAGAAACATTGAAGGAAAGGGCTCTGATGTCTTTTAAATTTTTGTTCATCATATCCACAAAAAATAATAAATAATAATAATATTATTATTTATTATTATCCATTATATATTATTACTAATACTAATAAACTACTTCTCTTTCTTCTTTCTTCTTCTTCGTCGTATGAAGGGCACCACTACTACTACTAACAACTAAAAACCGACCGAAGGAAAGAAAGGGAAAAAGCCAAAATATAATTAAGGCATGTGTTGATGTCTATTATAATAGGATTAGTATGGAAGATGTTTTGCTTTGATAGTATACATAGGGAATTCATATTTTGTAGTATTTTTAAAACTAAAATTTATTGAAAACATATTAAATACTATGTAATGTATAATTGCCAACTATTATATATTCTTACTCCTATTTAATAATAGACATAAACATATAATACCTTAATTACGATTTCTTCCGTCCATCCCTACTTTTTAAATTATTTTTTAATAATAATTATTATTATTATAGTCTAATAAAATAAATAATAAATAAAATAAATAGGTAGGATAGGGTGGTGGGTATTAACTTCAATTTAATTCAATATACAAGCAATTCAATTAATATCTCACAATCGACAGTTGTTCCGATCGTTTTTTAAATCTATGACAGGAAAACAGTTCCCAGCACACCGCGAGAACTCGTTTGTATACCATTTTTTGCACGGGCGATCATGCTCGCCATTTGCTGCTTCTAGTACCCTTTCCGCGCAGGCTTTGGCAAACGCCAGGTATTCAGGCAAACGGACCATTGGGGTTGCTTTCGACGTTCCGTTTGCTCCGTGGCGTTTTATGCCAGTCAACTTTTGAGCTTGTCGGATTGCCCCATTGTACTTGTTCTCATTTCCTATTGTAGAGTAACTTCCCGAGTAGTTGTGGCCAGGGCAGACTAGACAATTCTCAGGCAACGTTGACAGCAATGCAAGACTCTGAAAAATTTTACGCCCTTCCTTGTCATCGTTGAATCGCCCACAATTGCCGATGAAGAGCGTATCCCCTGTAATTAAAATGGGGGAGGTTCGATTGTTAAGGTACACGCACAGCGACCCAACCGTGTGACCCGGAGTATGAATAATCTCCAAGTCGAAGCGCTTTGCAAGCGTAACTTTCTCCCCGTTGGTCAATAACTGGAACCGTTTAAAATAGGGAGAGTCGGCTTTTAGTTGGTGCATTTGGGCGACACGTTTCAGTTCCTCTTTGCCAAAGTAAACGTCGCAGTCCATAATATCAATGCATGTTAAGGCGCCCTGGACCGACACGTACCCCCCGTTTGAGGTTGGAAAGTAACCGCCAACGTGATCTGGGTGCCAGTGGGTATAAATGACACTCTCGACGTTGCCAACCTGCAGTTGTTCTTTACAGTGCTTCAGTATACCTTCGCAGTCCCATGCAGCATCTATTACGCATGCGGATCGGACGGAGTCCCCCACGTCTAACACAATTACATACACAAAGTTTGCACTGCTTTTTGCAGTCGAATACACCGTGTTAGTCACCGAGTCCCTCCCCGAACGAACCCTTGCAAATTCCCTCCCAGCAAGGAGCTGGTGAATTTCCACAACGCTTTCCCCATCAGCAAGGGCTATCTCCTTAAGCTTCATATGTACAAGCTACAACCGGCAATAAAATGGTCTATTTGTTTCACGTCGCTACTTTCTCTTCCTTCTTCGGTGCTAACAAAAGTAACGAAAGATCAAGAAAAAGATGGACGGCCGACAGAAAACACAAAGCCAACAAACTCAATATTATATAGACATATATAATTATAGAACAACAAAAACCTGAAGAATAATCATAAAAATTGTTCTTTTTCTTCTAATATAACTTTCTTTTTTTTCATTATTCTTCTCTCTCTTCTTCTTCTCTTCTTCTTTTTTGTCTATTTTGTTCTTCTTTCTTTTTCTTCTTCTTGCTTATTATTATTATTTATTAGGTAGAAAATTATATTCAAAAATAATAATAAAAAAAAAAGCAGCAGCAGGCAGCAGCATCAGAGAAGAAGACAAGTAGTAGTAAGTAGAAGAGGAGAGATTTTATTATTTAATATTTTTTTTTGTGCTTTCCTTTTGGAGTTCCCAATTTTGTTTGAACTGTTACATACGCATAATATTTTGTATCGAATGCAACGAACATCTTTCCGTTTTCTTCAACCAAAGACAAATATTTCCCCGTCCTGTGGCAGTCCATAGAAAACGAACGAAGAGCTTACAAAGCCTTTGGTAAAATGGCCTCTTCGACGCCGCCGCGTGCGCTTCGAAGAAGACTGACTGCCACGGAAGATCTCGACGAGGAATTTTTGCGCAGTTCTAATAGTTTGCGGGGGGGGATCTTCCCCTACCGCTGCCAGCCGCACAAGCTCGGCGATTTTTGAGGAAGCATTCATGGAAACCGTTTTCGCGGAGCCTGTGCCGGCGAGCAAGGACCCTGAGCCTCGTTCCCTACGTCGGATGGCTTCGTTTATGCTGGACGAGACGTTGAACGAGGTTTTGCAAAACGAAGAAGGGAAGGGTACAAACGCAGCAGTGGAGGAAGAAACAGCGGTCGAATTGGTTCAGTTTTCTCACGGGCTGATCAGGCGGGTGGGACTGAAGGCGGGGAACGAAAACCTAGTCGCGGTGGACGCCTCGGAGAGGCACGCCGTTGCCGTCTCTTCTGCTGGTAAGATTTACGGGTGGGGAGACAACGGTGACTTTCAGCTGGCGTTAGACGTAGACAACGAGAACGAGCTGAAAGATGCGTATGAAGTGGGACTCTTTGCATCCCTTACGTTTGGCACACTTTGCCAACGGAAGGGGGGCGAGCATCGGAACGAGCCGTCCGCGGAAGCGGCAGAGTTATTTCAAAGTGCCCTTCCGCCAAGCCTTGCAAAAAGCACGAACTGCGTCGTAAAGACGGAAGCAGACATAAAGGATGTGCTCACTTTCTGGTCCGCCTCGTTGAGCGGCAAAGAGCTCCATTTGACAGACGAAGAGTTCGCTTCCACCGCCAAGGCAAGGCGAGAGATGTACAGAAAATTGTACGCAAAGCAACCCAAGCTGTCCAACCAGTACCTCTTCAAGTGTTTGGACAGCAACGCAGATGGATTCTTGGACTATTCGGAGCTTGTGCCTTATGTTTCGTCCAGCCTCAAAGGTAGCAGTGACACACAGTTCAACCAGAAACATTTTGACGCGCTTGCCAAGCGTGTTGGGAGCGACCCAAAGCAGGGGATAGGGCTGGAGTGCTTCTTCAAACTTATGGAAAGGTCGTTTGATTTGAGGACGTTTTTCAATTATTTCTTTTTACGGAGCCCTATGAAGGCGGCGCAACGGTCCCAGGCGACGATTTTCGCGCGCTCTCCAGTGCTCATTGGACGTATCTCCCCCTTCGTAAAAGTGGCCCAGGTCAGCTGCGGCTATGCCCACACGGCCGTTCTGACAACTACCAACGTTGTAATTACGTTCGGGAGCAACGAGTACGGCCAACTTGGTCACAAGAAAACAAAAGAGAAAAATTCAACACGTGCCAAATGCCAAGAAGGCCACACTTTGAAACTCGTTGCCGGTGGTGTCCCGGAGTCGTACGAGAAACACAAGGCAAATGGAAAAACGGGACTCTGCTGGTACTGCGACAAATGTTCAAAGCGCATCGACGAGTCGTCGCCCGGGGGGGGGGCATTGCAAAATTTGTGAGTACGACCTTTGTCGGGAATGTCTTCAATTGGAGAATGCAAACGCAAGCGAGGAGACTTTCGACTGTAAATTTGGAAGATCTCCTCGGGCAATAAAATTGAAAGTGCACGATGGTCGCCCAGTTCAAGTTCGTTGTGGTGCGCATTTTACGGTAATACTGTCGAGCTTGGGCCTCGTCTGGACGTGCGGGAAAGGCACAGGGGGGCAGCTGGGGCTCGGGTCGGATCTAGAGAATAAAAACACCGTACAGCACGTGCAGTCATTGACAATGAATGCAATCTCCGACATTGATTGTGGGAAAGACCACGTCGTCTGCGTGTCGTTAAGTGGTAGGCCCTTTTCGTGGGGTCGCAACCACTGGGGCCAGCTGGGGATAGGGGACGAGGGGCTTGGGCACGTGCTCATGAAAGGGAATCCCCAGTACTTGGACACGTTTAGGAACTCGCTGAAGGAATTGGGCGATTATGTGCTGTCTGTCGTTGCCGATGGTTCGGACCGTTCCTATTTCATAACATTTCGGGGTGGCCTGTACGGCTGTGGGGCCAACACGTTTGGACAAATTTCTCCGGGCAGCAATGCCTACATTGCAGCACCCATCCAAATGGTACACCCTAGCCTTGGCACAGCAGTCGAACACATAACCTGCAGCACAAACCACACTTATGTCCTTACAGAGCGCAGACAAATAAAATACTACGGGCTTGAACAGGGATGGAACCAGGACAACGAATTCGCAGGGCCCGGCCAAATCAAGGACATCGCGGCCGGGGAGAACAGCGTCTATGCTATCGTAGAAAAATCGGAACGGTCAAATTCCATCAAACGGACCGCGTCGATGTTCCCAAAATCCAAACTGGTAAAACCTTTGTCCAAGAGCACATTTAGGGGGGTGCTTGAAAATTGTAAATTGACCGGCAATTTCGAGCCTGCCGAAGAGCAGATTCTAATCTTGTTTTCGAACCCGGCCGCTTTGAACGTGCTGTTTGTAAACAATGCATTGGTGGCCCAATCAGTAAGCTTGGGTTACAGTGCAGTTGCAGAGCTGTACACAAGCTACGCCGGGGTCGCGGAGATGGACGATGCCTTTTACGATGGTACCCACAACGCCATCTTGAGGATTTCTTCTGTCGCAAGTCTGTTGAAATCGCAAGAAGAGCTGCGATGTGTACTTATCCTCCTTCTGAACCCTGCTTTTTTGACACGAGTCCCGGGGCGAACGCTGAACCAATACATCGATCTTGTCAATTTGTTTCTTTTGTTAAAGAAACCGGCCCTGGAAAAGTTAGCATGTTTCGTAATGGAAGCGGTGCCGAAGGAAGTGATTATTGCTCAAATAGTTGAGCCACTTGTTTGGTTGTTAGACAACGAGTTGAAATTGGCAGGTCGGTCCAGCACCGCGGAGGGCGGAACTGGTTTGGCTTTGGCCAAGTTCTTGAAGTGCCTTCATTCGGCGCGTGCAAGATTCTTTGAGCCCGGTGAAATTAGCGATTCCAGCTTTTACTGCGGGTTTGCGAGCAATATGAGCAATGAGTACTTTATTAAGGACTACTGGGCCTGGGTCACCGAAGAAGAGGGGCATGGGACCACTTTTACCTTTTGCAAGCACAGTTTTCTTTTGAGCGCGGGCGCAAAGCGCCGTATACTTGCCCTGGAGTCTACAATTCGAATGAAGCAATCCATGCAAAATGCAATGTACCGAACCGCGTTTGGCGCGCAAGAATCGCCGTATTTGGGCATTACGATTCGTCGCGCAAACTTGCTCGCGGATAGTATATCGATCGCGGGGAAATTAAGGCCCGGGGACTTGAGAAAGCCTCTTAAGGTGCGGTTTCACCAAGAAGATGGCGTGGACGCTGGTGGAGTCAAGAGAGAGTACTTTTCTTTGCTGGTCGTCGAACTATTTAATCCTGACTATGGAAATTGGAAAGTTGTCGGTGATAATGCATATTGGTTCTCCTCGCAAAGTCTTGACGGGGACAAAATATACTACTTGGTTGGTTTGTTAGCCGGGCTGGCAATTTACAACGATGTCATTTTAGACCTCCATTTCCCCTTGGCGTTGTACCGGCGGTTGCTGGGTGTTAAGAACACGCTGGAAGACCTGAAAGAGATCGACGAGACGATCTACTCGAGCTTGAAACAGATCAAAGAGTACCCAGGAGATGACGCAGAAGACGTGTTCTGTTTGGACTTTGAAATTTCCTACAGTGGAATAGGCGGGGAGGAATTAAAACACGACTTGCTAGGAGCCAACGGTGCAGGCACTGCTGTCACTAGCGGGAACAAAGGCACGTATGTAGATTTGTACGTGGAGTGGTTCTTTGAACGTTCCATCGAAGGATCATTTAAAGCCTTTGCAACAGGGTTTCTTAGAGTTGTAGACGGGCGAGCCCTGCACCTGTTTACCCCGTTGGAGTTAGAGCAGTTGGTGGAGGGAGAGACGCGTCTCAATTTTTACGAATTGGAAAAGGGAGCAGAGTACGAAGGGTTTACCGAGTCGCACCATAGCGTACTAGAGTTTTGGAGCGTCGTGCACACTTTCTCGTACGAACAGAAGCAGAAACTGTTGAGGTTTGCAACTGGGAGTGGGAGGGCACCCATTGGAGGGTTATCAAATTTGCTGCCGAAGTTTAAATTACAGCGAAATGGGCCTGATTCGGAAAGCCTTCCTTCCGCAGCAACGTGTTTTTCTACTCTCTTGCTTCCAGAATATTCATCTCGGGAAAAGCTGAGGGCAAAGCTCTTGCTTGCTATTGAAAATGCGAGCGGGTTTGGCCTGCAGTAGAAACGTAGAAATGTATTAAGCTATTATTGAGTTAAACACAAAAATAATAATGGTGTCTTACGTGAATGACATAATTTACGGATTACGTACAATTGGTTTCCTAAATTATCAAAGAGAGCTCGAGTTAAAACCTCTCTGTAAAACTTTTATTTTTTTAAAAGTGTATATTTTTAAACTTATCTGAAAACTAAAACTATAAAAGATATATACACTTCGTCTATTTTAACAAAACTTGAATAACTATTTGGGTGAAATTAAAACGAGGAAGGAAGGTCCTTCCTTCTTCTTTAAAAAAAAGTGGAGGGGAGAATCCGTGGAAACGGAATAAGAAGGAGATAAATTATATTTATATCCTCCTACTCAACTCTATGTGTTTGTTGTGTTCTTATTATAGATATAGTAGCTATAAATAAATGTAATATTTTATTTATTATATAAAATATGTGATTCTGCTTTTCTTATTAAATATATATTAATTCCATACTGTGTTCTTATAAATCTATTATATTAGTTATAATTTAATTCCTATTTTTTAATTTAATCCGATCCAGTGGGAATGAGGTTCGTACGTAAATTGGATGAATGGTGGTGTTATTCCCTTGTTGTACCGTTTAAACTACAAAGAAGAAGCAGCAATTTGGAATTTGGAAATCTGTAATTCCTTCCTTGTACCTATTCTTCTAACCAATCCAACAAAAAGAGAAGAAGGTGGTGAAATTGATGTCGACCTTTTACCGACTTTACACACGATTTATACTAAGTTGACAAATTAAAATACCTTGCAGTGCTTCAATTTAATTTTATTAAATTACTGAAACATGAAACGTGCAATAGCAGTAGTGACTCTGGCAAGCTCCGCGGCGGCCGCCGCAAAGCTGTGTGACCAACCTGTGGCACTGTACTCGTCGTGCGACTTCAGTGGTGCCCCTTCCCAGTCCCTGAAGGTATCGTCTGGGGCGACAATTGAGCACGTGGAGCCTGGGACAGTCCCAAAGGCAATATATGTGCCTGAAGGCTGCCGGGCCGTCCTCTACTCAAAGTCTTCGTTGACGTTTTCTTCGGCTAGTCCGAGCCACGGTTTGATTTTGAAAGGACCACAGAAAAAATGTCTTGAGACGGTCATGTCCCCGGTTGCTGTGGAAATCAACCACGATATCGACGCGGCCCAAGTGTACAAGGAAATCAACACAAACAAGGCCAGCACGGAAGCGCTTAAGCGTGAAGTGGAATCCCTTGAGCGCAAAGTTGCCACCGGCGTGTTGAGAGGCCCAACGGGGCTCCCTGGCAAAGGTGGAGCACCGGGGAAAGAAGGTGCTCGTGGGCGCCCTGGCAAGGACGGAGGAGAGGGCGAACGGGGTTCTCCCGGTCGCTCGGGCAAAGACGGACTGGAAGGCCGCCCAGGCCGCGATGGTGTTGGGATCAGGGGGGTTGCTGGGCCACAAGGACAGGTTGGAGAAACTGGAAGACCGGGGTTGCGTGGCCCAACAGGAATGCAGGGCGCGCAAGGAAAGCAAGGGATCGCTGGGGTAGGCCTTCACCTGAAGGTATTCAAAGTCGGCAAATCCTACAAAAAAGGCGACTATGTGTTTGCAAAGGCATCGAAAGGCGACGCCCACGATGTTATGTACGTTGCCGAGCGAGACTTTGTTGCAGGGAAAACTCCAAACAGCGAACCTGCGAACTGGGTTCCGTTCCAAGCCCCAGCCGGGCCAAAAGGTGACACGGGCGATCAGGGCGTTGCCGGAAATGCTGGTGCACCAGGTAAAGGTGGAGCACGTGGCCCTCGCGGTGAACGCGGAGAAGTGGGAGCAAAGGGAGCTACTGGCATTGGGGCACCGGGGCGCGATGGCAACCAAGGGACGCCGGGAAAAAATGGACTAATCGGTGCTACAGGCCTGATAGGGTTACCTGGGAAGGCTGGAAATGACGGAGCACCAGGGCCAAAAGGAGACGATGGTGTAGGCCTTCACCTGCAGGTCTTCAAGATTGGAAATTCCTACAAGAAAGGCGACTACGTGTTTGCAAAGGCATCAACTGGTGACCACAACTCCATGTTTGTTGCACCACGAGATTTAATTGCCACCAAAAACCCAGCAGAAGACGTGGAAAATTGGAATGAATTCCAAGCGCCACGAGGGCCGGCAGGTGCACACGGGCTTCCAGGAAAAGACGGTGCTTCGGGTATGGATGGCAAAAGGGGAGAAAAGGGAGAGCGCGGAGCGCCTGGATCGAACGGCAAAGATGGCGTTGGTTCAAAGGGAGAGCGTGGAGCGCCTGGTTCGAACGGCGAAGACGGCGTAGGTTCAAAGGGAGAGCGCGGAGCGCCTGGATCGAACGGCAAAGACGGCGTAGGTTCAAAGGGAGAGCGTGGGGCGCCTGGGTCGAACGGCAAAGACGGTGTAGGTTCAAAGGGGGAGCGTGGGGAACAGGGAGCCCCAGGAAAGCAAGGCGAGCGGGGGCCCACAGGTCCTGCAGGAAAGGATGCACCAAAACCAAAGCCAATTCCTTCAAAACCAGTTGCGGATGCAGTTATGTTAAGCACAGGAAATCGTGGCCAGAAATATGTTGTTCCGCACAGGGGAACGGTAAAATTTATGGTCTGGGGATCTGCTGGACAGACTGGCACTGGTGCGTGTGGAAAAAGATGTGGGGACAACGCAGCTGGTAAAGGCGGGTACGTAGAAGGAACGATGGAGGTGAAGGAAGGAGACACCTTTACCATTTTCGTTGGTCCCGCAGGCAGTAGCCAACCGGTAGGCGCAGGAAAAGGGACTGGAGCCAACAATGGGGGGGGCGGCTTGTCCGCCGTCTTTTTACAACCGGACAGCAGTAAGCTTTTGAGCGCTGCTGAGTTATTCAAACGGCCAGAGCTTGCCATTGCAGTGGCAGGAAGCGGTGGCGGTGGAGGCAACCGGCAAGGTACGTTTGAAAATGTAATAGGAGGAAATGGCGGCGGAATTTCTGGAAGTCCCAACAGAAACAGCGGGCCTGGAGGAGCAAGCCCAGGAAGAGTTTTGGGTGGGTCCCAAACGGCCGGATTTGCCCAGTTCAAAGGGGAAGATGGTAATTCATGCCTTGGAGGTGGGGGTGCTGGTTGGTGGGGAGGATACAAGTCAGGAAGTGGCGCAAACGGCTGTGGAGGCGGGAGTGGAGGCTCTGGCTACCTAAAGGCAGGCCTTAAAGCACAGCTTTTCAAGACAGGGATAAACGAAAAAGATGGGTATGTGAAAATGTTATACACACCCCCTCCCCCTCCAACTCCAAAAGACAAGATAAAAATTATCGTGGACAACACCGACGTAAATGCTGCAAGCTGTGAAATCCCAGAATGGGGTGGAGTATATGGTGCAGGTAAAACTGAAAAGCTTTTCGACATTGCCAGCGCAAACATTGTCAAACTTGGCGTATGGAAAGCGACGCCACCATATAATGCGCGTGTAAGCACAACCATCTTAATGAGTTCTGACCAGGGCAAAAATTGGCAGCCTGTCAATGATGTATTAAACAAGCGGGGTACCCCAATGGGTTACTCTCATTTGGGTCCTGCTCTGCATCTTGGTCGCTGCAATAAATGCTGCTGCCACAAATATGAGGCCCACTGTTATTCGAAGACTTTGTCCACATCGTGCCATCATCATGACCATGGCGATCGCCGTCATCCAGACGCTGACGGGCGACAATTCAAACCAAAGGGGGGTTACTGGTACAAGTTCCTGATGGTAAAGGAGTAAAAATATAATATGATATATGAGATTATATTTTTAAAAAACAAGAAAATTGGCTGTTATTAAAACAAGAAAATTGGCTGTTATTTGGCTGTTATTTAAGTAATTAAAATTAATGTACTGAGAACTGAACTCTAGATTTAGACATTCAAGGTTTAGATTCCTTCATGCACCGCGAACTTATCTTTTCTCTTTTGGTTTTACTAAAATCGATATACCCTTGTCACTTATTGTTGACTATTATTCTCAGGTGTACTTCATGCATAATCTGAATGGATTTTTAATATATGTAAATAAAAAAATGGCTGTTATTTCAAGTAATTAAAATTTAGCTTCCTCATATACCGCGAAAATGAATCTACTCAGCATTTGTCCATTAGAGGTTTACATTCCTTCATGTACTGCGGAATGATCCAATTTTTTGTTTTTAATAACAGCCAATTTTCTGAACGTATTTATAAAAAATAGCAGCCAATTTTCTTGTTTTTAAAAGGCAATCAAAACATTCTATGGGGCGGTTCTAAAACACCTTGAAATCATTTTCTTTTAACCATTATTATGCGGTCCGCCGCATTTTGGAACGATGCCGGCCCCCTTTTTTTCCCTTGGACATTTTTTGCCGCAATTCGCGCTGTTTCCGTCGTTGGTCCTTTTTCCTCTCCATTTCAATTTTCTTTTCCTTACGCTCCTTTCGTCTCTTGTCCTTCTTGGCCTTCTCTGCAAGTTCTTTCCTCTCCTTTTCTGTTCGTTTCTGTTGCATTAACTTTTGTCGATCTGCTTCGACCTTTGCTTTTTCGCTAAACTCTTCTCGCTTCTTCTGCTGCGCCTGGAGTACACGCTCAGCTTTTTCTGCGTCCATCCCAGTATTCCCTACCTTGAGCAATTCCTTCACCAAGAGTTGATCTTCTTTTCGTTTTTCTCGCTCAACGACGATTTCCTTTTTCATCGGTGGCGGCTTCGGGTTATTCCTTTCTGATTTGATCAAATAGCTCAACCTTGAAACTTTCGTTTTTCTGCCAGAGTCGGCGCTTAGGCTGTATGTAATTGAGCTCATAAACTTGGTGAGAAAACCTAGGCGACCGGCTTTTGCACTGACTAAACTAGCATGCTTTTCCACGTATTGCCGCGTTTTCAAGCGCTTCAACCACATATTTTGGGGTAACGTTTCCTCTTCCAGCATTGTTTTATCGCCGCTTTCCGAATCGCCGTCTGCTGCTACCATCCATTCTGGTAGCTGGTTGTTCGATTTCTCTTCTTGCTCCCCCTTCAACCAAAACATTACAAACTCTACGATCCCTAGTTTCGGCGCGGGCCAGAAGGAGTTCCCATACTCCACCTCAACCTGCTTTCGAATATTTGATAAGATGGTGCGAGTTTTCTCTGCATTGAGCAGTTCCCCCGTTAGCGTACAGAACCGTGCAAAGTTCTTTGCGGTCAGCTCGTTTGCGGGCAAGCTGCCCCCCTTTGCTTCTAAATCGTGGGTATGTGTTTTATCTTCCAAAGTAGACAAGTGGACCCCTGCCGCCAGTTTGTTGTATATGTTTGTCAGGTAGCGCAGCTTTGGCCGGGCGCACGTGAGGTAAGGGCGTATTTTCGTTGCGTACGCATCCTCTCCAAGCATGTGCTTCTTCTCTTCGCCTGAGCGTCGTTTTGCCAGTTCTAGATCTATCTTCTCGTTTAGAGAAAGCTGCGCTTGCCGCAGGATCTTGCCGCGTCCTTTCTTCCACTTTATTTTTGTTATTCCTAGCACAGGCTGGAGCACACTAACGATTAATTTTATTTCTTTTAATGTCCTCGCTTTTTCCATTTTCAGGCGCAGCGAACTGCAGTGCCTTGCAGCCTTTCCGATTGCTGCTTGGTGGGAGATATTTGGAACTGCCAGTGCCCACAGATCGTGGTGGATCGATAAGTAAACCATGGGGCCGTTGCAATTGTAGCTCGAAAATATTCCCCCACCTTCTGTAGTGTTATCGTCTGACGTTTCCACAATATCCTTGGCCCAACCCTCCTCGTCTCCCACTCGCAGCATTTCGTCTTCCGATACGATTGGGTTCGGAGGGTCCAATAAAAGCTCAATGGTCCACTGAAAGTCTATTGCTTGATCAACGTGTGAGTCCGTTTGATCGCCATGTGGAGGGAGCAACGAGGAGAGGGCGTGTTTCCCCCCTTGCCTCCTTTTACTGTATGTTTTGTTTGCTATAAAACTTCCAATCGCCGATACACGTTTTCTTGCGAACACCCAGTCCTTTTGCGCCACCCGCGCCAGGTCCAAGGCAGTCAGGCCACGCTCGTCGCGAAACCTCAGCAGTCGCTTTTGCTTCTCCGAGTCGCCAAGGGAAAGCAACAACAGTTTTACGCATCCCGCACGGCCGTGAATGGCAGCATGCATCAATGGTGTCATTCCTTTCTTGTCAGTGTGATCCAAGCTTGAACCTTCCCGGATCAGCAATTTCATGCAGGGCAAGTGCCCACCAATGCTTGCCGAGACCAACGCCGTGTGTCCATTTGCGGTATTGCTGGACGATAGAAAATCCGGAAACGATTGTTCCCGCGTACGATTGTACGTTTTGGCCAAACGAACCTGCCTCCTTATTTCACCGATATTACCCGTTGCGGCGGCATTCCACAGTCGTATGTTATGGTGCATCGTCGTGCTGAACAAATAGCGGCAGGGGCACACTTTCACAGAGTGGGGATGCAATTCTTTTTGTTTTCAATGAATCAGAAAGATTAAATGAATGAACATATAGAAGAAGAATGTATTAAAAAGTAATT